>Ga0265592_1000829_pt1 | contig 14835 bp, 15 predicted proteins | sample saktaG_7_FD_190141 | JGI IMG/M metagenome (GOLD analysis project Ga0265592, IMG submission 190141) | Saline water microbial communities from Sakinaw Lake, British Columbia, Canada - sak_2010_1_5_120m | ecosystem: Environmental > Aquatic > Non-marine Saline and Alkaline > Saline ... | reverse complement strand
GAGAATACCGAGAGCCAAGTATACTTTAAATCAAGGAGTGTTTGCTGTGCGCAATAGAAAGATACGAGTGTTATTAGCCAAGCCTGGGCTAGATGGGCATGACCGGGGAATTAAAGTAGTAGCCCGGGGCCTGAGAGATGCCGGCATGGAAGTAATCTATCTTGGGTTACGGTTAACACCGGAGCAAATTGCTGAGGCGGCGATACAAGAAGGTATAGATGTGGTTGGTCTGGATTGTTTGTCTGGAGCCCATATGGCTCTGTTTCCAAAAACAGTGAAGCTCATTAGAGACAAGGGTGGTGACGATATTTTGATTATAGGTGGTGGCATAATACCTAAGAAGGATATTCCGAAACTTAAGGAGGCTGGTATTGCCCGAATCTTTGGCCCGGGTACGCCTCTTGAGGAGATTGTCAAATTTATTGAAACAACCTTGGAGAAGAGGGGTAATGATAAAGAAGGTTAACCATATTGGGATTGCCGTGAACAGTATTGAAGACGCAGTGAAACTATACACTGATGTGCTGGGGCTAAAGGTTAGGGAGATAGAAATTGTACAAGAGCAAAAGGTGAGAACTGCTATTATCCCCGTGGGGGAAAGTAAGATTGAGTTAATAGAATCAACTGACCCCAAGGGACCGATTGCCAAGCACATCGAAAGAAGGGGAGAAGGACTACACCATTTGGCTCTAGAGGTTAGTGATATTCAAAGCGCTCTCGAAACACTAAGAAAGAAAGGGATTTCACTTGTTGATGAGAAACCACGAAGGGGTGTGGAAAGTACCAAGATAGCCTTCCTGCATCCCAAGGGAACAAGGGTGCTGATTGAACTAGTTGAGCCTGAGGAAGCCATATGATGGAAGAAGATAAGCAAATAAGGGATGAACTGCTGGGCCAGTTACAGGAGCGTAGACAAAAGATTAAGGAAATGGGGGGGAGGGCAGGGGTGGAGAGACAGAAAAAGCGAGGCAAGTTAACAGCACGCCAGCGAATTGACCAGCTACTGGACAAGGAGACTTTTTGTGAAATTGCCCTGTTTGCTAAAGGCAGGGTTTCTGGTGCCGAGATACCGTCAGATGCGGTAATTACTGGCTATGGAAAAATTGATGGCAGAAAAGTATATATCTTCTCCCAAGACTTTACCAGCGCTGGGGGAACTCTGTCAGAAATACATGCTAAAAAGATTTGCAACCTAATAGATAGTGCCATCAAGACAGGATGTCCTCTCATAGGCATAAACGATTCTGGAGGAGCCAGAATTCAGGATGGTGTTGATGCTCTATCTGGCTATGGTCAGCTCTTCTATAGAAATACATTAGCTTCTGGAGTAATTCCTCAGATATGCGCCATCATTGGTCCATGTGCCGGAGGTGCCGTGTACTCTCCAGCACTCATGGACTTCATATTTATGGTCAAAGGTATAAGTTATGCCTTTATCACTGGGCCTAGGGTAGTCAAGGTAGTAATGGGACAAGAGATTGGGGAGGAGGAACTTGGTGGTGCTGTTGTGGCTCAGAGAAAGGCAGGAGTTGTTTGTCGCTCTGAGGACAATGAGGCAGAATGTTTGCAAAGTATAAGGGAGCTACTAAGCTATCTGCCATCAAGCAACAGAGACAATCCCAAGAGGATTGATTGGGGGGATTCCCCGGACAGAATAGATACCGAGCTATTTGATATTGTACCTGCCAGTCCGAGGAAATCGTATGATATGCATAAGATAATCGAGAAGGTATTTGACCAGAGGCAGGATGGGAAGAAAGATTATTTCGAGCTATTCCCTATGTTCGCCACTAACATCATTACATGTTTTGCTAGATTGAACGGGTGGTCAGTGGGTATAATAGCCAATCAACCAATGTCAAAGGCAGGAGCTCTGGATATCGATGCCTGCGATAAGGCTTCCCGGTTTATCAGGTTCTGCGATGCCTTTAATATCCCAATTATCACCTTGGTTGATGTGCCCGGCTATCTCCCGGGAACGGAACAGGAATGGGGCGGAATAATCAGGCATGGAGCCAAGATGCTTTACGCCTATTCGGAGGCTACTGTACCAAAGATAACCATCACTATCAGAAAGGCATACGGAGGCTCCTATCTTGGGATGTGCAGTAAAGATTTAGGGGCTGATACTGTATTGTGCTGGCCTACCACTGAACTTGCCGTGATGGGAGCGGAGGCAGCCGCCGAAATAATATTTAGAAAAGAGCTAGCCGAGGCAGAGAATAAAGAACAGCTGCTCCAAGAGAAGATAAGGGAATACAGAAGAGAATTTGCCAATCCTTATCGAGCCGCTGAGCACCTACACATTGACGACGTGATTGAACCGGCGGAAACAAGACCAAGGCTTATCAAAGCATTAGAAATGGCAATAGATAAAATAGAACAAAGACCTAGGAAGAAGCACGGCATCATGCCAACATAGCAAGGCATCAAGACTTAGGATCATGGGAAATAAGAGGTAACACAGGATGAGAGATCAAAGTTAAATCTGATTGGGCTGGACTATTGATAACTGACAAAGGATTAATATCCAGGATGGAACCTAATGGAATAAAGGTGAGGCTTATCAAGTGAGAGCATACGACCTAGATGATGACTTAAAGCTCGTTGGCATAGCACCTCCACACTGGGGCTCAGACAAGCTTAACAGTATTTACGTGCTAAAAAGTGAAAAAGTAGCCTTGGTTGATGTGGGACCATCAGCATCGGTGGATGACCTTATGTTGGGTTTGAGAGAACTAAATATAAATGCTGGAGATGTAAGCTATATTTTCATCACTCATATTCATATTGATCACGCTGGTGGTGTAGGCAAAGCAATAGGCCAAATGCCTAATGCTATAGTTGTGGTACATAAAGAGGGACGGCCGCATCTAGTAGAACCAGCAAAGCTATGGCGTGCAGGACAGCGAGCCCTCGGAGAGCTAGCTTTGGAGTACGGTCACATAGAGCCTGTGCCCGAAGACAGAATACTTGTTGCTCACGAGGGTATGGTCTTTCACCTAGGTGAAATGAAGATTGAGGTAGTAAGTACTCCGGGACATGCATCGCATCATCTAAGCTTTTGGCATAGAAATAAGGGGAGACTATTTGTTGGAGACGTAGCAGGGGTTTATATTAAGGAGATTGATTTAGTCAGGCCAGCTACGCCTCCACCCTTCAACCTTGAGCAAACACTAACCTCGCTTGAAAAGCTAATTCACCTTAGACCTCTAAATTTGTATTACGCTCATTTTGGCTATACCACACATGCAGTTGAGAAGCTTCACTACTATAAGCAAAAGTTAATTCTATGGGGTAGCATAATCAGCCATTGTATGGAAAAGGGGAGAGCCGAGGAACAAGATATCTATAACGAAATCTTTGAAAAGGATGACATATTAAGCCGTCTGAAAAGTCTCTCCTTGAACCACCGCCGCCGAGAACTTGATTTCACAAAGAGAAGCATTAGAGGTCTTGTCGATTATTTCAGTAAAGTGGCCTCTTCTGTAAAAACTGAATAGCGTCCAAAGGGGAAATTGAGGGATACAACTATCTATCAATGTGCCGACCTGCACGGAGGCCATACGCTACAACAGGGTAGATCTAACGAGGTGTTTACCATGTGATATTGGGTATTGGATATCTACAAGAGACAGGGAAACATCTGTTTTGCTAATGGGCATTTTGGAGCGGCTCACTTTTAGAGCGTTGTCACTAGGAGGTGATATTTAATGGACAAAGTTTATTCTGGTACAGATGAAGCAGTGGCCGATGTTTTTGACGGAGCCTCTATTGCTTTCGGAGGCTTTTTTACCGCTGGCAGCCCTGTTTACCTGGTTGAGGCGCTAGCCAAGCAAGGTGCCAAGAACCTCACCATAATAACTCAATCGGTAGCTATCGGTAACTGGGAAATCAATCTTATGGTTAATAACCATCAAGTACGGAAGGCGCTTTGTAATTATCCTTTCTTCCGTTCCGCTAGCAAACTGTCACCTTTTGAACAACAGTTACGCGTCGGGGAGGTAGAGTGTGAAGTATATCCCATGGGGACATTCATGGAGAAGTTAAGAGCAGGAGGAGCCGGTATTGCTGGCTTCTATACGCCAACCGGGGTGGGGACATACGTTGCAGAAGGCAAAGAGTGTCGAGTATTTAACGATAAGGAATACCTGTTGGAGTTAGCTTTGAAACCCGACTTTGCTTTCGTTCACGCTTATAAGGGTGACCGTTACGGCAATCTGGTTTATCGGAAAACAAGTCGGAACTATAACCCGGAGATGGCGATGGCAGCCGAGGTTACTATCGCTGAGGTCGAAAATCTGGTTGAGCCGGGAGAGATAGACCCTGACCACGTTCACACACCGGGTATCTTTGTTCAACGAGTGGTCAAGGTAGATAGACCTGAGGTTGATGTCACTATTGAAGCGCCTCCAGAAGGTGCATATATAGAATTTACTAACTCAGGGGGAGAAAAATAGGCATGGCAAAACATAACTTTACCGGGATAAGCAGGGAATTGATAGCTCTGCGAATTGCTAATGAGCTAGAAGACGGAAGCTATGTTAACCTGGGTATAGGCATACCCACATTAGTGTCCAACTGGATTGAGGGCAGGGACATCGTGCTTGAGGCTGAGATTGGAATGCTTAACACCGGACCACTGGCCGAAGGGCAGCAGATAGACCAGGACCTTATCAATGCCAGCTGCCAGCCAGTAACGGAGCTTCCAGGCTGCTGCTACTTCTCTGACTGCGAGTCCTTTGCCATGATAAGGGGAGAATATATGGATGTTGCCGTGCTGGGTGCTCTTCAGGTATCTGAAAAGGGGGATATCGCCGGTTGGAATATCCCCTCGTCGGGGCGGGGCAAGATAGGCAACATAGGTGGCTCTATGGACTTGGCGGTGGGGACTAGAAAGCTGATTATAGCTATGGAGCATGTCACCAAGACCGACGAGCCGAAAATAGTTAAGGAGTGCTCTTACCCTCTCACTGCTAAGGAATGTGTGAATTTGATTGTTACTGATTTGGCCGTAATCGAGGTGACTAAGGAAGGACTTCTGCTGAGGGAGGTTGCTCCCGGGCTTACCCCCGAGGATATTCAGTCAGTGACTGAACCCAGACTGATAATAAGCCCGGACCTGAAGGAAATTCAGCTTTGAGTTATATTGTGATAGGCTATAGCTATAGAGAATCGTTCCTGAGGCTTTTGATAAAAACATACTTGAAATAAAGCTGACAATAAGAAGGAAGGAGTTAAACGAGAAATGGCAGAGAAACCTTTAGGAAATCCAGCAGTTGTTGGTCTAGCCGGTTTTGGCGGTACCACCCTGTTGCTACAATTTCATAACCTTGGTTGGTGTGGAGCTGGCCCAATTTTGTGGTGTGCCCTCTTTTTTGGTGGGCTGATGCAACTTGCTGCTGGCCTGCAGGAGTTCCACACCGGTAATAACTTTGGACTTTCGGTTTTTTCTACCTACGGGGCTTTCTGGATGGCGCTGGGAGGAATTCTTCTATCAACGCACTATGGCATCCTCAGCATTACCACTACCGATATAGGTTGGTTTTTGGTAATGTTTACCGCTATTACGCTCATTTTCTTTATCGGTGCGATGAAACAGAACGGGGTACTCGCCTTCACCTTCCTAACCCTTCTGCTCGGCTTCACCTGTTTGGGCATAGGCAACCTAGGCGGTTCAGCAGTTTTTATTAAAGTTGCTGCTATTGACCTGATTATTTGTGCTATCTGTGCCTGGTATCTCATGGCACACACTATTTTCGCCCAGCTGGGATGGGAACTGCCGCTAGGTAATCCGTGGATCAAATAGCGCTTGTTTGTTCTCTGCCCCGACCCGACTTTGGCATATGCTATGAAGGATGGATACCGCTTAGCATGGAAATCAGCTAGACTGGTCATATAGTAAGCCCTAACCTGTATATTGCCATCGGTATAGCTGGGGCACCCCAGCTATACCTCTTGGGTTCCTTTTACTTTATCACTCGCAGTAGTCGGCGATTACAAGGAGGTTCTGCCACCACTGATAGAGAAATGTAAGGCTATGGTTAAATGTTAGTCAGCGGGCTTTGCCAGGGGAAACTGAGGTACTAGGGGCTTTGCTCTTTTCGCCGCTAGTTTAAATGAAACCTCCCCCCTCCCGTGTGGGTAGCCTCAGCTGTAATCGGGCAAGTGGCATCCCGCCTTCTAGTTCGCAACGTGATATGTGAAAAGCTATAAAGCCTCACCAGCCTGACATACCGTTAGAGAAAAAAGTAAGAGCCTGAAGCAAGGGGGTAAATGCTCAATAGAAGCCATAAAGTATTCTACGGATGGTGGATTGTCATTGCATCTTTCTTTATCATGTTGTATGCGGGTGGCGTTATCATCTACGGATTCACTGCCTTCTTTGAGCCCATAGCAGATGACCTAGGCTGGAGCTACATGCAGATCTCACTTGCTGCTTCACTACGCGGGCTGGAGCTAGGCCTCTTTGCCCCACTCACGGGAATGCTCACCGACCGCTGGGGACCGCGTAGGCTCATTTTTGGTGGGATAGTTATTACTGCGGCAGGATTAATCATCCTGGGTAATACCACATCCTTGGGCATGTTTTATGGGGCTTTTGCCCTGACAGCCATAGGCATCAGTGCTTGTACAGTAACCGTGTTGATGACGGCCTTGGCTAACTGGTTTCGGCGGAAGAGTGGGATAGCCAGTGGCATAGCCATGTGCGGCTTTGGCTTCAGCGGTTTGCTAGTCCCGGTAATAGTCATACTCATTGAGGTATATGGGTGGCACACGGCGTCAATCATCCTCGGCTTGGGAATGTTGGCCATTTTACCGCTGTCACTCCTGTTTCGACATAAACCTGAGCAATATGGTTACTTGCCTGACGGTCAACTACGAAACCCCATAACATACAACAATGATCTGCCCCAAGTTACCAGAGTAAAGGTTGGAATGAAGCAAGCTCTCAAGAGTGGCACATTCTGGCGTTTAACTTTATCTTTCACCTATTGGAGCATGGTAGTGAGTGCTGCAATCACTCATGTAATGCCTTGCCTAAGCACTGTAAGTGTGACCAGGTCGATGTCTAGCTTGGTGGTTGTTGCCATCACGCTGATAAGCATTGGCGGCCGCCTTGGTTTCGGGTGGCTTGGGGACAAGCTCGACAGGAAACTGGTAGCTGCAGTAGGCTTTACCATGATGGGTTTCGGGTTGCTCTGTTTCGGATATACCTCCACTGGAACTATTTGGCTTGTCCCTTTCCTAGTTCTTTTTGGTATTGGTTACGGGGGTGGCAGTGCACTAAGACCATCTCTGGTGAGGGAGTACTTCGGTAGAAGCAGTTTTGGAGCGATTTTCGGCTTAATGGCAGGCATAAATATGCTAGGGAATGTAATAGGCCCAACGGCGGCTGGTTGGGTTTATGATAACTGGGGCAGTTACCAAGCTATCTGGCTGGTATTCGGTGGTCTTGCTATTGTGGCGGTAATCTCTACGTTAACTATTCGACCAGTCAGCAAAGGAGAAGATAGAAACCGTTGAATATTGGAAGCAGGTAAAGATGCGAGTCATTATTAGTACGAGTCACTCATAGATGAAAACCATAAACTAATGTGAGCCAAATTAGAAGCGGGCTCTGCCAGGGGAAACTGAGGTGCTAGTGGTTTAGCCCCCACTAGTTTAAGTATTGTGCCTCTCCCTCCCGTGTAGGTAGCCTCAGCTGTAATCGGGCAAGTGGCATCCCGCCTGAAAATGATAGGAGACAGATGTTGGGTGAAGAAACAGGCCAAGCGTTAACGGAAAGGGAGAGCTCGGATGATGGATCCTTGCCGGAGTCACTCACGATGTATCTTCAAGAGATTGGCCAATTTCCCCTTCTTAATGCCGAAGAAGAGAAGTTGCTTGGGAGTCAGGCCAAGCACGGTGGTGAAGATGAAGCACAGGAGGCTCAACGGCGTCTCGTTGAGGCTAATCTACGCCTCGTAGTTAGGATTGCTAAAAGGTATATTGGTCAGGGACTGCCGTTAATGGATTTGATTCAGGAGGGCAACCTGGGGCTGATGCGGGCTGCAGACAAATTTGATTACCAAAGAGGCTACAAGTTTAGCACCTGCGCTGCTTGGTGGATACGGCAGAGCATTGTCCGGGCTCTTGCTAACCATGGCCGAACCATCCGCATCCCGGTTAATCTGGTGGAAAAGTTGCATCATCTCTTGAGTATTAGGCATAGCCTTACTCAGGAATACGGACGGGAGCCTATCTACATGGAACTGGCGACGGCAATGCGGGCCCCACCCAAGAAAGTAAGCCAGATAATCAAAATTAGCCAGCAGCCGGTTTCACTGGAGACCCCCGTTGGCAAAGAGGGCAATAGTGGGCTCCTTGTCGATTTCGTTGAGGATGAGACGCTGCCCCAACCGACTGAGGCAGCGACAAACGAGTTGTTGAAAGGGCAGTTGCAGGATGTGCTGGCGTCACTTTCACCGAGGGAACAGCGGGTTATCGAATTGAGATTCGGTTTGGGCGATGATTATACTCATACCTTGAAAGAGACAGGAAGGGAGTTCAAACTCACTAAGGAACGTATTCGCCAGATTGAGAATAAGGCGCTGAGAAAACTGCGCCATCCCAAACACAGCAGAAAGCTCCGGGAATACTTGGAGTGACTTTGAAAGCACGCTGATGCAGACCCGGCTTAAGGGCAGCTAGTAGAAGAAGATTGATTATCTCAAGTGTCTTGGCATTGATGATCAGGTCCTGCAGTAGTGGCTCGGCAAATAGTATCCCTCCTTCTAGAGAGTTTGCTGTTTAATTGTACGGAGATGAAAGGATGAGAGAGAAGACAGAGAAGCTCTCTATACTTAGGGTTACTGAACAAGGTAGAAGCAGGCTTGAAGATGTTGTCGTTAGGGAATTCTCCCTCACTATCATTCTCAATAATAAGGATTTGGTAACTCTACTTTGCTCTCCTACAAGTCTAAAGTATTTGGCTGTTGGTTTTCTTCTTTCCCAGAGGTTAATAAAAGGCAAAGGAGAGCTTAAAAAGATAATAACTGATGACCAGAGAGGCATTGTGCAAGTAGAAACTGAAAAGGATAATGGGTTTGCTGGCGAGTCTTCATTCAAACGGCTTATAACCTCAGGAGGTGGTAGAGGAGTCCTTTTTTACCATGCCCCTGACGCCCAAGGTCAGGCAAAGGTAAAATCTGATATTGAGATATCAGCCCATGAGGTCTTCGCCCTGATGGATGAGCTTATTCAGTGCTCTGAAGTGTTTAAGGCAACAGGCGGCATTCACAGTGCCGCCCTATGTGATACAAAGGATATCCTAGTCTTCAGTGAAGACATAGGCAGGCATAATGCCATTGATAAAATCTTTGGGGAATGCCTTTTGAAAGACATACCGACAGCAGGGCATTTAATAATCACCAGTGGAAGGGTGTCGTCAGAGATATTGCTCAAGGTGGCTAAAGGAAATATTCCCCTCCTTATATCCAAATCTGCTCCCACTAACTTGGGGGTGAGGTTAGCTAATGATTTGGGGATAACCCTTATTGGTTTTGTCAGGGGAAAGAGAATGAATGTTTACACTCATGAATGGAGGGTAATAGCTAAATAGGAGGACCACCTAACCAGTTCGTAAGGCATGGCGAATGCAGACTTTAGAACGAACAAATAATAGAGTCTCAGCAGAGTGTATAGGGCTGCTCATCCGTGAGAGAAGCAAGGGCAAGAGCCTCAGGCAGCTGGGGCGGAGGTTTGGTAAGAGTCACGAGAAGATAAGGCAAATTCTGGCTAAATATGAAACTCTACAAGAACCGCTCCTACCTGAGGCTAAGGTCGCCGCCAAGCTGGGATATCCGGTGGGGTGGCTCGCCCAGCTGAGAAAGGAAGGTATTACCAGCCCGGTAAAGCGCGGGTGCTGGCTCTATTCCGAGGAGCAGGTTAGCCAAATACCATCACTTATTGCCGAAAGAAGAAAGTGTGAGCGCTGTGGCAAGCTGCGCCCGCCTGGCTACCAAAGGTTCTGTAGAGAGTGCAGCCAGTATAGGAAAAAACACAAATATAGGACTCTAAGCCCGGAAGAGAAGGCAGAACATATAAGGAGATGTCTGGCATGGCGGGAGAAAAACGCCGAGAGGTGGAAAGAGATATCGTCCAAGGCAAGGGAAAAGTATCAGGCTAAGGCACAAAGAGGTATTCCTCAGGCGCAAGGATACAGATGACAGGTAGGGATAGCAGGGGGCACTTTATCAAGGGCAATGTGCCCTGGAATAAGAGACAGGATAGTCCCCAAAGGGGAATGATCAGCTTGGTCGTGCCCGAGGCGCTTGGCGTCGCAGAGCTGAAGCCGAAACTGGTTCCGGTTATGCCAAGGGTGATTGGCGGAGGAGAGCTGAAGCTAGAGCGGGTCAGGGTTGTCTGCCCCGCTTGCAGACAGGAAGTTGAAGCCGTGGCCAGCGATGGACGGTTAAAGGGTACTGCACAATTGCTAAGCAGTTCGTGGACTTTGTAATTGAAACACAGTAAGTTTAAGTGAAAGGGGATTATCATGACAACAGCCTATTGCTTCAAGTGTCGGCAGAAAAAGGAAATTAAAGACCCCAGACAAATCATCCTGAAGAACAATAGGCCGGCGGTGCAGGGCACTTGCCCCGTATGTGGGGCAAAGGTATTTAGAATCGGCAAAGCTTAGAGGCTAGGATGGCAAGGCTTCTGAAACCGCTGATATTAAGTTTTTTGGCTCGCATAATTAAAAAAAGAGGAAAGGGAGCCAAAAGACAGGAGAAGCCAAGAATAGTGCCACCAAGTAGACAGGGGAAGATGTAGGCGGAGGTTGGTGCTCAAGGCGGGTTGCAGAGGTTTGGTCGAACCCTTCCAGCAGGAGTGATTGGCACAGCGACAAGAACAAATTTTTGCAGAAGGAGACTCACGGCCAAGACGCAACTTGCCTTGGGTAATCTTAGCTAGCTATGGCGGGCTCTGCCAGGGTGTGCCACTCGGGGCTTTCAGCTTTTCCCCCTCGTTATGAACTCCCCACCCTGTAGTAGTAGCTTAATCGGGGCAAGTGGCATCCCGCCTTTTTGACTGTACCTTTTACTTCACTATTAAACGAAAGCTTGTTTTAGTATATAAATTAAGAAATAGTGATGGCTCCAGGCTACAATAGACAGGTGCGATTATGGAAGCACAAATCTATGCAGGAGGAGCCATCGAATGAAAAATAGCACAGCAAGGAAACTCAAGCAAGTCCCGAAGGGGTATTTGGTAATGGGAGTTGACCCACACAAGAAGAGGCATGCGGCAGTGGCCGTGACCCAGGATTTCACCACTCACAGCAAGTTTAAGTTTAATAACTCCAGGGAGGGATTTGAGGTAGCGTTGGAAAGAACCAGGGCGGAGATGGTAAGAACCGGCTCAAGAGGTGTCATCTTTGCTATAGAGACAGGTGGGCACTACTGGCGCAATCTGGCTTACTTCCTGGATGAGAGAGGTATTCCCTTCCACTTCATCAACCAGTTTACTCTTAAACGGAGACGTGAGGGGAAGGATCTCAACCGAAGGAAGAATGACTATAGGGACAGCGAAGTGGCAGCACAGCTACTCTGCACCGGTGAGTTCACCGACACCAAATTGCAGCATGGGGTATATGCTGAACTGCGTGCTACCCACAATGCCTATCGCCGTCTGGTTAAAGAGAGGACCAGGATAACAAATCTGGTCAAAGGACTACTGGACGGAATCTTCCCCGAGTTTACCCAGGTCTTCAAAGACCCCTGCGGGCTGACAGCACTGAGCGTGCTCTCTATTTGCTCTGTGCCCAATATCATTGCTCAGATGACAGAGAAAGAGTTTGTGAATGCCATCAGGGCAAATCACCAAGGTCGTCTTATGAGGAAAAAGCTGCGTGCTCTTCACTATGCTGCCCGAACCTCCATCGGTATTGAGGAAGGTGCTCGGCTACTTAAGATACGACTCTCCGAAGGAACTCATGATTATCAACGACCTTTACCGGAACGAACTGAGGCTATATAAGAACTTCTTCCAGCCGGTGATGAAGCTGGCTTCTAAGGAGAGAATAGGTGGCAGGGTAAAGAGGAAGTATGATGTGCCCCAGAGCCCGTATCAGAGATTAGTGGAGTCAGGGCAGCTACCGGAAGAGGCCAAAAGGCAGCTTGAGGCTGTCTACCTCAGTTTAAACCCGGCCGAGCTCAAGCGGAGCATCGATGCCAAATTGGATAAGCTCTATCAAATTTACGAGGAGAAAAGAGGGTCTCAGCAGGTTAATCCAATGAGGAGAGTGACGCCCCATATGGTTACATTTTATATGATGCAACAACCACCAGTTGGGTTACCTGCTTAAATGATTTGACACGGGGAGGCTACGGATTCTAAACGTAATTGATGCATATGCCGGGGAATGTCTGGCTATTCAGGCCCATACCCATGCCACTTTTTGCCCTCGTCATCGACCAATCGTTGTACGGACTTACGAAGTAATTACCTTTTTTGGTTTCTTTGAAAACATCCTTCGTATTTCTTCCTCAAACTCCTTTTCGTCAAGGTGGTGGACAGGGATGCAGCTTTCCCCTTCGGGAGCGGTTACACGGCTAACCTCAAGCACCTTGATAGCCTGCTCCAAGTGGCTACCAGTCACGCCGGTGTAGACCTGTGTTGTCGCCACGCTTGCGTGACCGAGCAACTCTTGGACTTCACGGATGTTTACACCCGCTTCGAGCAACCGGGTTGCAAAGCTGTGCCTCAAGTCGTGCGGTTTCAATTCGGGTTTACCCGCCAGCTTGGCGTACCTTTTCACTACCCGGTAGATGACCCCCTCACCTACCCCCAGCACTAGGTCGTTTGGCGACTTGCCTCTGCAGAACGGCTCCAATGCCTCAGCCAGTGCTTTGGTAAGGGGGATCGTCCTGTCCTTATCTTCCTTTCCCCTCAGTCGCAGAGCCTTTGCCCCGACATGCCTGATCCTCAATTTTGTTGCTTCTTCTCTTCGCAAGCCAGCGTCTGTCATAAGCCGTAGGATAAGGTGGTCTTTTGGAGATTCCTTTGATAGTTCAAGTATCTTGGCAATGATATCTGGCTCGATATACGTTGGCTTGTGGTGCGGGACTCTAACGGGAAAAGCCAGCTTCTCCCCCCGCCACTCATGGTAGCCTCGAAGCGCCGCCCGGTAGATACGCATTGTTGATGGGCTAAACCCCTCTTTGCGTAAATGTGCCAGAAACACTTTTGACACCTTTAATGATGGAGTATTGCCGTTAAGGGCCTGCTGGTATCTGAGCAATACCCCGCGATAGCGGTACGCTGTCCTTTTGGTGATGGCGTGCTGGAATAGTCCCACCTGTTCATAGGCGGCGAGTTCGCCTTGGAGTTCGTTGGTTAATTGCTGGTCCTTTGTTGCTTTTCTTTTCGGTTGAATCTTTGGCATCCCCCGCTCCAAAAATGAACAATCATTATCATTGCGAATTAGAACGCCCCCAAGCGAATTCGAATCGCTGTTGCCGGCTTGAAAGGCCGGTGTCCTGGGCCTCTAGACGATGGGGGCATACCTGTATACCTGGTAGAAGTATAGCAGATGCCAGTTTGGCTGACAACGGCGCCACAGCGGACCTACCAGAAGCTAATCTGGGGGATAGCCTCTGCCTCTCTGATGATTTTTCCGATTTCTTCTCGAGCCGTTCTGTCTGAAATCGGCTCCACTGTTGATACCGCTAGCCCCGCTTCGTTTGTCCGGTTTTGCCAGTCGAGGATGTAGCCGGGCACCAGGACATATCCCCAGCTACCGATACCACAGCAGGAAGACTCTATGACAGCCTGTCCGACCACGTAGAGGACCTGCCGGCCGTTGTAATCAATCCTCACTTCCTCTTGGGGGGTATAATAGCCGGCGATACAGGGTATCTCCTCGCCGGTTTTCAGGTGGGTATATTCCGGTTGGTCCATTTGACTTCTCCCTGCTTGACCCGCTCAGGGGTAGATGGCCAGCGCCTGCAGCCCGGCTGTTTCGGGGAAGCCGAGCATAAGATTCATGTTCTGGACTGCCTGTCCTCCCGCTCCCTTAACCAGGTTGTCGATGCAGCTGATGATGACCAGCTTCCCGGTGGTGGGGTTGATGGTGGGATGGATGAGGCAGAGGTTGCTCCCGGAGGTATGTTTGGTGTGGGGAGGGGAGGCTACTACCCTGACGAATGGCTCGTCTTTATAAAAGTCGAGGTACAGCTCCCGCAGCTCTTTCGCTCCCTTTTTGCCGCCGGCGAGCTTGCCCGGTGCCGGCTGGGCGTAGCAGGTGGTCAGTATTCCCCGCGTCATCGGTGTCAGGTGGGGGACAAAGGTTACCGATGCCATCTGCCCCGGCTGAAGCCGCTTTAGCTCCTGGACAATCTCCGGCAGGTGACGGTGTCCCTCCAGGGCGTAGGCAGAGATGTCCTCACTGGCTTCGGCGTAGTGGGTTTGCTGGCTTAAGGTCCGGCCGGCTCCGGAGACGCCGGACTTGCTGTCGATGGTAATATCGGGTTCAACCAGGCCTTCTTTGACTACCGGTGCCAGGGCCAGGATAGCCCCGGTGGGGTAGCAGCCGGGGTTGGCCACCAGCCGGGCGGAGGCAATCCGGGGGCGGTATAGCTCGGTCAGCCCGTAGGCCGCCTCTGCGAGCAGCTGGGGGGCGGGGTGGCTGAAACCGTACCACTTCTGGTATTCTGAAGCATCCCTCAGCCTGAAGTCGGCACTGATGTCCACTACCTTGATACCACGCTCAAGTAGCGGCACGACCTCTTCCGCACTCTCCTTGTGTGGCATCGCGGAGAAGGCTAAATCGACCTCCCCAAGTTCGGTTTC
>Ga0265592_1000828_pt1 | contig 14835 bp, 9 predicted proteins | sample saktaG_7_FD_190141 | JGI IMG/M metagenome (GOLD analysis project Ga0265592, IMG submission 190141) | Saline water microbial communities from Sakinaw Lake, British Columbia, Canada - sak_2010_1_5_120m | ecosystem: Environmental > Aquatic > Non-marine Saline and Alkaline > Saline ... | reverse complement strand
AAATTTCTTTTAAAAGTCTTAAAATATCGGCGCTTACTGCTTTTCTTTTAGCTTTAGCTTTTGTTTTAACAAAATATGTATATTTAATGCTTCCTTTTTGGACCGGTTTTATTTGGATAAGAATTAGCGCTTTTCTAATTGTCTTATTTTTTATTCTTTTTAAGGAAGTCAGAAAGGAAGTTTTTTCTGCGAAATCCAGTTTCAGTAAAAAAACCAGTGCCTTTTTCATTTTTAATCAAGGCGTAGGAGCCGGTGCTTTTGTTTTACAAAATTGGGCAATTGCTTTGGCAGGATTTGCTTATCTGTCTATTATTGGCGCCCTTCAGGGTATCCAATATGTTTTCTTATTTATTTTAGCAGCTTTAATTCTAAAAGAAGGGCTTTCAAAAAAAGTTATTTTACAGAAAGCTGTTGCTATTTTATTTATAGGATTAGGGCTTGTTTTTTTAACTCTGAGTTAAAATTAAATCTGGCTTAACGCAAAATGAGAGAAATTAAAAAAATTATAAAAATGATTTTATTAATTCTATTAAGTTTATTTTTAATCATTATTGGTTATTTTTTCATTGGCTTTCCCAAACCAGTCGAGGATATCACTTGGGGAGTTAATTTTTCCCAAAAGCATACTGAGGGATTAGGTTTGGACTGGAGAGAGACCTATTTAGCTATATTAGATGATTTAGGGGTAAGAAATCTTAAAATAGCCGTTCATTGGGATTTCATTGAAGGAAAGGAGGGGAGTTATTATTTTGATGATTTGGATTGGCAAATTGCGAAAGCAACGGAAAAAGGAGCTAATCTTTTTTTGGTGATTGGAATGAAAACTCCTCGTTGGCCGGAGTGTCATATTCCTGAATGGGCGGTTAATTTGAGCAAAGAGGAACAGCAAGAAAAAATATTAAAGTTGGTTGAAGAGATTGTTTTACGTTACCGAGACACAAAAGCAATTAAATATTGGCAAGTAGAAAACGAACCATTCTTTTCTTTTGGCGAATGCCCTTGGTACGACGAAAAATTCTTAAAAGAAGAAATTGATTTGGTAAAATCCCTGGATTTCCAAAAAAGACCGATAATAATTTCAGAGAGTGGAGAATTTTCATTATGGACTCGGGCAGCCAGATATGGAGATATGGTTGGAACAACTATCTATAGGAGGATTTGGTCTAAAGAGTTCAAAATTTATTTTACTCATTTTTTCCCGCCGACTTTTTATTATAGAAAAGCCCAAATTATTAAGAAAATTTTTGGCAAGGAAGTAATTTGCGTTGAACTCCAAGCAGAACCCTGGGGCCCCAAATTGCTTTATGATTTGTCTTTAGAAGAACAAGAAAAAAGTATGGATTTAGAGCGATTTCAGAAGAATATTAAATTTGCCAAAAAGACCGGCCTTAAAGAATTTTATCTTTGGGGAACAGAATGGTGGTACTGGTTGAAAATAAAACAAAACAAGCCCGAAATCTGGGAGGATGCAAAGTTATTATTTAAATAGAGCATCTTCATTTACTATATTAATGCGTCACTCGGTTAAAGTGAAAGTAAACTTTCATTTTTTCCTCGCTTGCATTAATAGAATTAAAAAAGCCAGATCCTAGAACAGAACCTGGCTTTTAAGGAGGGTGATGAAAAGCTGATAATAACAAGCCCTCAAAAATTAAAGAGCAAAAATATAAAATAACTATCTATACTTATATTACCAGAACCAAGATGCCTTGTCAACCCCCCCCATCGGTTTATACGATATGAACCGGTACGTATCATTTGAAAAAAAAGAAAAACGAGCTATGATAAATGCAGCGTAAGCTGCAATAATTGCAATATGTCAATTTACGATTTGCCAAAATTTAATTTATCTTGGAAAAAGAAAAAACCCATTCAGTTAATTGCCTTGGTAGTTTCCGTTTCTATTATTTTCGGTTTTTTAGCCGGAGCTATTTCTAGCGCTTTTTTCTATTTTCAGATTAAAGATTATTTAGAAAAACTAAATATTTTACCATCAGTGATTGAAAAAGAGATTGTTGGGAAAGAAACGATTAAAGAATATCTTCCTCAAACTTCTCAAGAAGAGACAATTATTAAAGTAGTAAAAAGTGTTTCACCAGCCGTTGTTAGTATTATTATTTCCAAAGATTTACCAATTTTTGAGGAGTATTTTGAACCGGGTCCTTTTGGCTTTCAAATTCCTCAGTATCGCCAGAAAGGCACTGAAAAGAAAGAAATTGGAGGAGGGACAGGGTTTATTATTTCTGAAGACGGGATGATTTTGACCAACAAGCATGTAGTTTTGGACGAAGAGGCGGAATACACGATTTTTACTAATGACGGCAGAAAATTTTCAGCAAAAGTTTTAGCTCGGGATCCTGTTCAGGATTTGGCTGTGCTGAGAATTGAACAAGAAAAAACAGTAGATGGTAATGGTGAATTTGTTTTGGAGCCGTTTCCAACAGTAAAACTGGGTGACTCGGATAAATTAGAGAGCGGACAGACAGTAATTGCTATTGGCAATGCTTTGGGAGAATTTCGAAACACTGTTTCGGTCGGAGTGATTTCCGGGTTAGGAAGAGAGATTACAGCTTCTGGAGGGGGATTTATTGAGACCCTGGAGGATGTTATTCAGACGGATGCCGCGATTAACAAAGGAAATTCTGGCGGCCCTCTTTTGAATCTGAAAGGCGAGGTAGTGGGGATAAATGTGGCGATGGCTCTGGAAGCTCAGAGCATTGGTTTTGCTATTCCGGTTAACAAAGCTAAAAAAGATATTGAGCAGGTGAGAAGTTTAGGCAAAATTGTCTATCCTTTTTTGGGAATTCGTTATGTTTTGATAAGCGAAAAGATTAAAGAAGAAAATGATTTACCGGTAGATTATGGAGTTTTGATTGTTGATGGAGGGCCGGGAGAACCGGCTATTTGGCCGGATTCAGCTGCCGAAAAAGCCGGCTTAAAAGAAGAAAACATAGTTTTGGAATTTAACAATGAGAAAATTACTACTGAGAATGGTCTGGCAAAAATTATTATGAAATATAATCCCGGGGATAGAATAGTTTTGAAAATTTTAAGACCTCCTTCTTCAGTAGGCGAGGACTGGGAAGAAATAATCGTTGAGGCTACCCTGGACGAGAGAAGCGAGTAATCCACTTGACCCCGTAGAGAAAATTTGACTCGCTACGCGATTAGGATTTTCTAAAAGAAAATCATTGTCAAATTTCTTCTACGGGGTTGACAAATTTTTTTGAATAAGTAAGAATAAAAAATTATGAAACAAACTAGCCCAAGATTCAATAATTTCTTTTTTGCCTTTTTTGTAAGAAGGGCTGGTTTGGACTTTGAGTAAAAATAAGTAAAATTTTCCAAATTAGCCCTTTTCTCAAAAAGGGCTTTTTTAGTACTAGTTCTTTAAAAAGGAGTTAGAGATGGATGTAATGTTTGACAGAGAAGGAAATTGTTTAAAGTGTAAAGGAACAGGCAAATGTATTAGTTGCGGAGGTAGTGGTAGAAATAGGTTTGATGAAAAACTTGTTTGTCCAACTTGTAAGGGTAAGGGAGATTGTATTTGTCATGGTCAGAAGAAAGAGGTTTCTCCTTGTGATTCTGAAAAAGAAATAGAATCTCTGAAAGCTCTTTGCTTTTGCACAATGGCAACAAAACATAGGCCCCTGACGAAATAACCAGGGGCTTTTTTTCTCTATGGGGTTGATTTCTTGAGATATTTATGATAGAAAACAATATATGAATGGAGCTAATTTTACTCATAAAACGCAGGAAGCTATACTTTCTGCTCAATCTATTGCTCAAGGAAAAGGGCAGCAGCAAATTGATGCCTTGCATTTGCTTTTTGCTTTGCTTTCTCAAGAAGAAAGCGTTGTTTTGACTTTGCTTAGAAAGTTGGGGGCTGATATAGAAAATTTAAAAAAGAAAACTAAGGGCGCCTTAAATATAATTCCAACTATTGCTACTCCTCAAACTTTTGGCCAGTTTTATTTAACTCAAGATATGGCAAAAGTTTTAGAAAGAGCCAGGCAAGAAGCAATGAAGATGGGGGATGAGTTTATTTCAGTGGAACACTTATTTTTAGGTCTGCTTAGTTCTGAAACTAAAGCTAAAGAAATTTTAGATAAAGCTACTTTTATAAAATCGGGCGGCGGCAGCACGGCTGCTTTAGAGTTTGGCAAATTAGATTATGATACTGTTTTGAAAACCTTAGCTCAAATTAGAGGAGGAACAAGAATTACTGACCCTGAGCCAGAATCAAAATACCAGGTTATTGAAAAATATGCCCGGAATTTAACTACTTTAGCCCAACAGGGAAAACTTGATCCTGTAATTGGCCGGGAAAATGAAATCCGCCGCTTAATGCAGGTTCTTTCCCGAAGAACAAAAAATAACCCGGTTTTAATTGGAGAAGCCGGAGTCGGAAAGACAGCTATTGTTGAAGGATTGGCTCAGAGAATTATTAGAAGAGACGTTCCCGAGAGTTTAAAAGAAAAAGAAATTATTGGTTTGGATTTGGGAGCTTTAGTCGCTGGAACAAAATATCGGGGCGAGTTTGAAGATAGAGTCAAGGCCTTGCTTAAAGAAATCAATCGGGCAGCCGGCAAATATATTGTCTTTATTGATGAACTTCATACTTTGGTTGGGGCAGGAGCTGCCGAAGGAGCAATTGATGCTTCAAATCTTTTGAAGCCGGCTTTAGCCAGGGGTGAACTGAGAGCAATCGGAGCAACCACCTTAAAAGAATACCAAAAATATATTGAGAGGGATATGGCTTTGGAAAGAAGATTTCAGCCGATTTATGTTCAGGAGCCGTCAATTGAAGATACCATTGCTATTTTAAGAGGGATTAAAGAAAAATATGAGGTTCATCATGGTTTGAGAATAAAAGATTCAGCTTTAGTGGCGGCAGCTGAGCTCGCTTCTCGATATATAGGTGATCGCTTTTTGCCCGATAAAGCAGTTGATTTAATGGATGAAGCAATGTCAGCTCTTAGATTAGAAATTGAATCTGAGCCTACTCAACTCGATGAATTAAAAAGAGAGATTCAAAAACTGGAGATTGAAAAACAGGCAATTAGTCCCGTAAGGGATAAAATTTCTAGCGGGATTAAAAAAGAAGGAGCTGATAAAAACCGCTTAAAAGCCATCAATCGTTCTTTGGCTGATTTAAAAGAAAAAGCCCGTGCTTTTGAACTGAAATGGAAGTCCGAAAAAGAATTAATTCAAAAAATCAGGGGGCTGAAAAAAGAAATAGATACTCTTACTTTTCAGTCGGAAATTGCCCAGAGGCAAGCTAATCTCCAAAAAGTAGCTGAAATTAAATATGGAAAAATTCCAGAGCTTTTGAAAGAAGTTCGGAAAGCAGAAAAAGGATTAGCTAAAATTCAAACAAATCACCGGATTTTAAAAGAAGAGATAGAAGAAGAAGATATAGCCCAGGTCGTTTCTAAATGGACCGGGATTCCGGTAACAAGATTGATGGAAGAAGAAGCAAAGAAGCTGGAGAAAATGGAGGAAATTATTTCTCACAGAGTTATTGGTCAAAGAGAGGCAATTTTAGCAATTTCTAATGCTATTCGGCGCTCTCGAGCTGGAATTTCTGAAGAAAATCGTCCTTTGGGCTCATTTATGTTTTTAGGTCCAACCGGTGTTGGAAAGACCGAGACCGCCAGAGCTTTAGCTGGGTTTTTATTCAATAATGAAAATGCTTTGGTGCGGTTAGATATGTCAGAATATATGGAAAAACATACTGTTTCTAAAATAATTGGCTCTCCCCCTGGTTACGTGGGCTACGAAGAAGGAGGCCAGTTAACTGAAATCATTCGCCGAAGACCTTACAGTGTAATTTTACTTGATGAGATTGAAAAAGCTCACCCCGAAGTTTTTAATATTTTGCTTCAAATTTTAGAAGATGGCCGGCTGACCGATGCCAAGGGCAGAGTGGCTTCTTTCAAAAACGCTATTTTGATTATGACCTCAAATATTGGCTCAGAATACATAGCCAGGATGGGCTCTTTAGGTTTTGTTAATGGGAAAGAGGACTCAGAGAAAAAATCCTTAAAAGAAAAAATAATGGAGGCTCTTAAAGAGGACTTTCGGCCGGAATTTTTAAACAGAGTTGATGAAATTATTATTTTCAATTATCTCGGCAGGCCAGAAATTAAAAAGATAGTTGACCTTGAATTAAAAAAAGTTGCCGGGCGTTTAGAACATAAAAAAATTAAGATTAAAGTTTCAGAAAAAGCAAAAGAACTTTTGGCAGAGCAGGGTTTCGACCCTAATTTAGGAGCCAGGCCCTTAAAAAGAGTAATTCAGCGAAAGGTTCTTGACCCCTTATCTTTGAAAATTGTAACTGGCTTAGTTAAAGAAGGAGAAGAAGTGATAGTTGATAGCGAAGCTAAAAAAATTATAATTAGAATCCCAGCTGACTTAGTTAAAATTAACAAGAAAACAGAAAAAGTTTCAGTTTAGAACAAATACACAAAAAATTCAGCACTAATTTACTACGCCGCCGGGTCGCGTAGTAAAAGCACTACGCGGCACTACGCCCGCACTACGCCGCCGGGTCGCGTAGTGAAGTAGTGAAGTTTTCCACAATAGTTCAGATCTATTATTTTTTTATTATGCTTAAAAATATTTTTAGAATCATTGTTATTTTTGTAATTGGGATGGTCGGGGGAATTTTTGCTGACCAAATTCTTTGGCCCTATCTTGGAGAAGACCCTTTTTTTTATGAATATCAGCAAGCTAAAGTTCCAGTTTCTCTGATAGAGAAAAATGAGATTACCATTCAGGAAAATGTTGCTCTTCAAGAGGCGGTTGAAAGGGTTGAAAAAGCAGTGGTAGGAATAAGAACAAAGACAAAGGATGGAAAAACTATATCGGGCTCTGGTATTGTGGTAACTTCAGATGGTTTAATAGTTACTTTGGCAGAACTTGTTCCCCGCGAGGGGGATTTTGTTTTTTTTGTTGATGGCAAAACGCCTGATTGGCAGATTTTGAAAAGAGACGTAAAAAATAATTTAGTTTTGATAAAAGTTGAAGAGAAAGATTTAGCCACTGTTGGCTTTGCTGATTTCAATGGATTAAAATTAGGAGAAAGAGTTTTTTTGGTCGGAGTGATTTTTCCTGAGTCAGAACTTATTAAAATAGTAAATGAGGGAATTGTGAAATATCTGACCGAGGACTATATCAGGACAAATATTTTTGAAAATAATACTTTAACCGGAAGCCCTTTATTTAATATTAAAGGAGAATTGCTCGGATTAAACAAAATTGATTCTCAGGCAAGGGTTACAGCCATTCCCATCAACACAATCCGTGAATTCATTGGATTTTAAACTTAATTGTTATGGAAAAATTGATTAAGTCAAAAATTAGGGAGATTCCCGATTGGCAGAAAAAAAATGATATAATAAAATAATAAAATAAATACAATGGACACAAATAACGAGTCAAGAATATATGCTTATGCTATATTTATAGCAATTATAATAGGAATATTAGTTGGAACGGGAATTTTAAAAAGTCAGATGTAAAATAAAAAAAGAGAATCTTTGAAACCCAAAAAAGTACATTACTGCGCCGCACCACACACGGCCCGCACCACGCCGCCGGGTCGCGTAGTAAAGGAACTTGCGTGGCACTACAATGGTACTACGCCGCCGGGTCGCGTAGTGAAGTATTATGCCAATAAGAAAAGAACAACTAGTTAATGGAGAATTTTATCATATTGTGAAGAAAGGAATTGAGGGACGCGAAATTTTTTTAGATAAGGAAGATCATTTTCGATTTATAAATAGTTTACTTGTATTTAATGATAAAAGTCCTGTTCCTTGGCAATCTCGTGCCTTTTGGCATCAACGCGACCCGGCCGCGTTGGGATTGAGTTATAAACAAAAAAATCCATTGATAGAAATTCACGCTTTTGTTTTAATGAAGAATCACTTTCATCTTTTAGTTCGACAATTGATTGAAAATGGAATCGTAGAATTTATGCAAAAAACAGGAGGATATGTTTGGTATTTCAATAAAAAGTACGGGAGAGCCGGTCCTTTATTCCAAGGGAGGTATAAAATAAAAAGGATTGAAAGCGAACCACAACTTAAAAATAATTTTGTTTATATTGCAACAAATCCAGTAGGAATAATTGAGCCAGAGTGGAAGAGCTGGAAAGTAAACAATCCTCAAAAAGCAATTCAATTTTTAGAGGATGAATACCGCTGGTCAAGTTATTGGGATTGTTTAGGTAAACATAATTTCCCTGCAGTTACTACTCAAGATTTTTTTCTGAAATTATTTGGCGGAGAAAAAGGAATAAAAACAGAAATAGATTCTTGGGTTTCGTCCAAATCTTCTACGAAGATGAATTTTGTAAAATTTCTCGAGTAAAAGTTACGCAACCCGCACTACGCCGCCGGGTCGCGTAGTGCGGGTTTTCCACAGGTTGCGGTTTACAAAAAATGTATTTTTTTATAAAATGGCAATATTAAAATATTATGAATTTTAAACTCGGGAATAAAAAAATTGCTATTTTTATCATTATTCTTGTTTTACTCCTCATTACTGGAGGAGTTTTTTGGTGGCGGGAAAATAGAGAACCGGATGTAGGTTTAATACCCTCAGAGGAATTTAGTATCAAAGACACCGAAGAAGGAAAAATAATAGAACATAAAAAAGCAGGCCTGAGGGTGAAAATTCCCTTAGATTGGCAGATAATAGATGCTAGAGATAGTTTGCTTTTTACTACTCCTGATTTTCAACTATATTCAGAAGTTGGACCATATGGTCCTTTTATACCAGAGAAGGGATGTAGTATAGAAATGAGTATTAAAAAAGAGATAGAGGCCAGCGATTATGATATCGAGTATAGCTATCTAAAACTATGTTTAGAAGTTCCATCTCACTGTGGTGATGAAACGACTGAAGTTAGCGGCAGTAAAGCTCTTAAGCATATCTATTCATCCGAGAGCCACTCAGTTTATAAAGGTTATATTGAAGTTATGGTTCCAAAAAATGAAAAGATATATCACTTTACAACATATTTCCTTTCTCACAATAAAGAACAATGTATCCAAGAATTTGATAAATTTTTAGAAACAGTTGAAATTAAATAAATAGTTCTTTTTATAGTTCTTTTTGAATAGTTCTTTTAAAAATAAACCCCCGCTACCAAAATATTGGTGTGAGGACACATAGATAATTTAATAAGGATTGATATTATTTTTTATTTTGCGAATAAATCTTACGAATAAACCTTATGAAAAGGCGTTTTTTATATATTTTTCTACTAATTTTTATGGTGGGTTTTTTGTTTTGGCCAAATACTGGCTCATCTGAACTTAATCCAGAAGAAATAATAAAAAATCAGGAGCAAATTGAACTTAAGGAAAAAGATGCGGAAGATATATTAAAATCACTTATTCAGAAAATAAGCGACGAATGGATAGAGGTAACAACTTCGAGTAATTTTATACTTGAAGAACAAGCAGTTTTAGTTATTCTTTCAAAAGGAATTAAAATAAATGCGATGCGTTATTTATTGCTTGATGTCCCCATAGAAATTGGAAAGGTTGTAATAAAAGCAACTATTAAGGTAGTTAATTTAATATTGGCTGAAGATCCCTCTCTTATTATAGATGAAGTTGAGAAACTAACTGTAAAAAAAGCAAAGGAATATGCGATAAATTGGTTGTTGCAAAATGAAATTAAGGTAACCAAAGGGAATTTAAAAGTTTCCTATTTTGCTTATAATAGGAAATGGCAAAAAGTAATTTTTCCATACATTATTGTTTATCGTCCTTTAACTCCTACACGAGGAGAAGTTGGGATAAATATTTATTCTTCAGATTTTATTAAAACACCACTACCTCTGTCGGGATATCAATGGGAAGGGGGAGTGGAAGAATTACCTCCTTTTATTGTTAAAATTAGTGGCGAAGTGGAAAAAAGTAAAACAACCCATTATGTTTATAGTTGGGTAAAAGGGCCAGAGATAAATATTGATTTTTCCGGGCCGGTGCCGGAGTTTGAATTCAAGGAGCCCGGCTTTTTCGATAAATTAGAATTATCTTTAAATAAAGTAGAAGTAATTTTAGGGAAAATAATGGATTTTGTAGAAATAGGAGATGCTTGGAATAAGGTAAAATCATTTTTATCTGAAATAAGTTCTTTTACGGCAATAATGACTCCGGACTCGTCATCTTTTGAGGATCCAGAACTGGATTTTTCTGAAATTGACCTCGAAAACTTGCCGTCAGAAGAGAAATTAACCTCAGAGGTTGAAGAAATAATTGAAAAAGAGAAAGAATTAAGCGAGCTGGTGCAGGAAATAGAAGCTATTTCTGAAGCTTCGTCAGGAGCAGAGGGAATGGGGTTAGATGAAATTCAGGAGATAATTGATGATATTGCAGAGAGAATTGATGTAATAAATCAAGAGATTGCTGAATTGGTTGGAGAGATTCAGCAAACCTCTGAAGAAATTACCGATGAAACCGAAGAATTAACCGAAGAATCAGAAGAAGGCGAACAAGAAGAAGAAAAAGAGGAGGAAGAAGAGGAAGAGGTAGGACAAAAAGAGATAGGACAAGAAATGTCTGATCTTTGTCAGAAAATCGAGGGAAGTTATCCTGCTCGAAATAAGATAATTTTTAACGAAGTTGCCTGGATGGGAACATTAGAAAGCGCTAACGATGAATGGATTGAGCTTAAAAATATATCGGGAGGTGAAATCAATTTAACTGGTTGGCAGCTCTTAGACAAGGAACAGCAAATCAAAATTATTTTTGATAATAAAGACCGGGTCTCTGCTAACGGATTTTATCTTTTAGAGAGGACCGATGATGATTCAGTGTCTCAGATAGCAGCTGATTCTATTTATACCGGCGGTCTCAGCAATACAGATGAGGCCTTGTATCTTTTTGACGAAAATTGCCAGCTTCAAGACGAAATAGAAGCTTTTCCCGATTGGTCGGCTGGCGACAATTCTTCAAAAAGAACGATGGAGAGAAAATCAAATTTAGGTTGGCAAGCAAGCGTTAGATCCGGCGGCACTCCAAAAAGAGAAAATAGTTCAGGTTATGTTAAAACTTCTGGCGGCGGAGGAGGCGGCGGCGGCGGAGGCGTTTTACCAACACCGGTGATTTACCCCAAAGTTTTAATCTCAGAAATTCAAATTTCACCCATAGAACAAAGGTTTATTGAACTCTATAATCCCAATGAAAGTGAAGTTAACTTAACTGGCTGGTATATTCAAAGAAAAACAAAAGATGCAACATCGTGGAGTTCTCTTATAACCTCAACCCATTTTGAAGGTAAAACAATTCAACCAAAAAGTTATTTCTTTATCCCCAGAGCGTTTGAAAGCAGTGATATTCTTTTTAGTACTCTAACTCTAACCGAAGACAATTCAATTGTTTTAAAAAATCCAAAAAGAGAAATCGTTGATTTGGTCGGCTGGGGTGAAGCCCCGGCTTATGAAACCGTGGCCTTCTCTGAAAACCCGAGGTCTCGAGACTTGTTTGAGGAGTATTGGACAGAACAAGGGCTTGATTTTAGCCACGTTAAACGAATAGGTTCTTTTACTGTTTTTCATCAATCATTGGGTCGGAAAGTAATAAATGAAGAGAATAGTTATCAAGATACCGATAATAATGCCGAAGATTTTGAGATTCAAACCCCCACACCCAAGGCAGAGAATAAAACTTTTATAGAGCAGGAACTGGAAGATGTTTTAAAAGACATTATTGATTATTATAACGCCTCGATTTTGGAGGTTTCTCTTCAAAATTTAGAATTCAGCATTATAGAACCTGCTACCCCTTCCCAAAGCCAGACATTTACTATCAGTAATAGCGGTGAAGGGATTTTAGAATGGATTGGGATTGTTGATTATACTTCACCTTCTGACGCAGATTGGTTGAAGATAGAGCCGGATTCTGGCACAGCGCCTTCTGAGGTTTCGGTTTCTTTAAGCCAGGATGTTTCTGGCTTGGGTAAAGGGGATTATGAAGCAAAGATTGTTATTAGTGCTAAAGGAGCTGAAGAAAGCCCCAAAAAAATTGAAGTTATTTTAAATGTTGTAAAGGCGGGAGAGGGGCCCGCTGGGCCTGCCGGAGATACTATTCCTCCTGAAATTGTATTTACTCTTGAGCCAGTTCAAACTTCTCTTTCTTTCACAATTTCTTGGCAAATAACTGATAAGGCATTAGAAACAGCAACTCCTTCGGGATTAGATAGTTTTGTTTTTAGATGGAAAGAAGAAAATGAAGAAGGGTGGCAAGAAGATGAATATCAGGAAATTACCGAGGCACCCATTAATTATTCTGGAGAACTGGAATTTACCGGAGAAGACGAAAAAACTTATTATTTTCAGATTAAAGCTAAAGATGTTGCTGGAAATGAGGGTGATTGGCTGCCTGATCCCACTGCTTTTACAAAAATAAGCATCCCCAAAAAAGTACTTATAAACGAAGTTCAAATTGATAACCGAGCTGGTACCGGGGGAGCAGATGATGATTGGGTCGAACTTTATAATCCAAATGAGGTAGATATTTCTTTGACTGGTTGGTCAATTCAAGAACATAGTTCTTCTGATCCTTGTTCTATTAGTAAAGGTTTTTACAAGAAAAATTTCCCAGAAGAAGCCGTAATCCCAGCTAAAGCGTTTTTCTTGATTGTTGATACCGAAGCTGGTGAATCTTTAAAAAATATTGCTGATATAACAATTGGTTGGTCTTTAACCGAAGACAACACCGTTTATTTAGTTAAAGATCAAGAAGAAATAGGGGATGGTGAAGATTTAAATATTGTTGATAAGGTTGGTTTTGGTCGAGCTTGTTTCCCAGAAAAAAACGCTGCTCCTAATCCTCCTGAAGAGAAAAGTATTAGACGCAAGGAATTAGGCATAGATACAAACGACAACAGTCAGGATTTTGAAATTAATGATACTCCTTCACCAACTAATTCAAAAGGCGAAACGTTTTCTTTGCCTTCTTATTTTGAGTCACCTTGGCCAATGTTTCAGCACGATGCTCAGCATACTGGGAGAAGTCCTTTTGTAGGGCCAGCGACTTTAGATGATCCCGATACTCAGATTCAAATATTGATTGAAGGCGAGGCAGATGACGATTATTTTGGCACCCCGGTTATTGGTTCTGACGGCACGCTTTATTTGATAGCAAGAATAACAACGGGTGGAGAAACAAAAGAAGGACTTTTCGCTTTTAGTTACAATGGCAGCCAGAAATGGGTATATGAAATAACAAGTCCATTTAATAAGATGCCTGTCCTTCGGCAACCAAGCAATACGGTGTATGTTGCTCATAGTGGAGGGTTACTCGCGATCGACAGCGAGAATGGAAATGTGAAGTGGTCCAAGACCGGCTTTTCAGCCTCTCTGTCACAAAACCTTGTCGTCTCGGAAAACGGCGTACTCTATTTTGTTGCTGGAATACCTGATCAACCCTCAGATTGGGGTTTGTATGCTGTTGATGATGAAGGTCAAATTCTCTGGGTTTGTCCCATAAGTCCTCCCGAGACCGACCTGACTATTGGTAAGCAGGGGAATATATATTTTGGCAGGCACATCACTTTATTTGCAATCGACCCGAATGGAATCCTCGAATGGCAAAAAACCTTTGAGGATGAGGAAGGGTGGTCTGTTAAAACTCCAGTCGTCGGTGATAACGGAATAATTTATGTTATAGGAGGTAGTCGTTGTCGTGAAGCAAAAACTGATTCTCGTCCCTGTCTTAATGCAATTGATCCAGATAACCACGAGGAAGAAAAATGGAGATATTGTGGGGGCTATTTTCATACGTCACCTGTAATTTCCTCTCCCGATAACATTTATATTCCTTACTGCTATATGTCGTGGGATACTTTTAAAACCAAAATTTGTGGTATTGATATGGAATCCAGTAATAGTTGGTGTTCCGAGGGTTACTACGAAAGTTTAACATCACTTATAGTTGATAACGCTGAGAGAATTTATTCTCTTTATGGTAACCAATTGAGAGTTTTTGATCAGCAACTGGAATTAATATGGTCAGTCAATTTAGATAATAGAACAGGACCGCTTTCTCTTGGAGGCGACGGATCTCTTTTCATCCCGGGAACGAAAAAATTGTATATGATTAAACTACGTTAGTATTTTCTCGGGCTGAGCCCTCATACCTATTAGTACACGCCCTACTACGCCGCCGGGTCGCGTAGTGCGAATCTTAGAAATAGAGAGTTTGGTTTTTGGAATAGGCGATGAAGCAAACGGTTGCAATATTTATAAAGATGGAGAATGTATTAACCCAGAATAGAAACTACGCCGCCGGGTCGCGTAATCGCGGGCAAGAAACTACGCCGCCGGGTCGCGTAGTGAGATTTGACCTGGGTTTTGGGTGTGTATAATGATATAATATAATGATATGGATTCTAAGATTTTAAATAAAGATTCTTTTTTTTTGATTTTGCTTTTGGTTATTGTTGCCGGGGTTTTTTTGTGGCAAAATCCCGAGGTCGCATTTGATAAGATAAAGGCAATGATAGGTCCAAAAATATCGCTTTCTGAAGATTCAGGTTTGGATTTATCTGAAATTAATATTGAGAATTTATTAGGAGAAGAAGAGCAAGAAGAATTTACCTTCGCTGAAGTTTCGGCGGGCGAGGAGGAAGAGAATAAGATTGGCGGGTCTTTAATTGGAGAATTGCCAGGGGGAGAAGAAACTTCGGAACAAGAGATTGTTGTTTTGGAAAAGAACTTAACCTTGGAAGAAATTCAGCAAGAGGTTAACAGAATTGCTGAAGAAGTAGAAAGGATAGATAAAGAAGTTCAAATTTTAGTTGCTTTGAGTG
>Ga0265592_1000826_pt1 | contig 14863 bp, 11 predicted proteins | sample saktaG_7_FD_190141 | JGI IMG/M metagenome (GOLD analysis project Ga0265592, IMG submission 190141) | Saline water microbial communities from Sakinaw Lake, British Columbia, Canada - sak_2010_1_5_120m | ecosystem: Environmental > Aquatic > Non-marine Saline and Alkaline > Saline ... | reverse complement strand
ACGGCCTTGAAGGGCGGGATCGCCGGGACGTCATCGCCGAGGTCTTCAGAGACATCAACAACCGGATGATCAGCGGCTACCTCCTGCGGGACGTGATCAACAAGGTGAGCGAGATCCACTTCGACTCCTCGGAGGAGATTCACGTCCTGGGCCAGCTTTACGAGTCGATGCTGAAGGAGATGAGGGACTCCGCCGGGGATTCGGGCGAGTTTTACACGCCGAGGCCCGTCGTCAAGCTGATGGTGGAGGTGACCGACCCGAGGCTCGGGGAGATGGTCCTGGATCCCGCCTGTGGGACGGGCGGGTTTCTGGTGGAGTCGTACCTTCACCTGGAAAATCAGTGCGAGACGGTGGAGGATCGGGAAGCACTCCAGAGGAGAAGCATCTTCGGAGGGGAGGCGAAGCCCCTCCCCTACATGCTCTGCCAGATGAACCTGCTCCTCCACGGGATGGAGTCGCCGGAGATCGATTCCGATAACAGCCTCCGGTTCAACCTGCGAGAGATCGGGGAGCGAGACCGGGTTGACTTGATCCTGACGAATCCGCCCTTCGGTGGTGAGGAGGAGCGGGGGATTTTGACGAACTTTCCCGACGACAAGCAGACCTCGGAGACGACCCTTCTCTTCCTCCAGCTGATCATGAGAAGGCTCCGGCGCCACTCCAAGCCCGGCCGGGCGGCGGTCGTCGTTCCGAATGGAACGCTTTTCGGCGACGGGGTAGCCGCCAGGATCAAAGAGGAGCTTCTCAAGGAGTTCAACCTCCACACGATAGTGCGGCTACCGAACGGGGTCTTCGCCCCCTACACCAACATTCCCACAAACCTCCTCTTCTTCGATCGATCCGGCCCCACCAGGGAGATCTGGTACTACGAGCACCCCCTCCCCGAAGGCAGGAAGAACTACACCAAGACGAAGCCCCTCTCGTTCGAGGAGTTCGCGCCCCTCCTCGCGTGGTGGAAGAGCCGGGAGGAGAACGGCGTCTCCTGGCGCGTTCCCGTCGAGGAGGTCCTGAAGTACGACGAGCAGGGAAGCCTCGTATCGGTCAATCTGGACATCAAGAACCCGGACGGCGGTGAGAAGCTGAAGCACCTGCCGCCCGAGAAGCTGGTGGAGAGCATCCTCGCAAAGGAGGAGCGGATCATCGAGATCATGGACGAGATAAAGTGGGTGCTGGGGGAAAGGAAGAGATGAGCGCCGACTGGCCGACGGTGCAGTTGGAAGAGGTCATTATACACCGGAAAGAGTTCATCGAAATCGATGATTTCGAAGAGTACAAGAGATGCCGTGTGCAGCTCCACGCCAAAGGGATCGTCTTACGTGATCTCGTTCCCGGATTGGAAATTAAGACGAAAAAACAGCAAGTATGCCATGAGGGCGAATTTTTAGTAGCCGAGATCGATGCTAAAGTTGGCGGTTTTGGAGTTGTACCCGATGAGTTGGACGGGGCGATAGTAAGCAGCCATTATTTTCTCTTCGAAATAAACGAGACAAAATTGGACCGGAAATTTTTAGATTTCTTTATACGCACGCCGAACTTTAGCGATCAGGTCTCTGCACAAGGATCGACGAATTACGCCGCAATTCGACCTAACGACGTATTAAAATATCAAATTCCCCTTCCGCCCCTCGACGAGCAGCGCCGGACAGTGGCGCGGATCGAGGAGCTGGCCGCCAAGATCGAGGAGGCGCAGAAGCTCCGGCGGCAGGCGGCGGAGGAGGCGGGGGGGCTGCTAGTTGCAGCATTTAAAACAATGCGTAAAAATCTGCTTAGAAACAACCACCCGAAAGATCGCATAGGTAAGATAACACAAGTCTCGTCGGGTGGGACACCATCACGAGAAGTCTCTAGCTATTGGGATGGCGATATTCCTTGGATTAAAACAGGGGAATTGATTGATGGAGATATTCATGAGGCTGAAGAACATATTACCCAAGAGGGATTGGATAACAGCAGCGCAAAATTATTTCCAATTGATACAATACTAATAGCACTATACGGCCAGGGTCAAACACGAGGGCGAACCGGCCAACTAATGATCGAAGCCACGACAAATCAGGCATGTTGTGCTATCCTACCCACCCCAACGATCATAGACCCGAGATTCACACAATATTGGTTGAGGAGTCTTTACACGGAGATGCGTGAAACGTCTCGTGACGGTGCACAACCAAACTGGAATGGAAAAATGATAAAAAATATTAAGATAGCACTTCCGCCCATCGATGAACAGCGTCGCATCGTCGCCCGCCTCGATGAGCTCCAGGCCCAGGTCGACAGACTCAAGAAACACCAGGTCCGAACGGCGGAGGAGCTGGACGCGCTCCTCCCGTCGGTGCTGGACAGGGCCTTCAGGGGCCAGCTCTGATCCTGCGCCGCCGGGCGGGGCGCCCCTGGCCGAGTCGCTCATGAAGATGGGCGGAAGGAATGAAACGAAGGATTTTAGATTGACGAAAATCTCTATGTGATGTCAAAACCGTATTAGAATGTGGAGGTTATGTCGTGAGCGCTAAGATTTCAATTTTGTTCCTAATCGGCATTATGGCATCGGTCGTACCCGTCTACGGTGCACCGTTGTTGACCCAGTGGTCTGTAGAAGAGCAGGCCGGCGGCATCGCCGTCGGGCCCGGTGGCGAAGTCTACGTAAACATCAACCAGAATTACAAGGTGGTGAAGTATTCGTCCGAAGGCGAGATGCTGACGGAGTGGCCCCTGGAGGGCGCAGCAACCGGAATCACCACGGGGCCCGAGGGCGAAGTCTACGTAAACATCAACCAGAATTACAAGGTGGTGAAGTATTCGCCTGAGGGCGAGATGCTGACGGAGTGGCCCCTGGAGGGCGCGGCAAACGGAATCGCCACGGGGCCCGAAGGCGAGGTATACGTAAACATCAACCAGAATTACAAAGTGGTGAAGTACTCGCCCGAGGGCGAGATGCTGGCAGAATGGGACGTTGACGGCGTGATAGAGACAAATGGCATCGCCGTCGGACCTGGGGGCGAAGTCTACGTAAACATCAACCAGAATTACAAAGTGGTGAAGTATTCGTCTGAGGGCGAGATGCTGGACGAGTGGACCGTGGAAGGAGCGATGAACGGCATCGCGGTAGGGCCGAATGGTCTCGTTTACCTCTCCTTCACGCACGGTCTGATTCAGGTCTTTGCGGCCTGAGCAGATCAGAGCGGATCCGATCCCCTCAGGCACATCGACCAGAAATATGGCCATGACCTACTCGAAGGCCGACATCAACACGGGAGAAATAGTTACGAGAGATTCGACTTTCAGAAGCTCAACGATGAATGGCCGGGCTGGAAGCCCGACTGGTTCTTCACTGTCAGAAGATGGTGACCAAAGCCCAAATTTTTATATTTAGAAATTGCATTTTATTCGTTTGAGACGAATAACTGCGAGGATTCGAGGTGAGATAAAATGAAAAGGATGGTACTGGCGATGACTTGGTCGATGATCGTACCGGGCAACTTCAATGGTGACAGCTACACCGATCTGCTCTTCTACGATCCCGCCACCGGCCAGGGAGAGTTCTACACGACGGACGGCAGCGGCAACATAAGGCTTTTGAAGGCTCATAGCGGATGGCGCAGGACTTGGTCGATGATCGTACCGGGCAACTTCAATGGTGACAGCTACACCGATCTGCTCTTCTACGATCCCGCCACCGGCCAGGGAGAGTTCTACACGACGGACGGCAGCGGCAACATAGGGTTTTTGAAGGCTCATAGCGGATGGCGCAGGACTTGGTCGATGATCGTACCGGGCAACTTTTAGCTTGTAATGTTTTATGTGCGGGGGAGAGTTCCCCTGCACCAGTTTTCTTCTGCACCGAACATCGCTGGCATCTCCCATAAATGAAGTCCGGGTCTCGCTAGATGGCTGGAGCCTAAACTCTGGGGTCATTAATAACCACGGGCTCAATGATAACAAAAAATTTGACGTCGGGTTATTAAACTTATTACTATCGGATCAGACATAATTCGACTTAATGCTATCGTATTTGGCCCGCATGGTCATTAAAGTAGCGGAGTTTAGGTGAGAAATCCTGAAATCCGGGAGTACATCATCAGCAATGCGAAGGGATCTAGTCCAACTATGAAAAAGATCAATCAAAAGATAGTGATCGATATACGATTATCCTTTGAACGTCCTTACCGACGAACAGCGCCGCATCGTCGCCCGACTCGAAGAGCTCCAGGCCAAAGTCGACGGACTCAAGAAATACCAGGCCCGGACCGGCGAGGTGCTGGGCGCGCTCCTCCCGTCTGTGCTGGACAGGGCCTTCCGGGGCCGGCTCTGATCTGCGCCGCCCGGCACGTAAAGATGCTGTAGTGCAGCATGGCCGAAAAGTCCTCGCCCGATGAGGTGAAGACCCCCGGCCTCTCGCCGAACTCGCGCCCGACCTCCTCCCGGATCGAGGCTACCTGCCCGGCGCCGAGGCCGTACCTCTCGGCGAGGTCTCCGGAGTCGAGCTGGAGGGGCGGCGCGGGCCCCACATCGCAGAGGGAGAAGCCCGCCTCCCCGAGCGCCTCCTCCAGCTCATCGATGGTGAAGTACCACTTCTCGGTTTTCATCATCTCGTAGACCCGGTTGAGGCAGGCGGCGTCTCTCTCGTCGGCGAAGCAGGCCGACTGGTGGACGAAAAGCTCCCCCTCGCAGAGCTGGCCGCGCAGGTGGCACAGGAGGGGGAGAAGGCCCGCGCAGCCGAAGTAGTGGAGGATTGATCTTGCCACCAGGAGGAGGCGCCGGTCCTCGGCCACAAGATCCCGGCGGGCGACGGCGGCCGCCGAGGCAAAAAGCCGGTCGATCCTCTCGTCGTTGCAGGCCGAAAGCTGCATTTCAGAGACGTCCACGTCCACCAGCCGGACGCCTGGGAGGGGTCTTCGTCCCAGAAGCTCTTTGAGGAGAAAGCCGGTCCCGCCGCCCAGGTCTGCAATGACGTCGGGGCGGGTGGCGTCGACGGCGTGGAGGATCACCTCCGTCAGGGGCTCTGCAACCTCGGGGTCTGCGAAGTAGCGGTGGTGGAAGCTCTCCCAGCGCTGGCCGTGGATCTTCATCTCCCTTTTGACCGACTCCTCTTCGCTGGTCAATCGTTTCTCCTGTGGAGGTCGTTTGGGTCTCATTTGGATCTTATTCTTCGTTCCCCAGCATTGCCGATAAACTTCCGAGACGTTGCCGATAAATTGCCGATAACTCGTAGGACCTCCCTCGCTTCGAGGGATCTGCCACCGTTAGAATCGCCTAAATCTCGATTATGCTCTGGACGAATGAAAAATTCTCACTCTTGCCCTCACAGCCGTCTCTTCAGCTCTTCCAGGCTGATGCACTCCTCCTCTTTTCGATCAGCAATCACCGATAGATCGTGAAGATCCTCCTGCAGCTTTTCATACTCAGCTAAGGGGAGGATGACCGCGACTTTCTGGCCGTTCGCATCGACCACATACTGCTCTGCAGCGCCCAAGAGACCACCTCAATACAATTGGTATGTTCTTCTCGATATAACCGGTTTTCGTGGTTCAAGGCCCGACGTGCCCGAGGCAACGGACCTTCAGCACACCTCCGGGGCCTCCACCAAGGTGAGCCCGATGCCCGTCATTCTTTGCTCTCAGGCATTGCCGATAAACGGCCGATATATTGCCGATAAATTGCCGATAACTCGTAGGATCTCCCTCGCTTCGAGGGATCTTTCACCGCCAGCCAACCGTCCTCGACCCACCCGTTGAGGAGCACCCGAGCCATCCGGTCAGAGAGCCCCAGGGCCTCGGCCACGTCCGATGTCTTGATCTTCTCCTTCTTCGCAAAGAGGGCGAGGACGGCTCTCGCCCTGGGGTCCAGACTCCTCAGCTCCTCGGGCTCCGCGGGGACCCCCGCCCTTGCGCTGGCCAGGGCCTCGTCCTTGGCCATGCGAAATACCCCGGCGGTCGTTTCGATGAAGTACTCCAGCCAGGGGGAGAGGTCCGCCTCCTCCCTCCCCTCGTAGTAGTTGTGGTGGGGATGGGTGGCGAGAGCCCGGTAGTACCCTTCGAGGTCCTGGGAGTGGAGCTCTTCCAGGGAGAAGAGGCCGTTCAGGCCGTATCCGCCTCGGTGGAGGATGAAGGTCGCAAGCAAGCGGGCCGTCCTGCCGTTCCCGTCGTAGTAGGGATGTATCGTCACGAACTGGTAATGGGCCAGGGCGGCGATGAGGGGCACGGGAACACCGTCCCTCTCCGCCTGCTGGGACCATCTCACCATCGCCGTCATGAGGGTCGGGACGTCTTTTGCCTCCGGCGGGAGGTAGACGATGGCTCCGGTCGCGGAGTCCCTGATGACGTTCTGTCCGTCCCGGTAGGGCGTCGGCTTCGGCTTCGGCCTCGCTCCCGCCTTCGACTCCGTGCCCGAGCTTGAGCCCGAGCCCTTCGTCACCAGGGCGTGGAGGCGGCGGATCAGCTCTTCGGAGAGGGGCTTCTTCTCGGCGGCCCACTCTTCGACCCTCAGAAGGGCTGTCCAATAGTTTCGCACCTCGGCTACGTCCCTCTCCCTTCCTTCGATCTCCCGGCCGGATATCGCCTCCTCCGCCTCGGCGAGGGTTAGTCGGTTCCCCTCGATCCGGGTGGAGTGGTGGGTTGAGCGGAGACGGACCCGGCGGCGAAGCTCGGCCTCGGCGGCGAGGGGGAGGGGCGTCTCGTCCACCACCGCCCGGGCCGCCTCAATCTCCATCAAGCCCCGGGCTATGGCGGGGGTGATGACGTACTGGGGGTGCCAGGAGGGTTGGGTCATGGGGATCTCTCAGTCACTTTGGTATTCGGGATTGAAGATTTATATTTATATATCGAAAATTACCTGCTCGACATTTACCTCCGTCATCTCTGCTAAACGGGAATATTCCGATAATCTTCTAAAATCTGCTGGAGATATTGTATTCATTAAATCTATAAGATTACCCTCATTTGGCATCTTTTTCCCTTTTAGATCTTCAAGGAAAGCATCTCGGTCCATGTAGTTTGCAGAATTTCGATCAGATGCTATCATTTCAATCATTTGAGGCCAGCGCATAGTAACAACTATCCATTTTGCAAGAAGGTCTAACCGGATCACGCCAGATTCTAATAATCCCCGACGATTGGCGATCAAAGCCTGCAGCCGAAATACGTTGATAAATCTCTTAATCTTTCGAGGATTTGGTTCCAAATATCCGATAGCATCATTTGCAGCCTGGACCACTTCTTTAGATTCATTTAGAAATTCAGCAAACGCTTCCTCTTTTGCCTCGATAAATTCGTCTTCTGACAGATCAGACCTACTTGTTCGAATTTCAATCGCAGCGTCATCCAGCGACTTACCCTTCTTCTGTTTAGCTTTGATCTGCTCGGTTGCCTCTTGGATCTTTTTCTTAGACGTATTTTCTTTGGAAATTTCCTCTAGCGATCCTGTTGGGGATTCCTTTGTCGGGTTTAGAGTTGCATCAATGAACGTTCTCACCACGGTTGGATCTGACTTTGGAATATGGAAGTTAATTTGAATTATCTTCTCCAGAAACCTTTGTCCCAGTGTTAATCCGCTAGAATCATAATCATCGTCGTAATCTTCCATGTCTCTATATTTCGCCCTAATACTGCTTGCCACTGTCTTGGAATCCATGCCGATAACAAAAATACAGTGATCTGCATCGAGCAAAACGTTGATTGCTTCAATTATATCGGCGGCATGGGGTGGTGTGCATCGATCGAGATCGTCGATAAATACTACCAACTTTCGATCGCCCTCTTCGGTCACAATATCAATAACGTGCTTGAAATCTTCCTCGAACTGAGCTAGGAATCCAACATTCTGTTCGTATTTAGGATCACGGATATATTGTGAAATGTTTAAGTCAAAAGGTTTAGCAATTCGATTAAGAATAGTTCTGCCAGCTGCATATAATGCCGGAATTCCCACTAAAAAGCCAGCAATTATGATATTTTGCCATATTATTTTGAGGGATTCGTGCAATGTGATTCCTTGTAGACGTGATGCCAATATCAAACCGAATATTCCAATCCAAATAACGCCCACTAAATAGAATAGCGACCTAAGCATATTTTGCAACATCGACATCCGATCAAACCGCTTTATGTCCAATTTAAGCCAGAACAGCATTCGTTGCCGCACGTCTAACTGACTACGAACCTGTGTGAGAATCTCCAAGGCTAGCGCTGACCATAATGATTTCTCTCTATCGTACTTCCAAGCGTTAAACCAGACAGTCGGATATTTATCTCCAAAAGTTTGTGCATCTTCTTGTGGGTTTAGTATGGCCTCAATCATATGCATCAGCGTGGTCTTGCCCGTTCCCCAGGCCGCATCGATGCCTATTGTTATTGGCTCTTTAGTATTTTTGTTCCTGATGAAGTCGGCAAGTGCTTCTGCATAATCGGAGAACTCCAAAAGATCAATCTTACTCCACCTATCTCCCAGAGGGAGTGAGGCGATCTTGGGAGCTTTGATTTTGCTGCCTTCTCTCGTAGTGTCCTTTTGTACTTCGCCTACTGCGTTGGCTGAGGTGACCGTTCCGATCTTGCCTGCCAGTGGCACTTCGCGTAGGTTCTTGTCTGATTCAGGCACATTAGACTGTTTAGTAGCATGTTCTTCCGTAGAATTATGTTCTAATTCTAATGTTCCTTGAATAATTGATTCGATATCTTTTTCGTCTTTTTCTTTGCTGAATTTCGAGTTAATGAAATTAGGGGTATGATAAAATTCTGCCTCAAAAAATATCGCAGAGTCAAAAAACAGAGTCCATTCAAATATCGCATTTGATTCGAATTTGGCCCACATAAATTGGACAGGTTTTTTAAAATGGGCATGAAAAAATGATACATTTTTGTTGAACTGAGCACTATTGAAATTGACCTCCTCTTTGAATTTAGATCCTTGAAAATCCACATTTTCGGAGAATTGTGTGTTATCAAAAGTAACATTTTGGTTAAAAATTGTACCGCTAAATTCAATTGAGTTCCAAAAGATTGTATCGTTAAACTTCAAGCTACCGTTAATCTCTGAGTCTCTGATTATTATATGCGATGCAACAATCTTTTTATTATTTTCACCCCTCTTTAAGTTTGCCTCATTTAGGTCTAGATCGCCAATTATTTGTACGTTGTAATAATCCACACGCTCTGAGTTAGCGATCTTATCTGAGATTTCACTAACCTCAACTTTTCTCGAATAACCTTTATCTTCCGTTCGCATCACCTCAAAGCCATCAAATTATATTGGGATCATAAAAATATGAGGTCAGCAGACCTCCGCCTCATCTTCCTCTTTTGCTCCCTCGCCCTCAACGGCCTCCAGCTTCTCCAGAACCGGCCGCGTCGAGACCGAGTTCATCTCAAGCCCCAGCTCCTCAGGCCCGAGGCCGAGGGCCAGGCCCGCCATCTGGGTGACGTAAAGGATCGGAATGTCGATCTTTTCGCCGAACTTCTTCTCCAGAAGCGGCTGGTTCGCGTCGAGCATCAGGTGGCATAGCGGGCATAGCGCGACGACGAAGTCCGCGCCCGACTCCTTCGCGTTTCGAAGAATCCTGATGAGGGTATCGGCGGCGGCCTCCTCCTCGGGCATGAATATCGGGCCGCAGCAGCACTTCATCTTCAGCCGAAAGTCGGTCGGCTCAGCGCCGAGGGTCCTGATGAGGTTCTCGAGGATCGAGGGGTTCTCGGGGCTGTCGATCCCCCCGCCGGGCCGCGTCAGGAGGCAGCCGTAGTAGGGGGCGGCCTTCAGGCCCGAGAGGGGCCGGACGACGAGGCCCTCGGGGTCTTTGTCTGGGTCCTGATCTTGGTCCTGGTCCTCGGCCTTGTTGAGGGCCCCGGTGATCGTCTCGATGACGTGCTCGACCTCTTTTTCACCCTCGTACTTCTTTTCAAGGGCTGCGTTCACCCTTGCCCTCACCTTTTGGTCTTCCAGGCGGATCATCGCCGCCCTGAGCCTGCTGTAGCAGATCGAGCAGGAGGTCATCACCGGAAGGTCTGTCCTCACCAGGTTTCTTGCGGCAAGAGCCGTCGAGACGATCTCGTTTGAGACGTGGGTTGCGCCGCAGCAGTTCCAGTCGTCGATCTCCTCAAGCTCGACGCCCAGAGCCTTGCAGACCGCCCTCGTCGAGATCTCGTACTCCCTGCCCGTCGACCTCGCAACGCATCCGGGGTAGTATGCAAGCTTCATATCGTGGCCTCCTTTGTCTCCTCGGCCCCTCCAGCCTTCTCCGTCTCTACGGACTTCTCCGTCTCTACGGACTTCTCCGTCTCTACGGACTTCTCGGCCTCTTCAGATGCTTCGGCTTTTCCTTCCTCCCCGAGAACTTCGAAGATCCGCTTTATCTCCTCAGTCCCTTCGATCCTCTCGCCTTTGGCGGCCTCAAAGCCGAGCTCGATCTTCCCCTTGGGGACGAGCTCCGCGCCGAAGGCCATGATCTGGACCGCCGAGCTGGGGCTACGAATCATGTACTCGGCCGAGAGGAGAACCTCCGATATCCGGCCGTAATTCTTTATCTGACGGCCGAAGATCCCCTCGAAGACCGAGTCTCTGCACTTCATCCCCTCCTCTTCGTAGATGCTCTTCAGGGCCGCAACGACAGCCATCGGCCTGATATTTCTCGGGCAGCGGACGGTGCAGAGGAGACACGATGTGCATAGCCAGATCGATCTGCTCTCAAGAGCCGCCTTCTTCTCTCCTTCGAGGACGAGCTTGACGAGCTTTCGGATGGGGGTATCCATCAGGTGGGCGGTGGGGCAGCTTGCAGAGCAGGTCCCGCACTGGATACAGGTCTTCACCTCCTGACCGGCGAGCTTGAGGACCCTTTCTTTGAACTCCTCTCCCTCTGGGGTCATGATCATTGAAGTCGTCACTTTTCCTCACCCCCCTCGGCCAAAGCCTTCGCCTTCTTGATCCTGGCTGCGATCTTCTCGCTCGCGTCTTTGATCTCGTCCCTCTCCCATTGGAACCTCACCTTCGGCTTGTTGATCACGGCCTCGACCCCCCCCAGAGCCTCGTTGATCCTCGAAAGAAGGTCAGGGTCCCGTTCAGGTGCCTCGATCAAGGGTATCGGAACCTTCTCAATCTCTGGCGGGGCGACGATCCCGGAGAGGTCCGGCCTCTTCCTCGACTTCGATACAATCGAGGATATCGCCTCCTTCCACTCCTCGGCCCAGGGCGTCTCCAACACCTTCGTGTGGGTGACTTTGGATCGATCTACCTCCACGGCGAAGCAGTGGCATGCGTTGGCGCAGGCCCCGCAGAAGATGCACTGGTCTTCTTCGACCTTGATCTTGCCGTCTTCGCCAACGTACCAGCAGTCGGCGGGACAGACGTTGAAGCAGGCGTGACACCCCATCGGGTCGCAGAGAGGAAGCTGCCGTTCGATGAGTCTTATCTCACCCTCGAAGGGCTTTGTTATGTCCATCGCCTCGTAGGGACAGACCAATAGGCACCTGCCGCACCCGATGCACTTGTCCTGGTCTACCTCGATCTCGCCCAGAAACTCAAACTCCTCCTCAAGTTCGAGGGGCTTTCCCTCGACGATGATCGCCTCCTCCGGACATATCCCGACGCATAGACCGCAGTGGTCGCAGAGGTCCTCGTCGACGAGAAGCTGCTCGTATGGTACGAGGTCTGTTGGGATTGGCTCCCGCTCCTGGAGCAAGAAGGCCTCGCAGAACTTCGCGCATTTCCCGCACAAATTGCACTTCTCAGAATCGACCTCGATCTTCCCCTTCCCCTCTCCTTTCTCCTCCTCTCGGAGGGGGCCGAAGACGTCCCTTGTCGGGTAGAAGACGACGGTGATCGCCTCGGTGGGGCAGACCGGCTCGCAGAGGACACAAGGTAAGCACTTCTCGTTCGGCTCGGCCTTGGAGATGAGGCGGGGGTACTCCTCCATATCCCTGTAGTCTTTGTCGTTCGCCGTCATTTTGTAGGCGTCGACGGGGCAGAAGGCGGCACACATCCCGCAGAAGACGCAGGCATCAAGGTCGATCAGAACCGGCGGCGCGTCAAGGCCTGTTGCGATCTCGATGACGGGCCCAAGCGTCAGCGCCTTCGTCGGGCAGAGGTCGATGCAGATCCCGCAGCCGTTGCACTTCTTGTAGTCGTAGTCCAGGACCTTGACCGAGTCCTCAGACCTCTGGATCGACTTGATGATGGACCCCTCGACCTCCATCTCCTTTTCGATCTCCATCACCATCAGCGATCGCCTCCTGGTGGCGTTGGTGCCCGTAGAGCGCGTAGCTCCGTTCCCACCGGCCCCATCTCCTTCAGCTCATTGACGAACTTTCTGACTTCTTTCGCCAGGATCTCGCCTTCGCTTGCCGCACACCAGATGATCTTGACCCTGCCCGGGTTTATCCCGACCTTCTCAAGGACGCCTCTTAAAACCTCGACTCGCTGGTAGGCCTGGTAGTTTCCCTTGTGGTAGTGGCACTCACCAAGGCGGCACCCGGATATCAGAACCCCGTCGGCCCCGCCCTTCAGAGCCTCGATGACGAAGGCGGGATCGACCCTGCCGACGCACATCACCCTGATCGCCCTCATGTTCGTCGGGTACTGGATTCGAGACGTTCCCGCAAGGTCAGCTCCAGCGTAGCTGCACCAGTTGCACAGGAACCCGACGATGAAGGGGTACTGCCCCTTGACGGCGGTCGCCGCCCTCACCTGGGCCATAATCTGCTCGTCGGAGAAGAGGGTCATGTCGATGGCGTCGACGGGACAGGCGGCGGCACAGGTCCCGCACCCCTTGCAGGCCGCCTCGTCGATGAAGGCGGTCTTATCGACGGTTATCGCCTTGCTGGGACATGTCTCGACGCAGAGCTTGCAGCCGATGCACTTCTCCGTATCCACCATCGCGACGACGGGATCGAGGGTAAGCTCACCTCGCAGTAGAAGCCTCATCGACTTTGCCGCTGCGGCCTCCCCCTGGGCGATCGAGACCTGGATCTCCTTTGGTCCCGAGGCGCATCCCGCTATGAAGACGCCGTCGATGTGGGCCTCGACAGGCCTCATCTTGGGATGGGCGATCTCGAAGAATCCGTCTGGCCGTTTTGAAAGGCCGAGGAGGTTTCCGATGACGTCCGCATCCTGGTTCGCTTCAAGCCCCGCCGATAGGACGACCAGATCGTAGTGCTTGGACCGAAACCCGCCGAGAAGGGTGTCCTCGTAGTTTACCTGAAGGTTCCCGTCGACCTCCTCGACCTCGGAGACCCTGCCCCTGATGAAATTGACTCCGAGCCTCTGGGCCCGCATGTAGAACTCCTCGTAACCCTCGCCCCCGGCCCGAAGGTCGATGTAGTGAATCGAGACGTCGGTTTCCGGATACTTCTCCTTGATCAGCTGGGCGTTCTTGAGGGCGTACATGCAGCATACCCGGGAGCAGTAGCAGTTTCCGACGGTCTGGTCCCTGGACCCGACGCACTGGATGAAGGCGACAGACTTTGCGACCTCGCTGTTGGAAGGGCGGACGACCTCGCCGCCGGTGGGGCCCGCGGCGTTCAGGAGCCGCTCGACCTGTAGGCCGGATATGACGTCCCTGTACCTTCCGTACCCGTACTCCTCCTTTCGGGCCGGATCGAAAGACTGCCAGCCCGTGGCGACGATTATCGCCCCCACATCGAACCTGAACTCCTCCTGAGTCTGGTCGTACTTGACGGCGTCTACGGGACAGGCCTCGGCGCAGAGGCCGCAGCCGACGCAGGCCTCAGGATCGACGCAGGCGATGAGGGGCACCGACTGGGGTATCGGCATGTAGATCGCCTTCCTCTTCCCCAAACCGAACTCGTACTCATCGGGAACCTCGACTGGGCAGACTCCGGCGCACTCGTTGATGCAGCCCTTGCAGAGCTTCTCGTCGACGAACCTCGCCTTCTTGACGCCCGAGACCGTGAACCTCCCGATGCTCCCCTCGATGTTCAGGATCTCGGCGTAGGTCATGAGGGTGATGAGGGGATGGTTGTAGACGTCGGTCATCTTGGGGGCGAGAACGCAGATCGAGCAGTCGTTCGTCGGAAAGACGTCCGTGAGGAGAGCCATGTAACCTCCGATCGTCGGCTTTCTCTCGACGAGGTAGACGGGCAGGCCGCTGTCGGCGAGGTCGAGGGCAGCCTGGATCCCGGCAACCCCTCCGCCGATGATCAGAACGCCCCGGCTGACGGGCATCGTCTCGCCCTGGAGTGGGTTTAAAAGAGCGGCCTTTGCCACGGCCATTCTAATGAGGTCTTTTGCCTTCTCCTGGGCCTGGGGCGGCTCGTCCATGTGGACCCAGGAGCACTGCTCCCTGATGTTGGCCATCTCCAGCATGAAGGGGTTCAACCCCGCCTCGGAGATCACCCGCCTGAAGGTAGGCTCGTGGAGCCTGGGCGAGCAGGCAGCCACCACGACGCTGTCCAGCTTCTGCTCCTCTATGTCCTCCTTGATCGTCTCCTGGCCCGTGTCAGAGCAGGTGAACTGGATGTCCCGGGCGACCTCCACGCCCGGGAGGGTTTTTGCGAACTCTGTGAGGCTGTCAGGCTCCAGAACCCCTGCAATGTTCAGGCCACAATGACATACGTAGACTCCAATTCGCATCGACAGGACTCCGGGTAATCATTCGGAATCCTTCAACTTAAAGGTACCTGTGAGGGGAAAAGCGGGTGAATTTGAGAAATACGTCAACTTGTCGTGTAGTCTTTGGGGATCTGCTTGGTTGAGGATCTGCCTGCAAGTTCCTCTGTTATTTTTTCAATAAGTCAAACTGGCGCCGCCGCCCTGTTAAGTCGATAGACCGCAAATGGTATAATTCTCAAGATGGTCGTATGTTCCCCAATCAATATCAATTACATCATCCACAGCTCGATTCAAACTGTTAAGTCGGTTATTTGTC
>Ga0265592_1000824_pt1 | contig 14872 bp, 15 predicted proteins | sample saktaG_7_FD_190141 | JGI IMG/M metagenome (GOLD analysis project Ga0265592, IMG submission 190141) | Saline water microbial communities from Sakinaw Lake, British Columbia, Canada - sak_2010_1_5_120m | ecosystem: Environmental > Aquatic > Non-marine Saline and Alkaline > Saline ... | reverse complement strand
TCAATTGGACGCTATAGTTATTAATAGTTTCTATTCAATTTTGGTTTCTGTTTCAGAATTGGGGCAAGAATTAAAATATTTGATAAGGATGATAAAAATCAGTAGCGATCACGCAACGCTGTTCAGGTCAGCATATACATTCGCCTGAATGTTTCCACCATCAGGGAGATCTATGATTCCCAGTTCGCTCAGTTTTTTGTGCACTGTATCTTCAGCTGGATGGGAATGCATGAGAAACTCAAGTTCCTGGATGATTCATGCCCCGATAAGTGACCTAATGACTGGTGATTCATAGGTTTCTGATGGGATCTCAGTACCGTCAGGAAGGTGGAGCGAACAGGTAAGGGGATCAGATCCATGGAAAGCCTTGAGCATGATCCACGAGGAGCGGGAAACTCCGACCGGAGGAATTTCAATCAGAGAGAACCCTTCTTGCGAGGAATAGCTCCGTCCCCTGGTTATTATCTTGCTGCTATTGATAGACAGGGAGACTCCTTCTGCAACAATATGTTCCCACGAAGAGAGGATATCACCAATAGCATCAGCGATGTTACCGTCCCCTAATGTATTGGTCAGATACAGACAGACGCCGCCGGTTTTATCAGCAATTCTTCTGACAAGGAGAGCATTTGGACTGCTATCGATACATATGACACTACACCGACGGTTGTCACTTCGTTCAGATTCCTCGTCGATGAGGGAGATTATTCGTCTAAAGTCAGATACTTGTGCATCGGTGATAATGAGTAGATACCGGGAGACCGGGCACGGTGATCGATCCTGAAACAGGGCCTGCTCGATAGCGACCCCAAGTTGAGTACCCCCGGACCGATCATATTTGAGAAATTCAATGGCGTCATTCCAATTCTTCAGTTGTGTGGGAACCGGGTTTTCTGCAAACCAGTACTGGTCAGACTCAAAAAGACAGAGATTGAACCGATCATCAGGCGAGAGCCGGGAGAGAAACAACTCTACTGCCTGATCAGCTGCCACTTTTTCCCCGCCATTCATAGAGCCGGAGTGATTCACAAGGACGATGACATCAAGTGGAATCCGTGGTATCTGCTCTATGGGCGGCGTTACCAGAGCGAGGAGGCAGGGATCATCCCCCCCAGATGAAAAGACCTGACATGAGATCTTATCCATCTGTGGCTCCGGGCGATAGATCAGTTCAAAGTCCTTGTTTGGGATCACCTCTTCGGAAGTGAGCAGATATTGTCCATCTCTTAATGAAATCGCATGAGTCGGACTTTCGAGTGATCCTGCACCGAGAGATCTGAGTTTAATGCTAAACCGGTGCAGGGGATCCTGAATCGTGAGAAGCGGATTCCCTTGAGCGCATGACGGGTGTGAATCTCAGTTTCACGTACATACCGGGGTGCAGTAGTCAGAGGAATCCTGTATGAAAACCCGGTCTGGTTCGGAGTTCCGGCAATGACAAACCGGGTCCTTATCCGCACTTCTTCGCCAGCTTTTATCCCGCTTACTGATAGGGTGAATACGTCTGGAGACTCCCGGGTAAGAAGGACCGCCTGACGATGGGTATCCCTGACTTCCTTATACTCATCCTCTGCTTGCTTCCGGGGGAGCAGGGCAGTTCTGATCTCCACTTCACCAAAGGTTACCAAAATTTCTGTTACCGCAGCATCACCAGGAAGAGGGAAGCAGTATATCGCTTCTATTGAACCTTCTTTTTCAATCTCTTCACGCTGGAATACAAAGATCTGGGTCAGGAAAAGATCCGCCACCGGTCCGCTGACCTCTCCTTCAAGCAGGGTCTTTTTAAGTGGGGCAAATTGACATGGCTTATCTCCAGCATTTGTCTGTTTAAGTACCGCAAAGCCCTGGATGCGGGTGTTGTCGTAGAATTGTGAGTTAAACAACATGGTATTTCCCTATTATAACTATAAACGATTCCCAGTGGGTATTGGAGAGTGGATATATATCGAGTCCAACTTATACCATTTGAAATCAGCCGATATGTGGAATGAAATCGTAGATTACATTAAATCAACTGAAATTTTTTGTCATATTTTGGCAGGATCATATGGAGTTCCGTATTCACATGGTACATATCACGGTTTACATTTGGATGCCGTGGAACCGCCATCCCTCCTCACTCTATCTGATAATAAACGGTTCGAAATTGGATATGCACTTGCCGATGCCTTTGCTGAGCATGCCCGCTCCTGTATTAAAAAATCATATTCAATTCAAAGGCCATGGCCCAAAACAGCACAATATCTACAGGAAAATGATCCTCATGGATTTGCTGAATATCGTGATACCTTTTATTCATTTGTCTATTTATCTGAAATGTTTGGAAAATTAGCACTTCTCATTTTTAAGGGCAATGAAAATAAAAAAGATGAATTAAAATCTTTTTTAGAGAAAAATGGAGATATTAGTTCATTCTTGCATTACCTTTCTAATTTTGGTCATGGTTGACTGGTTTATCTCACGCTCTTGAAGATAATGCAAATTATTCGCTATGGGAAAATCTTTGGGTGATATTAAATCCGTCAATCTCTTTAAACCTCCCCAAAGTTGAAAATATCAATATTAATCAAAAGAATGGGTCGTTTCAGAATCTTCAAAGAGTTTTTAGAAAAAAATAACTATAATGGGTGTTGCAGAACTCGTGTGATTAATAATTGGGTAAATCAAATTTCCGAAATGAGGGCACATGAAAGTTAGCAATAATCGGGCAATCGATCCGTGCGTAGAATCAAGAGGTGAGGTATTCTATCCGTTCGGGTTTAACCAGGTACCTATCAACCGGAATTTTTATACATCGCATCCAAATAGGACTAACCTTAGCAAATGGAATAGTTGTATCAGTGAAGTATGACAAAATTAATTAATTTTGTCATACAATACCATGATCATGTGCCCTACAATAAGTTTAAGGATCTCTGACAAGTTAAAGTCAGATATTGATTACTTTAAAGGAAAAGTTGATTGGAATCATGAAATGAGACAATTCATTGAGAGTAAGATAGATGAAGAACGAAAAATAGAGATCTTAGAGGAGTTGAACTCCCTCATAGAAGAACTCCCTGAAGCACCCGCAGGAACTGCCGCCAGATTAGTGAGGGAAGATCGTGACAGTCATTGATAGTTCTGCATTTTTAAAATTTCTCCTTAAAGAAGATGGATATCAGTATATTAAACAATGGCTTCACCCGGACAAAGATCCCCATTCGGTTTCCATGCTTCTCGCTGAAGTTGGGAATGTACTTTGGAAGTACCATCGAATGAGTTTGATAACTGAAGAGAAAGCGGGTGAATTGTACAATAAAGTCGTTGATATCTGTAAACATACTATTATCACGATCGAATCAAATGAGCAATATGGCAATGATGCCCTCCATCTTGCGATGAAACATGATCATCCGTTCTATGATATGCTATTCATTGCTCAAGCCATAGCAGGTCAAAGAGATCTCATCACGTGTGACAAAAGTCAGGCTACAATAGCAGAAAAATGTGGGATAAATGTATTCAGAGTTTGATGGCATCCTAAATTCTAAAAAGTGATTGGTAATGGAAAAATAATGTGAATAGTTTCCTCAATTTTTTGCAACTTTTACAATCTCCAGTCCAATTTCCACTAGGTTCTTGGGTATCTTCTGAACCGCATCCCGGTCATATCTTTTAACCTCCTCAGTCAATTTATCCCATGGCACAAGGGACGGACTAATCTTCTTGGATATATCTTTTACATTCCCGTATTTCCACCCGTCATGTAGCCGTTCAGCATTCCATCTTTCGTGTTCCATTTCTGCCAGGCATTCAATCTTCTTATCGGTAAATGAGATAATCTTCGTTTTTTTTCCTGTCGGAATCCGTATCTCATACCCAATTGCTTTCAGTTTCCTGTAGGTATGGTCTGCTTGTTGACGATTGGACTCTTTCAGACCCTCTGGTAATGTATCCCAGTCAAGTGCGACAAGAAGCGGTTAATCGGATTGCTAAAAAGCGGAAAATCCCGCAAATGCCACCCAATCCATTCTGGGTGTCTCTACCCGAACGTGCGTACCTGGTAACAGGAGGGTGCGAAGCAACGGGGACAACGTGGTGATGTCCATAGTCTCATTGGAATAAGCTGCCAGAGAAAGGTGCCATGGACAAGCAGACGCTGAATTGCTGCAGGATCGTTAATACAACCAGTAGGAAAGAGATTTGCCACTGGCCCCAATGAGGGAGAATCACGGTATCAGTAGTTTTGATTATGCTGATACGGATGGACGAAGCTGATTCCGGTCTATGGGCAAGTCCTAAAGCACCACAATTATCCGGTTAACTGAACTTGGAAATCCCAATACGCTCCCGGTATCATTCGGGTGGGAACCGTGCGAACGGGACTATATGCGTAGTGGGAGTAGGATGCCACAAAAAGCGAATGCCCGACTGTAATAGTCGTATGGATAGGGGTTCAATCTTTGCCCTGACCTGAAAGGGTGCTGACGTGTGGCTGGTTTTTCACGGCGAACAGGATGTATTACAATGAACGGGATAAGTTCAATTACGCAAACATGCGAGGACATCTCGGATAAAGAACTAGCTAAACAATGGCGTAAAATCCCATTAAAGACAGATCAGGCCTTTATTAAGCGACTACAGACACGAATCGCAAAAGCAGTGAAAGAAGGTAAGTATCGACTAGCAAAACGTCTCCAATATCTGCTCGTAACATCGTTTTATGCGAAAGTACTTGCAGTACGGAAAGTGACAGGAAATCGTGGAAGAAGAAGTGCTGGAGTAGACGGCGAAAAATGGACAACTCCTCAGGAAAAGATGAGGGCTGTTCTTAGACTCACTGGTAAAGGGTATCGAGCACAACCTCTCCGGAGAATTTACATACCCAAACCTCATTCGGATAAATTCAGACCTCTTTCTATTCCCACTATGTATGACCGTGCAATGCAGGCTCTGTACGCTTTGGCTCTCACCCCATGGGCTGAAACCACCGCAGATAGAACCTCATTTGGATTCCGAACGAATCGTAATGCACAGGATGCTGCTGCATATGCATTCCAATGCTTAAGCAGAAAAGTATCTGCCCAATGGATTCTAGAAGGCGACATCCAAGGCTGTTTCGATAATTTCGCACACAGCTGGTTGCTAGCCAACATACCATTGGATAACAGAGTACTTAACCAGTTCCTCAGTGCAGGATTTATTTATGATGGAATTCTCTACCGGAATACATCAGGAACGCCACAGGGCGGCATACTATCTCCATTGCTAGCAAATATGGCTTTGGATGGAATGGAATATGTGCTTAAAGAACATTTCAAGAGGAAGAAAGTAAATTTTATCCGGTTTGCGGATGATTTTCTCGTAACGGCAGAATCGCAGGAAGTTGCAGAACAATGCAAAGAAGTTATTGTCGATTTTCTTAAGGAACGTGGGCTTGAACTCTCTTTTGAAAAGACACGTATCGTTCATATCGATGATGGCTTTGACTTTCTCGGCTGGAACTTCCGTAAATTCAAAGGTAAGTTGCTTATAAGACCCTCCAGAAAAGCAATAGCTGCTATCACAGAGAAGTTGAGTGATATAATTAAGTCGGCTAAAGCCTGGACTCAGGACGATCTTATCAAAGCCTTAAATCCAGTTATCCAAGGCTGGGCAAGATACCATAGATGTGTATCGTCCAGCGCAACATTTAGTAAACTCGATTGGATTTTAAGGAAAATGTTATGGACCTGGGCCAAACGCAGGCATAACAATAAAGGGAAAGGCTGGATTGCTATGAAATACTGGCAACCTACTCTGACCCGAAAACAAGTTTTTCGAACTGTCACTCAAACACTTGCTAATTTCTCGGATACCAAAATTAGGTATCGAAAATTTCTAAGGTTGAAAGCAAATCCATTCTTAGATTTGGACTACTTCAACAAAAGAAAGGGAATTTTCCTTTCTACACAAAAGTCGATTCGAATTTTCTTATTCTGTGCCCATAAAAGCGGGTAGTGAAAAACTTGAGCTGTATGCGTTGAAAGGCGCACGTACAGTTCTTGGAAGACGGGGAAGGAGCAATCCTTCCTTGTTATTCGACATAAGGCAAGGTATGGCTCGTCTTTCCAGAACCCGGATTCTGCAATCTCAAAGGACTTGCCCGGAATCTCCATTACCCCGGGTGCATTCTCGTTGAGGGCATCGAAGATAAAGAGTCCTCCAGGCTTTAATGCCCGGGAAATCATTTGCAGGAGACGGTCGCGATCCCGGGGGATGAGCACACAGAAGTTACAGTATATCATGATTACGAGATTAAACCGGTTCCTGAATGAAAGATCCAGGTAATTCTCGCAGAGATACTCAATATGCAAATGTTTCTGTGCTGCCTGCTCTTTTGCATGGGCGATGGAACGTTCAGAATAATCCACCCCGACAACGTTATTACCATGTTCTGCCAGCAATTCGCAGTACAGGCCGGGACCGCACCCAAGGTCGAGGATATTGTTTTGAGTGCCATTAAGCTGTGATTCTATCCATGCCACGGTTTTGCGGATTGTGGCCTTATTTCTGCTTGCCGCATCGTTCTCCCCGTCCAGGTGCATGGTGAGAAGGTGGCGGGAGATATGGTAGTCATCCCACATGGATGCAGTGCCTGGGTTCGTAAAGCTGTGGAGGATGTGCGAGTTTTAGGAGGTTTGAGAGGTTCACGGTTGGATCCTTTAGGAGTTGGATTTTGGTTTATCAGGGAATCATTGAAAAGATCAGATGGGCTTATGTTTTATTCATTCATGTTTAATAAAGGCAACATCTTAAAAAAGCAACTAACCGCCATTACAATACGTGAAGATGGCGGGTACGTCTCTCTCTGCCCTGAACTTGATATTGCCAGTCAGGCTGACACCATAGAAAAGGCACGTGAAAACCTTAGGGAAGCACTTGAACTGTTTTTTGAATCCGCCTCCCCAACTGATATTCAGATCCGGTTACACGAGGAGATATATATTATCCGGCTGGAGGTTGCTGTTGGGTAAAATACGCGTTCTTTCCTGGAACACACAGGATAAACGCATTACTGGTTATTGATTTTTCAAGAAAATGAATTTCTTATTTTTTACCAACAGTCTTATCCTGATGTACAGGAAATATTACAATATCTTATGTCTGGCACGGCGAAAAATATGAAGCGATTAATTACTACTCTGGAACTCTGGAAGGAGGGGAATATGTATACCTCATATTGTCCAGAGCTCGATATTGCCAGTTGCGGGCATACACCTGAGGAGGCCAGATTAAATCTTTCGGAGGTTATCAGTATTCAGCTCGAAGAAACACTGAAACTGGGTACATTGGATGATTTTCTGCATGATGCCGGGTACGATGCTGATAAGGAAGCATATCGGACCCGGCGACATATGATCAGTTTTGAGGAGATTCAGGTTCCTATTCCGGTATGACCTGCGTACCGGTTTATACATGATCCTTGGATTCCCCCTTTTATATATGAATCCCGATGGCAAGACTATCTCCCACTGACTGGCGAACCCAGATACGGATATTTGAGGCTTTTGGATGTATCTTTGTCAGGCAAAAAGGAGATCATTTGATATACCATCATCCTGATGCAAAGAGAGCTGTTGTAATTCCCCGGTATGAAGAGATACCGGTAACAATAATCATGAATATTATGAAAACGGTTGGGATGAGCAGGGATGAAAGGCTATCCGGGTGATAGTAGTGGTTTTATAACCGGTAAACAGCCGGAAAGTTCAGGGCATTCCATGACATAATGCCCCTCTTCGTTTTTTTCAGAGGATGGTACGTTTCATACTGATCCGCAGAGTAATAAGATACTCTATCGATGCCGTTTGTATTATATTTCCCTGCAATACATTTCTTTGGAATAAACAGTACGTTTCGGTGTAATGCCGACGATGCCCATTTGATGGCAGTTCAACCGTTTATTCGGGGGGGGTGAAGAGGGTGGCTGGGTGAGAAAACCTCTATCCCTCAACCGGGCAAAAAACATCCGGATGAGCCTGATATTTCCTGACATCGAGGACCGTTCCCTGATTTCGCATTTTTTCAGCCAGGTGGTAGAGGTTTTTCGAAACTTCCCTGTCAATCTAATCTTCGCCACAGATTTCACAGATCTCTGCAGGACCTCCCGCATGACCAAAGTAAAATCATCGCGGGTCAGAAGTACTGAAGTTACTCCAGGCTTTGTAATTCCCCGTTTACACATTGCACATTTCATAATCTTCTCCTTTTATTCCCTGACTCAAAGTGTTCTTCATCCGGCTCATATGTGGTGATTACTATAATCTCATCATTATCCCGGTTAAAAGCAGCGACAACATGTAATAACCGGTAATGAAGATATCCACAGATAAGGACGCTTGGGCGTGGATAGTCATCCGGATACGTTTCAATAACTATTCCGGTGCGGATTATTTCTTCTATCTCTTCCCCTGATATCTACCGGGAATACATCTGCCTGAATGCATGTCGTCAGATTTTTTTTGAGATCCGGTTTTTCATGGAAAATTGAAGAGACTCGTAAAAGTAGATTATAGATACCTATCATTCTACTATTTTACATGGATATTACGCGTACATTTCCTTTAAATGCTTGATATCTGTCCCTGTAACGAGCGGACCTTGCAATCGCTGGAGTGCAATACTACCGCCTACGAGCATATCTCCATGACCGATGAGATATTCTCCACCAGTATCATCAAGAATTATCCGACTATTGGTAGCAGATGTAACTTTCAAACAGATTTTTAATTGGAGATTAGCTTTGATTATCCCAGTGACTACTTTTGCATCCGGTCTTTGTGTTGCAAGTATCAAATGAAACCCTGCTGCTCGCCCTTTCTGTCCTATTCGCTGGATTGCTACTTCTAAGGCATCTTTTGTGTTCTTATTAATGATAAGGTCTGCATATTCATCAACAACAATAATCCGTCTTTTTAGGGGTTCTTTTGTCAGGCGATTATATGAAATAATATCGTGGGTTTTATTTTCTTCAAATAACCGGTATCTCTCTTCCATCTCCTGGACAATTTGATTAAGCCGGGTCATAACTAAATCTGCATCCATCAGAATTTTCCCATCAAGGCAGGGTAATGTTGTAAAATCGGTGAACGTTACACGTTTCGGATCGATGAGAGTGAAGGATATGCTGTTTTTTTGTGCAGAGAGAGCGAGGCCGATTATGATTGATCGAAGTAATTCACTTTTTCCACTTCCCGATGTCCCCCCAATTAAAATACTAGTCATAGTGGGTTCTGCTAAGTTGACACGGAATATTGAACCGTCAATTCCCATTCCCAATGGAAAAATGGCATTTGTATTAGATGGTGGATCCTTCATTGTGGATTGAGTTGGGTCTATAAGCATCCCCAAGGTCAAAGGTTCCCTCACTTTTCGGGGCACATCAACACTTACATATCCCCCCTGTGGTTGTATCAGTGGGGGTGTATGTAAACTGAGTGCCACCTGGAGATCAAAAACTTTATTTAATATTTTATTGACTGTCACTCCTTTGCTAAAATCAGGTTTTATTTTAAGGCGGATAAACCGAGGTCCAGAGATATACCCTTCGGATGTGACTGGTAATTTTAGGAGGTCAAGGGTTTTAATGAGGTCATTCATCTGCTTTTTTGCATCCGAATCCGCTTCAATATCAGTATGTCTCACTGGATCTGAATGGGGTGTTGTGGGAGAAGGTGAATGCGGTTCTTTTATTTTCTTATCTTGTGCGATACTTCCAAAATCCTGCTCGCAGTTCTCGGTAAACATACACTGGGAACAGAGGATTTTATTGCAGGCAGGGGGAAGAGGCCTATGTAAGTTCCATACCTTGCGGGCAGATTCAAAAAGAAAGGGAAGGTTGTCAATGGTATGTTTTACTTCATCTGAAGAGATTCTTACCAGAGGGTCATCTTCATCAAGATATAAGATTTCTATCCTGGGAATAATCCCAATTTCATGTTGCACAAGCCATGCATACAGGGACGTTTGAGCGATTTCTTCAGTAATCTCTGAAATTTTTCGACCTTTAAATTCCAGGATAACAGGTTCTTTCATTCCGGGATCATAAAGTAGAGCATCAGGTTTCCCTCGAATCTTAATTATTTCACCATCTGAGTATATATGTTGAGAACTCAGCAACACCTCTGCCCTATGAAATATTGAGTGGATAACATCCTGTATCTCGTTATTTTTAGTCAAATGGGGGGTAAGAAAACTGAGAAGGTATCTCCCCCATTTTTCAATACCGCAGGCAATCGATGTAAGCTGTTCTTCGGTCAGATCTGAACTATGCTCATCTAAAAATGGTATAAAATAATTAACACGTAAAAACCCGAGAAAATTTTCTCTCAAATCGGATTTAGTTCCTGATAAGGCATAAATTAATGCCTCTCTTTTCCCCCGTTCTCCTCTCCCTGCTGCATCTGTATGAAATTGTTGCGCAATCCGGTGAAATTTAGTTCCGGGAAAAGAATAATTGCCCTGGAGACCTATTTTCCAAACCTGCTTCTCTTTTTTATGGATGGAATATGCGAGAAGACGAGGACACCTTTGACAGATATGAAGTTCTGTTACATTAAGCTCAATCATACCTGACATGTTCCCTTTAGCATTATGGAAGACCCCTGTTTTATAAGATGTATCAAGAAGGATTCTTTCCTTTTTCCACAAAACTCGAGTAATTGTTCATGAGAGATATTATGGCCACTTGCATTGACTTTTTCTATCAATAATGTAGTAGAAAGGAGCTTCATCGGTGATTTTTGAAGATTGGTACAGATATCACGATATAATCCCTCGTAATCCGGCTGTGGTTGAGGGGGAGTAATAATTGGTGTTTTTAAAGCGAAGAGAGGTTTTCCAAAATAGGATTCTGTCCCAATAAAGGCATTCAGTTCATTTTGAGTAACATTGCGTAATATTCCCCCTCCACCCTCAACAGAAATATCACCTTCATTTATTTTAAAGATCAAAGCGGCAAGTGCATACCATCTTGCAATATCACTCTTTTCCAGATGTCGAATCTCTCCACCTTTATCTAAAAACCCCTTCATTTTACTATTCGTTACTTTCCATCCTGGTTTTTTGTAGATGCATCGGGGATCTGTTATATAGACACTTTTTCCTGATCTGTTATCTATATAATCAACGCCACGTTGGAAACAATTGCCAACTGAATTGTAGTGTTCACGGGTATTTATGATAAAAGCGTAGGGAATTTTGTTATTTTCTGAGTCGGTTATAATGGCATAGGGATTTATTCGATCTTTATTTTTCTTATGGACATGTTCAATATTTCCCTGGTTTTTCAGGAAATGAAACAATGCGAGTTCCAATTGATCTCTATCCGGAGGCCATGTATCAAAGTCAGCAACTACCAGATCGCACTCGTTTCGATACTGTTCAGTAAGAACTTCAAGCGGATTTATTTCCTGATTTGTATAGCCATTTGATGATTGAATGGATCGATTTGCAAGGATAATTATCTGACGAGGAGAGTAACCTGGTTTTATTTTCCCCTCTAATTGTGAGTGAAGCCAATGATATGGCTCTTCCCACTTATCCTGGAAAAAAAACTTTATACGAAGACGGATTATCTCATTTGCCTGATCACGAGTACACCCTGCAAGCGTGAAGGGATTCATCTCCAGTCTTTCGGACAAAGGGATGTCTACATTATTTTTTAATCTATTGTTCCAGGAATCAGGCCTTACAAAAATTAAAGGAAGAATTCCCTGTGTATCATTGATAATTATATGGAGCATTTGGCTGAATGCACTGTAAAGATCGGTGCTTTTGAGATTATCGAGTTGATCAAAGCAGATGAGAAGGGTTTGATGATACCTTCGCATAAGGATTCCAAGTGAAATGAGAATTTCCCGAGCTTCATTTTCCAGAAAAAATTCATCTTTCCCCTCCCGGTCAGCAACTCCTAATCTTTTACAGTCTTCCTCGTCAAGAGGTTCCCCTTTTAACCAGTCAATTATAATTCCCCGTTTACTATCATCGTCAAGTTGGAATAATACCTTTAAAAATGGCTTATTAATTTCACTATTTGTCGAGTGGAGATGTTCAATTGCTTTTTCCTGAAGTATGGACAATTCACTCTTTCCATTGTGTTTATTATGAAAAAATCGCCAGGGGTTTTTCTCCAGAATGTCAAAGGTTTCCGGGTTTTTATCTACTTCCACAGAGATAAAATCAATAACAATTTTCGTAATTAGTCGGTGGAGTTGAGTATATCCTGGTAACGATGTATTATCCCTTCCCAAATCAACCATTATTCCCTTTAAGAGATGACGCATGGGTGCATTCGGGTTTAAAATAGGTTTAATATTCACAAATGATGTGCTGGAATCTGAATTGATTGTTGAATTGAGGATTCTTTGAAGCAGATGCGTTTTTCCACTTCCAGCTTCTCCTAAAATCAGGACAGATAGGGGGACTTCCGGATTTCTGGATTTTTCCCTGGTTAATCTGCAAATCCCATCATAAGCCTCTTTATTAATGGATTCTACATCAGGATAACGGTTCTCCCATGGATTCGCTGCAGCATTCGTATAAAAGGGATTATTTTCAAGAAGTTCTTTACCCGGAGAACTCATGTTCTTCTCCAGGTTACTGTGATGTGAAGGAAATTGTTTTCATCAACGTACGAATCTCTCACCTCACTTTCATCCATTGTTGAGGTATCACCTGCATGAAGTTGAATTGTAGCATTGTCTCGAAGTTGTTCCAGGGTGGTATCAAATTTTTCTCTTGACCAGCCTAGTTTTCGGCGCATGTCGCTAATACGAACATATATCTTTCCTTTATTGAGTTCGTCAAATGCTTTCTTGAATACTATGAATGAGTCTGTTTCCTTTGGTAGAGTTGGGGGTATGCTTTTTTCGGGTTTCTTCACCTGTGCGAATAATTTTGTGGAATAATTTTCCGTTAAGGTAATTTTTACCTCATCAGATTCGAGTAAGGAATTTAAACCCTGAATAAATTCAGTTTTTACCATGGGAAGATATCGAGCAATTTGTCCTGGACTTTTCCCCGGGTGTTTTTGGATGTAATTATATATAATCCGGTCTTTTGGTATTTTATATGCAAGGAATTTACTTTTACTTCCCTTTACAATTATCAACTTGTCACCCATGCAGGGATCAATCGCCTTTATTATCTCCCCGATATGGCTTCTTTTATTTATGCCAAGAGCATCACGGGTTATTTTAGGTAAATTTTTCAGATTTGAAACCGTTGAAAAATCAGAGGAATTTTTTTGTAAAAAATCTATCAAAGCTTGCGATAGACTCGCTTGTGACATGATATGAACTATTATTTTTATGAATGAAGTATTTATTGAAACAATTATATGAATTTTAAAATATAAATTAATACAAATTGTTTAAATCGTATCCAATGTGTAAATACTGTTAAGCCGTTCTGTATGCCACACAAAGAGAGTATATTCGTCAAATCTCCCAGATACTCTTTCATAATCTGCTCGAAAGAGTGCCGGAATCTCATCTCTTTGGATGTATCGCAATATCCTTGGGGATGAGCACACAGAAGTCACAGTATATCATAATTACGAGATCAAACCGGCTCCTGATTAAAATATCCAGGTAATTCTCGCAGATATACTCAATTTCCAGGTTTTTCCGGGTTGCTTCCTCTTTGAAGATGGACGCTGACAGAACCTCATTTGGATTCCGTCTGAAACGAAACGCTCAGGACGCTGCTGCATACACGTTTCAGTGTTTGAGCAGAAAGGATTCTACCCAATGGATTTTGTCCTTGTTCACAATGATTTCTGATGAAAATCAAATCCACATCGAGGCAAAAATGACGGATAGAATTGATCAAATAGGGTTAATTCTTCAATTAGTAAGGTTTGATCCGGAGTTCATTGGGGGTATAATTAAAGATATCAAATGGGTTAAAAAGGAGTATAATTAGCGGACGCTTTAGATCGGTAAACGTGGCCACTTAGATCCTGTTATCTATCTGGAAAATATTGAGCGATCGGTTAGGGGTGCGGAATGGGTTCACCAGCGATATTCACTCCATGAGGAGGAATCATCATCTCAAACCGCACTCCAGAGCCATATACTCCGGTCTCATGAATTGTGATTGAGGTTATTGAGAGGATCTCTTTCACGAGAAACAACCCATAACCTGTATTTTTTCCAAAACCACGTGAAAATATTCTTTCTTTGTTTTCAGGTTCAACACCACCCCCATTATCCTCGTATATCAGAACATATCCATTCTCCACCTGATAGGAGGATATCATGATCCGGGTAACTGAGGTTCCATGCCTCAGGGAATTATCCATCAGGTTGAAAAAGACTTTTTCCAGAAGCATATCAGCAAATACAATCAGGTCTGTATTTATCTGTAACGAGACTGAATCAGGCGGATGCAGGGTATTCCATGCTTTTTCCACAACATCCGGGATATGAAGCCAGACAGGTTTAGAAATTCCAAGATCCTGGTATTCTGCGGTAAATTGGATGAGTTTCTTCACTGAATCAGAAGCATCAGTTATATGATTCAGTTGTCCATGACATATTGTATCATCTTTTATACAATCCGTCATTAAGTCTCCATATCCTGATATGATTGCCACCTGATTGAGGATATCATGCCTGGTGATCGAGTTCAGAAGGTTGAGTTTCTCCCCTGCTTTGCTCAATGCCTGTGATGTCCGGGTAATCTCAGTAATATCCCGCAAGATGATCATTCGGCTCTGCAAGCGTGAAGAAGAATCAAAAACCGGATACATATCGATTAACAGAGATATCTCATCATTTTTGATCCCATTCTCCATTCTGATATTGGTATACGAATTTCCAGTCAGTTTATCATGACATGATGT
>Ga0265592_1000820_pt1 | contig 14976 bp, 16 predicted proteins | sample saktaG_7_FD_190141 | JGI IMG/M metagenome (GOLD analysis project Ga0265592, IMG submission 190141) | Saline water microbial communities from Sakinaw Lake, British Columbia, Canada - sak_2010_1_5_120m | ecosystem: Environmental > Aquatic > Non-marine Saline and Alkaline > Saline ... | reverse complement strand
GGGTTTTACTGCTGATCCACAGTATATATTACATATTGCAGGGTCATATCAGGACTTGAGATATAAAATATACCTTGAACATATGATTAAAGAAATGGGATTACAGGATAATGTCATATTTCATGGCTGGATTGATGACATGGAGGGCTTCTGGGGCGATATAAACTACTTACTACATACGAGCCTGCACGAAGGACACAGTTTAGCTATAACAGAGGCGATGGCAAGAGGGATAAAACCGATTATACATAATTTTAGAGGGGCAAGGGAATTATATTCTGTAGAAGATTCATCTTTAAGAATTCTCTTTAATACCGTCGAACAAGCAGCCGATAAAATAATGACTGAGAGTTACCACTCTGAATGGTATAGAAGCTGGGTAATCGAGAAGGGCTGGACACTCGAAAATCAGGTTGAACAGATTAAGGAGGTAATAAATGAGTAAAGTGTGGAATTCTCTCTGGAAGACTTATCAGAATATAGATTCAGTGGCTATTATGAATGAGCCGGGTGGTATGCTAATTAGGTCTGAGTTGGCAGGCGTTCTATTAAAATATTTCGATTTAAAAGACAAACACATACTCGAAGTGGGGACCGGAACCGGGCAATATTGTATCGAAATGGCTCTAAGAGGTGCTGATTGTGTAGGGATAGATAAAGATCCCGAAAGTATTAAATTGGCAAAGAGAATATCCGAAGATTACAAGATGAGCAATAGTGTGTTTCTGGAAATGGATTTATTCGATTACGAAAGCCCCGATTATTCTAAAAATAAGGAGAATGACCCGGATTATGACATCGTTCTCAGTATGGGTATATTAGAGCATTTTAACGATAAAGAAATAGTAAACATGCTTAAAGAAATGGGAAAATTAGGCAAATATGTAGTAGTCGGCGTACCCTATAGCGGGTCAGATGTTTATAAGATGTCAAGATTGTATTCGCAAAAAAAGGGGACATGGGAATACGGGTTTGAAAGAGACTTTGAGACTTTATCGGAACTATTTAAAAAAGCCGGAATTGCTTTACACCATGAACAGGTTATCGGTATGGGTTCTGAGGCGTGTTATCTAAAGCGGATAAATCCTGAACTTATACCTTTGCAATTATCGCAAAGTTTAAAAAAAGCCTATAACGGAAATGATAATGTTGGAAGTTGGCTGGTGGCTATTGGATCAACGGGGAATAATTATCTTAATGAAAAGCCCACGTATGAGGGCGTGTCAATAATCATTCCGGTCTATAATGGAGAAAAGTATATCAAGCGATCTGTTGAGAATTTAAGAGGATTTAATTATCCGGACTTAGAAATAATCTATGTAAATGATTGCTCTACCGATAACACAAGAACAATGTTAGAAAAGGAATTAAAGATTGCCCTACGGCATAATGCTAGATTGATCAACTTTGAAAAAAATCAAGGCGAACACAAAGCCAGATACGAAGGATTAAAAAAGGCGACTAATGATTATATCTTTTTCCTTGACATCGATGATCTAATCTTCCCAGGTTGTATAAGTAAAATAATGAGGGATATAAAGAATTGCCCTGAGGGAACTTATCTATCTAATTCTTGTGCACTTATGAAGGATGGCGTGTTTACCGGGGAAATTTGGTATCATCAATATTTGAAAACAACCTATGATTATATCATCTCGGAACTTTCTACTCTTTCCGGGAAGATATCCCTCGGTAATACGGTTATTAAGAAAAGTAGCCTTATAAAAGCATACGAAAAGCTAAATATGCTCTACGAAAAGCTGGGCATAGAAAGAATGAAAGTATCACCGGATAGTTTACTGCTGGATATTATGGTATTTTCCGGCCTTATTAAACAGATTGTCCCAATCTATTACACTTACCGGGGATATGAACAAAACGAAGGGTCAGCCTCACAGCAAATTGATGACAGAATAAAGGATATACCCTTGCAGATGGCTTATTGTTTTACGGAGATTTGTAAGGTATTAAAAGTAAAAGAAAAAGAGGCAGAGAACGCAATAATATATAAGGCTCTCCAAATCTATGGTATAAATAGGGGTACGGAGTTTGTTGAGAACTTCAGAAAATATAAAAAATCAATAGAGGAGGTGATAAATAATAAATAAGACAGCTTTGATAACGGGGATTACCGGCCAGGATGGATCTTATTTAGCTGAGTTTCTACTCTCTAAAAATTATACGGTTCATGGGATTATCAGGCGTGCCAGTACTTTTAACACGGGAAGAATAGACCATATATATAAAGATCCACATCTTAGTGGCGTAAAATTACATCTTCATTATGGGGATTTAAGCGATTCAAGCCAATTAACGAATCTTATATATAATATCAAGCCTGATGAAATATATCACCTGGGAGCCCAAAGCCATGTCAGAGTCAGCTTTGATATGCCGGAATACACCGGAGATATTACAGGACTTGGAACGACCAGAATATTAGAGGCAGTCAGGAGAAGCGGAATAAAATGCAAGTTCTACCAGGCTTCCAGTAGTGAGATGTTTGGTGATGCTCCGGCTCCCCAAAATGAAGATACCCCATTTAGAGCACGCAGCCCTTATGCGGCCGCCAAGATATATGCTTACTGGATGGTCCGCAATTATAAGGAGAGCTACAACATATTTGCTTGTAATGGCATATTATTTAACCACGAATCTCCGAGAAGGGGAGAAACATTCGTAACCCGAAAAATTACCCGAGGGATAGCCCGGATCATTTCCGGAAAAGAAAATAAATTATATCTGGGTAACTTAAGTGCTAAAAGAGATTGGGGTTATGCCCCGGATTATGTAGAGGCAATGTGGATAATGTTACAGCAGGATAAGCCCCGTGATTATGTGATCGGTACAGGCGAGACCCATTCCGTTAAAGATTTTCTCATAGAAGCTTTTAATTATGCTGGAATGGAAATAGATAAATATGTAGAGATAGATAAACGATATTTCAGGCCGACCGAAGTAGATATATTATTAGCCGATACATCCAAAGTTAACAATGAATTGAAATGGAAACCAAAGGTAGGATTTAAAGACCTGATATATATTATGGTAGATGCGGACATGGGGATGATAGGCCTGAAGCCAATAGGAGAAGGTAACAAAATATTAAAAAAGAAATATCCTGATAGGTACTGGGCAATAGATTAAGCGAATATATGCGAAAGGAGGTGAAAATAAATAAATGTTCAAAAAAGTATTTATACCTGGTGGCCACGGATTTTTAGGAAATGCAGTAGCTAAGAAATTAGAAGAAAAAGGAATAAAATATGTATCCTTATCGTCAAGGGACGGATACGATTTCAGGAATTTCGGACAGACCATTGAATTATTTGAGGAAGAACAGTTTGATGCCGTGATCCAATGTGCGGCCTATGTCGGAAGTATTAAATTTGCTTGTGCAAATACGGCGCAGATGTTTTTTAATAACACTTTAATGTATACATATTTAATGGAAGCTGCAAGAAGAACCGAGGTGAAACGATATATCAATATTCTATCAAATTGCATTTATCCGGATGGCTTAGATGAATATAGAGAAGAAGACCTATGGAAGGGATTGCCGGCTGATTATGTTATGGGCTATGGATTCTCTAAGCGTAACAGTGTTGTACAGAGCATGATCTATGCCAAGCAATACGGATTAAAAACGGTTAACCTTATATTACCTAATATCTATGGGCCCGGTTTTAATCTCGATATGATGCGATCCCATGTGATAGGGGGATTGGTAGAAAAATTTGTTGAAGCAAGAAATAGAAACCTTCCTAATGTAGTTATATGGGGGACAGGTTTACCAATCAGGGAATTATTATATATTGATGATGCCGCGGAAGCTGTTGTTCGGGCGTTAGAGGTTGAATGTACTGAAGACCCTATAAACATTGGGGCATGTAAAGGAATCTCTATTATCGATCTTGCGATACTAATAAAAGGTATAGTCGGATATAAAGGCGAAATAGTTAAGGATAATGTAAGCCCGGATGGCGTTTTCTGTAAGATAATGAATGTAGAAAGAATGCTGAAAATATTTAAATGGATGCCACAAATGAATTTTAAGGAAGGGATTGAAAAAACGGTAAAATGGTATGAAGATATCAACAGAAGTGATAATAGACGAGGAACTAGAGAAGCAATTGATTCCGAAACAAAAGATTGTTCTGTATGTGGGAATTAAATATGATTACGGACATCCTAAATGGGGCTTAAGTTATGAACACTATAATTTCTACAAGACCATAGAAGCTATGGGATATTCTCTAATCTATTTTGATTACATGAAACTTTCGCAGAAGTATGGAACGGATATAATGTCTGAACTACTACGTGAAGCAGTCTATTATTACAATCCGGATATATTATTCTACTTTAATTTTCATGACTGGGTTTCCTATAATGTTTGGAAGGAAATAAGTGAAGAGACCCTGACTAAAACTATAATATGGCTCGGTGATGATAGTTGGCGATACGAAGAAACAAGACCCATTTGGGAATTATTCAATACTATCATCACCACTGACAAAAATAAGCATAATCAGAGAACAGAGGAAGGATTTAACTCGGTCTTAAGTCAATGGGCTTGTAATCATTTACTCTATAGAAAATTAAACTTGTCGAAAATATACGATATATCCTTTGTGGGAAGATGTTACGGTGAAAGAAAAGAATTTATAGAACTATTAAGAGAACATAATATTGAAATTTTAACATTTGGCCAAGGTTGGGAAGGCAGTGGAAGGGTCTCACAGGCAGACATGATCAGGATATATAATCAAAGTAAAATTGTATTAAATATATCTAAAACTTCCAAAGGCGACAAAATACAAATAAAAGGAAGGGACTTTGAAGTACCCGGATGCGGGAGCTTATCTCTAACACAGGAATCAGAAGAGATAAAGGAATATTTTGAGCCAGATAATGAGATTGTGACTTATAAAGATATTGATGAAGCTATACAAAAAATAAAATATTATTTGAGTCATGAAAAAGAATTGAATGTCATAGCTGATAATGGCTATAGAAGAATATTAAAGGAGCATACCTATGAAAAAAGATTATTAGAAATACTTTAAGAACTATTATTGACATACAAACTATATTGTATTATAATTAATATGTATAATCTTTGAAAAAATAATAAAAAAAGTAGAGCACCTTAGAGTGCCATTTGATTGAGAATTAATTTTCTCGGTCGGTGGCACTCTTTTTTTTTGGAAAAATAAAAAATAAGAATATAAAGGAGATTTTTAAGATGGAAGAAGCGTTATTACTCAAAGTTAAGAAGGCATTAAAAGATGCCGGCTTATCCGAGGCGTTAGCGGAAAACATTGATATAACTGATGAGTCAGAAATTGAAGCGGAAATTAAAAAGTTAAAAGAGAAAAAGGAACTTACACCAGAACAGCTAACTGAGGCTCTTAAAAAGGCTGGACTGGAAGAAAGTTACAAAAAACATCTGCAGAGTGAAACCGACAAAAGAGTTACGCAGGCTATCGCTACACATGATTTAAAACTGTCGAAAGAAAAAGAGGAAGCGGAGGCAAAGAAAAAAGCTGATGAAGAAAAGAATAAGAAGCAGGCAAATATGAGCGAGACTGAAAAACTAATAGCCAACTTAGCTGAAGCAGTTCAAAATTTGACGGGGAAAGTAGATAGTCTTGGCGAAACAACTGTTAAGGCAAAAAGAGAGACTTTGATAAAAGACTCTTTAAAAAAAGCAGGCTTAAATGAAGGATTCTCTAAATATATTACAGTTGAAAAGGACGAGGATATTGAAGCAAGTGTCACAACCTTAAAGGACGAGGTTCTCGGATTGAAGCAAGCCGAAATTGATAAGAAACTAAAAGAAGCTGGTGGAGCACCTGCAAAAGGTGAACCGGCGGGATCTATAGCAGAAGAAGAAGCAAAAGAATTCGCAAAAGAAAGAAACGAAGGTTCCAAAGGACAACCTTTTCAGGGATTCGACGAGAAAGAAATTATAGAAGGCAAAGAAATTAAAAGTAAATAATAATTTAAATGAGGTGAATAAATAATGAGTTTACAAGTTTCAAAAGAAACAGGGGTTGTATATGACCCTGTATTTCTAAAAATATTAGAAGATATTCCCGGTGGAGTGACTTTAAAGACTAATAGATTCCCTACCACTACTAAGGAAATAAAAAAAGGAGCTATGTTAAATGCTTCTGCTTCCAGCGTGGGATTGTATAACTTAGTCAAGACAGCAAGAGTTATACATGCAGTTTTAAAAAGCACACTTGCAACCATAATGTACCTTGATCCCGATAATGAGTTTATAGTCGGTGAAGTAATAACTTATGGAGCTACAGCAAGTGCTCAAACTATTACAAAAATAACTAAAGGAGCGGTATCTGATCTTGTGGTTATTGCGAATTCCATGATATTAGCTATTGCAAGTGCGGGAGTATTATATGAGACAGCCAATAAATCTTCTGTAGCAAAGTATGATACTGACGCTATCCTAAGAAGTACTGTAAAAGTAAGGGACGATGAAGGGACTTTACTGGATAATATATTCGCAGGAGTTGTTGTAAGAGGTACGGTCGATGAATCAGAATTACCATATTTCGTAACTGATCAGCAAAAGACTGATTTAACAGCGAGAATAAGGTTTGCCTAAAAATAATTAATAATAAAACGAGGTGAAATAAATAATGGAATTTTCATTATTGTCAAAAGAATTAAATAAGAAGAATTTACAGTCTTATCTTAATGCAAGGATATATGATAAATTATATTGGCCTGCCTTTTTTCCTTTAAAATCCACACCATACTTAACATTCGAAACATTAATTGGCTCTAAAGGAAACAGAGTAGCTGCTGATGTAGTCGCTTATGATGTATCTGCACCACTGAAGACCAGAAAGACTGTAAGCAAGTTAAGTGGAGAGATTCCTTCTATCAGAATGAAAAAGAAAATGACAGAAACGGATTTGAATACCTATAATATCCTGAAGGCTATGGCTAAACCAGAGCAGAAGTCTTTACTGGATCTTGTCTTTGGAGATGTGGACGCCTGCGTGGAAGGTGCAAATGCCCGATTAGAATGGATGGTTTTCCAGGCACTATCAAAAGGATTGATAACTCTTTCCAAAACTACCAATGCAGGCGGAGTAATCACTGAAGAGGATATAGATTTTGGACTTCCTGCAGCCAATAAACAAGTCGCAGCCGTCTCATGGACTACTGCTGCTTACGCCACTACCACTCCTATTACTGATATCGAGACCGTTATGACTGCTGCCGGAGATCTCGGAATCAAACCAAGATATATCCTGATGAATAAATCTAAATGGTTAGCGTTTCGCGTATCCACTCAGGTTTTGGATTTTGTAGCCCCCTATGCGTTATATGGTGGGGTTAGGAAAAAGAGAGCTCCGAATTTATCAATTGCTAATGAAGCTCTTGCCAGTGAAGGATATCCGATGATTATAATAATAGATACCAGAATAAGTTATGAAGATGTAAATCATACGATAACTTCCGTCGATCCGTGGTTAGATGCTGCTGGAGCTGATCGGTTTGTAGTTTTCCTCGAGGATCTAAAATGTGGAGACATGTTACATGGTCCAATTGCAGAAGAGACTAATCCACCTAAGCAAGTAATCCAGGCTAAAAAGGGACCAATATTAATATCCAAATGGTCTGATGTTGACCCTGTGGCCGAATATACTAAAGGCGAATTAAATGCATTCCCAAGTTGGCCTACTATTGACAGAGTAATGAATCTTGACAGCGAAAGTACCACAACCTGGAATGCATAAAAGGAGTATGGTAGATGACCAATAAAGAAGCTCTACAATCATTAACAGAATATGAAAATGATAATTTGTTGGAGAAACTTCTTTTAGATAGAGGTCTTGCGACAGGGGGTACTTATGCGGCAGGTAACGCTAAGGCAATAGATTTAGCTGCCGCATCCCTCTATTTTACCCTTGCAGCACACCCCGACTTAAGAGAAGGGGCTTATTCAACAAAATACAATTCAGCGCAGTTGATTGTTATGGCAAAGCTTATCGAACAAAAATATGGTGAGGACGCAGCTACGGTTAATGGAGCAGCAATATGGTAATGAAGAGATATCCGCATACAGCAACTATAAGCTATTACGGTCCCGGGACTACTAATTCGCTTGGAATTTACACACCCGGGACTTTAGTAACAATAGGGATAGCCTGTAATATTCAACCTAACTCAACTAAATATATTATAGGGAAATCGGGAAATATGATCGGGTATAGCTATAATATTTACTCCGAAATGTTCGATGGAGTTGATGATGTACCCGCTGACTCAAAATTAACCTTTTTTAACAAAGAACATATGATATTACAATTGTTTCCATATCAAAAACATTTAGAAATTAAGGTATAATATGGGGCTTATTCCTGGCTTTTCTCAAGGTAGTGTAAATAACCGAATAGATAGATTTGTGTTGAGCATAGAGAAGAGAATTATATATTCACTTGCTATAGTAGGTGAGGCTTTTGTTAATACTGCCAGAAATACACAAACCTATCATGACCAGACGGGAAATTTAAGAAGCTCGATTGGTTATATTATTGCAAAAGATGGGGTAATTATTCAAGAAAATGTAGAAGGTAAAGCAGAAGGTAAGTCTAAAGCAAAAGAAGTGGCAAGAGAAGTATTAAGAGAAAATACTAAGGGGTTCGTATTGATTGGGGTTGCCGGCATGGAATATGCTTGTGCTGTCGAATCGAAAGGGTACGATGTAATTACTGGAAGTATACCAGAGGCAAAGGCGTTATTAAAGAAAAAAATGAAGGAATATAAATTGAGATGAAGACTACAATTGACATAAATGACATATTGTATCCCATAATTAATGTGCCCACCGTAAAGGCCACAATAGACGGTGGGGTATACAGGAATAAAAAGCCTTTAAACTCCGAGCTACAAGATATAGTAATTATTCCTTTAAGCAATTTTGTTGGTGAAGAAGTAATGAATGACGCTGTCTTTATGGTCAATTGCTTTTGCAAGAACTTTGCTAATGGCACGCCTGATATTACAAACTTACGTGCAATTGTAAATGCTGTAGTAGCCGTAATAGAAGCCTATAATAACACAAACAATTACTACATTTTTACTATTACAAATCAAATGTTATTACAGGATACTGAACAAATTTCAATGTCGTATGTAAACCTGCGTATAAATTGTTTAATAGAAAAGTAAATAAATTAAAAGAGGTGAATAAATAATGAGTAATGTTAGATTAGTAGGACTCACAAGTATTAAGATTGGAGATATAACCGCAACTAAGGCTATGGGGACCGGAGCTTCTATAGTAACTGTAAATGCTATTGTTCCCGATAGTGCCCATCTTATTTTCGAAGTACCCGGAATGACTGATTTGTACGTAGAGGAATCCGATATTCCTGATATCCAGATTTTAGGTACAAGTAAAAAAACCGTTGAATTTGCTACAAGGGATATGGGTACTATTATGTTGTTAGAGGCTTTTGGTGGACATGCGGCCACAACTGTATGGAGTGCTCCTGTAACTTCCTTGGTTATACAGGAAAGGTGTATAGAAGCAATATCTAAGAGTATTAATGGAAAATATCTGAAGATAGCAATTCCTAGGGCATCCGTTAAAAGTGGAGGAGATTTGCGATTCGCTAAAACCGAATCGGGTCAAATTACATTCTCTTGTGATATATTGATGCCTGCTTCCTCAATTGATATTTCTCCAATGGTAATTACGCAAGTAGTAGGATAACATAATTTTATTGCCCGTCCTGATATCGAAATATTTTAGGGCGGGTGTAAATTTTAAAAAGGAGGCAAAAATGCCAACAAAGAATAAAGTAAAAGCCAAAGTTTTAGGGAAAGTTAAAGAGAAAATAGAGGCTAAACCTGATAAAGAAATTAAGCAAGACGCCATAAATTCTATTTTAGAAAAAGGGGTAGATTTCACTATTACAGTCCAGAAGAAAAATATATTTCATAAATTGAATCTAATCCCCACAGAAAGAAAATTTATTATCTACCCTATTAAGATGGGGACATTATTAAAGATTAGCAAAATCTTATTAGATTTAGACACTGAGGAATTAATAGGGGTTATGAAGACAGGGGAAAAAGAAGTTAATATATTAGATTTAGGGGCAAAAAATATAGTCAAGAATAAAGACAAATTAGTTAAGATGATTGCCTATGGGATTGTTAATAGCGAAAAAGAACCACCTAAGGACTTGATTAAATTCCTGAACGAAAACTTAACGACAAAGGAGGGGTTGAAACTGATGACACTCGTTGTTCAACAAATGGATGTTTCCCCTTTTTTGGCGTCTTTGGCCAGCCTGAAGGGAATGAATCTGCTGGCGAAGAAGGAAACCTAAATCCGTGGAGAGTAATTGGTGGAGCAATGCACTATTTTCCTGAAATGTCTATGAGGGATATTCTTTGGAATTATAGTTATACAAATCTGGTAATGCTGATGACTAGTATTCCCAGTTATAAACCCGGAGATGACAAAAAGAAAAAGGCGAAAGATTTAGAGATAAAAGATATAAATGAAATAAAAGGATTATTTTGAAAATAAAAGGGGGATTTATGAATAGAGAAATAAAAAAGGTAGTAGTGAAATTTTTAGCTAATTGGAAGAAAAAAAATTGGGCTAAAATGGCGAGATACACACAATTAACCTGGAGAAGTAACCACTGGAATAATGTTAAGTGGTTAGAAAGTTGGTTTTGGAAAAAAGATTTAAAGAAATGGAAAATAACCGATATCAAAATTGTAGGCGACGCTTGCAAAGATGTTTATATTGAGATTGATTATGGAGAGGGAATAAAAGAAATAAAGGCGAGAGTTATTTGTGAAACCGCACCCTATAAAGCAGATATAGAAGGTACATGGGGAATTAATCCAATAAGCTGTTTAAAGGAGAAATAATTGAATAAATTTAAATTATCAATTGCTATAATTTGCAAGAATGAGGAAGCCAACTTACAACGCTGTTTAGACTCATTTTTGCCTATTATTATGATGAAAGATGACAAAACATTAGAGCCACTAACGGAATTAATAATTCTTGATACTGGGTCAACTGATAGAACGGTTCAAGTAGCCAGAAAGTTTACCGATAAAGTATACGAAAAAGAATTTATTCCCTGGGATTTTAGTAAAGCCCGTAATTATGGCATTAAAAAGGCTACAGGGGATAAGATTCTTATTATTGATGCAGACGAGGAACTGAAACAGGAGTGTTTATACTCTTTAGAAGATATAATATTGAATCCTAAATATAAAGAGCCGACAGTCTTTATGAAATTATATAACTATTATAGCCGGGATTTGCAGCAATATGCGGAAATGTTACAGCCCCGGCTATTTAAAAATGATAGTGAGTTTTGCTATGAGCAGTCCGTGCATAATAAACCAAAATGTAAAGCTCCATATCTTTTTGCTCCCCATATAATATTGAATCATTATGGCTATCTTTTCCAGGGAGAGAAGGGTGAAAATCTATTAAAAAAGAAAAGCGAAAGAAGTCTCCCAATGCTCCAAAAAGAATATAAAGAACATCCGGATAATCTACATAACTTAACACATCTTATTAAGACTTATTATGTTGTTCAGGACTTAGAAAATACAATTAAGTATGGCGAAATATGGATAAAAATAATGAGAAAGCAGGATTATAATGAGGGCTGGAATGCCTTCCTTGAAGTATTTGTTAATATGGTAGGGTCATATTTAGCCCTTGATGACATCAAAAATGCGGAAAGGGTAGAAAGGGAAGCCTGCCATTATTCGAGTAGAATCCCAGCATTATATTTAATGCTCGGTAATTACTGGACTGGCAAGGATAACGAAAAGGCTAAAGAGTATTTTGAAACCGCACTAAATATATGTGAAACGAAGGGTTCTTTATATGAGAGTCTATTAGTCAATAATACAAGAATTGTGCTACCTGAAATTCTCAATTGGTTGGCTTTATATGAATTTGAAAAAAAGGAATACAAAAAAGCAGGGGATTATTTGAATCAGGGAATTAAATTAAATAAAGGACGCTTACCTCTAAGATGGGATATTTTTAATCAAGAAAATGCAAGTAAAAATTTAATCGGAGTAAAATAACATGGCTTTAAATGTAAGTGGATCAGATTCACTTTATTGGAAAACTGGCATAAATAATGCGGGACTCTTAGCTGGTTCTACTCAGGCCAAAGGTATCTTAGCTGGTCTTTCTAAATCCATAACACGTATGGACGTTTTCGCAGGGCTCGCCATAGGATCTGCTCTTGTCTTTGCAAAAATATCTAAACAAGCCTACAATTTCTCTAGAGAATTCGAAACTGCGATGAAGGAAGTCCAGACTATAAGTAAGGCTGTTCAAAATGACTTCAAAGGGATCTCTCAAGAAATTGTTGATATGTCAAAGACCGTCCCCGATAGTGCCCAAAAATTAACGAAAGCATTATATCAAATCGTTTCTGCTGGCTATGATGGAGCAGAAGCTATGGATATATTAAAGACTTCCGCTGAGCTTGCCGTAGCTGGTGTAACCGATACTTTTACCGCTGCCGATTCCCTGACCTATGTCATGAATGCCTACGGAGAAGCCGCTGGAACTGCTTCTGAAATTTCCGATAAATTATTTACCATAGTCAAATTAGGTAAAGTAAGAATGGAAGAGTTGGGCCCAACCCTCTCTATGGTAACAGGACTTGCCGCTGAAGCTGGAATGAGTTTTAATGATCTCGGTGCTTTTTATGCTGAGGCGGTCAAGAAAATACAACCTCATATTGTTTCTACCGGTATAAGAGGATTTGTTACTGCCTTGCTTCGTGCAAGCAAGGAAGGTAGTGAAGCAGCCAAAGCAGCCAAAGAAATGGGGATTGAATTTGATGTAGCTACGTTAAAATCAAAAGGTCTTGAATACATGTTAAAGCAAATGTCAGAAGCAACCGAAGGCCAAAAAGAAAAATTAATGGAATTATTTCCTAATGTGCGTGGACTTATCGGGTTATTGGCAATTATGACAAATGAGGGTATGAATTTTAAGGAATCTTCAGATGCAATAACAAATTCCTTAGGAAATAACACTAAAGCCTTCAAAACCATGATGGACACAACCGAAAATCAATTAGCCATTCTCCATAATAATCTAATGGCAAAACTGAAACCGCTTGGAGATAGTATACTCGGAACTATGAATAGTGTAGCTAAAGGAATTAATATAGCCATGAGCGGGGCTAATGATGAGATGTCAAGACTCTCGAGAAGTTATTCAGAATTAGCTGATACATTAAGAAATAAACAGAATAGAATTGATAGTTTAATCGCTACCGTAGAAGATTTACGAGGTAAAACAAAACTTACCAGAGAAGAAACAACCCAATTAAAAGCCGCCGAAGAAGCCTTGGCGGTGTATTACCCTACTCTCGGAAAGGCTGCCGAATTTGCCGGCGAATCTATCGATGTCCTTACTTTAGCTAAAAAAGGTACTATAGATGAAACCATAAAAATTATGAAATTAGAGCAAAAACAGGCAGAAATTGAAAAGCGTAGAGCAGATTTAGAATTAGCAACATATAGAAAAGGTGAGGATGAAGGTAATAAAGAAATAAAAAGGTTACAGAATAAAGTAGACCTTTTCCGCCGTACGCTTTCGATTCAGCAAATAATAGAACTCACAAATACTGGGGAAATACAAGAAGAGATAAGATTACAGAATGAACTATCTATGGCAATAGAGCAAGGGTGGTTAGAACAAGAACAATTAAACCAGAATGTAGAAAAAACCACAGAAGAATATAAAATCCTAACTGAAGCATTAGAAGAATTCGAAAGAACCAGGGAAAAGCCAATTGTTATCCCCGATAAGGGCAAGAGTCCTGATAAAACTACTACAATCACAACCATAGTTGCCATTAACACCGAAGAGGTAGACGCCCAATTAAAATATATGGCAAGCCAGTATAAATTATATCTGAGTGACTTGACTCAACATGACAAAGAATGGATTAAAGAACATAATGCACAACTGGTTATTGATGGTGAGAATTATAGACAATATCTTTCTGATATGCGGAATGAATATAAAGATAATGCCGAATTACTCAAAATTATCGACGCTGATATCTATGAATATGATAAAGCGGTAATAGAAAAGAGAAAGCAGATAGAAGATGAGTTATTTGCGTATATAGCAAATGCAAGAGAACAAGACCTTGCAGCGGAAAAAGAAAGATTTGATAATTTAAATTTAGAAGTTGGTACTATCGAGTATATATCGGCAGTTGAAAAATATAATAATAAGGTAAAAGAGATTAACCTTAAATATGATAAAGAAATCGCAGATGCAAAATTAGTTATATTTAAAGCGGTGTTAGAACAGCAAACAGGGGAAAGTGACAAAGTCTATAAAGAAAGATATGAAAAACAACTTATAGCAGCTAAAGCGGAAATTGGTAAAGAAACAGAAATAAATAAAGTATATTTTAAATTTCTATATGATGAATTAAATAAGATAGCGAAAGCAAAAGAAGAACAAGCCAAAATAGATGAGGCAACATTAGCTTCTTATCTCGATAATTACCGGACTACAGAAGAAAAGATTGCAGCAATCCACGCGGAAACTAATAATTTAATAGAACTTACAGATGATGAAATTACCAAAAATAGATTAGAGAATATAGGAAAGCAAAAAATAGCCGAGCTTGAATTTGCTGATGCAATGGAAAGGCTAAATGAAGAATTAGCTGGATATAAAAAAGATTTAGATAATAAAGGATTGGAAAATTATATAAAATTTCTCGAAGAAATGAAATTAAAATATTCCGATTTTGCTGATATTATAATCTTACTTAATGAAAAAATTGCCGAATCACAAAAGCAAATATGGGAAAATACAAGAGATGAAATTAATCAAACAGTTGATCTCCTACATAATTTAGCTGGCGTAGTTGGTAAATTTGATACAGA
>Ga0265592_1000815_pt1 | contig 15018 bp, 13 predicted proteins | sample saktaG_7_FD_190141 | JGI IMG/M metagenome (GOLD analysis project Ga0265592, IMG submission 190141) | Saline water microbial communities from Sakinaw Lake, British Columbia, Canada - sak_2010_1_5_120m | ecosystem: Environmental > Aquatic > Non-marine Saline and Alkaline > Saline ... | reverse complement strand
CTTAAACCAGAAAGCAATCGCGCGAAAAGCAGCTTTAGATTTAGGTAAAAAATATGAGAAAGTTAATTTTATTATAGCTCATTTGGGTGGAGGGATTTCAGTAGGAGTTCATTGTAAAGGAAATATTGTTGATGTCAATAATGCTCTTGATGGAGAGGGTCCTTTTACTCCCGAAAGGAGTGGCGGAGTACCTGTGGGTGCACTGGTAAAACTTTGTTTTTCCGGAAAATTTACCAAAGATGAGATTAAGAAAAAGATAAAAGGTAAGGGCGGGTTAGTAGCTTACCTTTCTACCAATGATGTTAGAGAAGTAGTAAAAAGGATTAAACAGGGAGATAAAAAGGCAAAATTAATTTTAGAGGCCATGGCTTACCAAGTAGCCAAAGAGATTGGAGCAGGAGCTACTGTATTAAAAGGTCAAATAGATGCTATTATTTTAACGGGAGGTATAGCCTATAATAATGAATTTGTTAATATGGTAAGAGATAGAGTAAGTTTTTTGTCTTTAGTTATGGTATATCCGGGTGAAGAGGAGATGCTGGCTTTATGTGATGGTGCTTTAAGAGTTCTTAAGGAAGAAGAGGTGGAAAAAGTATATTGAATAAACATATAAAGATATTTGTAGGAGGTTTTGGAAGCGGAAAGACAGAAATTGCCATTAATTATTCAATATATTGTAGAAAAAGTTATACCAAGGTTGCTATTGTGGATTTAGATATTGTTAATCCTTATTTTAGAACTCGAGAAGCAAGAGATGCCTTAAATCTCAAGGGCGTGGAGGTAGTTGCTCCTGAAGGTAAATTAACCTATGCTGACGTACCTTTAATCTCTCCGGAAATAAAGGGTTTAATTCAAAACCCGAATTATTGCTTAATTCTTGATGTAGGTGGGGATGATGTAGGGTCTGTTATTTTAGGCAATTTCAGAAATTTTATTCAAGATTTTGGCTATGAAATGTTATTGGTTGTAAATTCTTATCGGCCCTTTACTAAAGGTGTACCTCAAATTATACAGATGGCTCAAGAAATAGAAAATAGATCTCGATTAAAAATTCACGGAATAGTAAGCAATCCGAATTTAAGCAGCCAGACCGATGAAGAAACAATTAAAAAAGGGCATCTTTTGATAAAAAAGTCAGCTCAAAAATTAGAAATCCCCGTTAAATTTATCTGTGTAGACGAACGATTTTCAAAAAAAATAAGAAAGAAAAATTTTGTAGAACCAATATTTTATATAAAACGTTTTATGCGTTTACCGTGGGAGTAAGTTCAAAAAAAGGAAGGAGGAAAAAATATGGCAAAAATTGTAGTTGATGAAGAAAGATGCAAAGGATGTGAATTGTGCATCCCCGTTTGCCCTAAACACATTATGGTTATGTCTAAAAAATTTAACAAAAAAGGTTATCACCCGGCTACACAGATTAACCCGGAAGAATGTACCGGATGTGCTTTTTGTGCCATGACCTGTCCGGACGTTGCTATCGAGGTATTTAAATAAATTAGTTGTTAGTGAAAAGCCTAGCGTGGAGCGTACAGCGTTTAGCGTATAGGTGTGGTTAATAAGTGTAAGAAAAATAGAAAATACAAGAGATATTAGTCGTTGATATCAAATCCAAAATGCAAGATACATAATTAGAGTTTTTAAATACAACTATTTTTCTACCCTGTTAAGTGAGTATCTACTAAGCAGGGTTTATTTAAAAAGAAAATTTCTATACAATTAAATTATTGTTAAGGAGGCTGAAAAATGGGAGAAAAAATATTAATGAAAGGGAATGAAGCTATAGGGGAAGCAGCAATTCGCGCTGGTTGTCGATTTTATTTTGGTTATCCAATTACTCCTCAAAGTGAATTAACTGCCTATATGGCTAAGAAATTATTAAAGATGGAAGATGCTGCTTTCGTACAAGCTGAGAGTGAAATTGCAGCAATTAATATGGTTTATGGTGCAGCTGCTACCGGGGTAAGAACCATGACTTCTTCCTCGAGTCCGGGGATAAGTCTAAAGCAAGAAGGAATTTCTTATATAGCATGTGCTGAGTTACCCTGCGTAATAGTAAACATGCAAAGAGGTGGACCGGGATTAGGAAGTATACAGCCTGGACAAGCTGATTATTTTCAAGCTACCAAAGGAGGAGGACACGGTGATTATCATTTAATTGTCCTTGCTCCATCTTCGGTGCAAGAGTTAGTAGATTTAACCATGAATGCTTTTGATTTAGCTGATAAATATACAAATCCCGTAATGATATTAGGTGATGGGCTTATAGGACAAATGATGGAAGCAGTAGAGTTTAAGGAAAGAAAAAAGATTAGTTTACCAGACAAAGAAAGATGGGCTTTAACCGGCTGTAAAGGAAGGGAAAAAAATTATATTGTTCCCTTTAATTTAGATCCTTATGAAATGGAAAAAACGAATTTTAAAATTCAGAAGAAGTATAATGAATTAAAAGAAAAAGAAGTTCGATATGAAACAATTAATTTAGATAATGCTGATTTAATAGTAGTTGCTTATGGAACAGTAGCTCGGATTATAAAAACTGTAATTGATAATGCCAAAAAAGAAGGAATTAATATCGGATTAATCAGGCCAATTACTTTATTTCCCTTCCCGGATAAGATAATTGCTGAGACTTCCGAAAAGATAAATAAGTTTTTAGTAGTTGAAATGAGCTTAGGTCAGATGGTAGAAGATGTCAAATTAGCAGTGAACGGTAGAGTAGAAGTTAATTTTTATGGTAGAGTAGGCGGAGTCATACCTACACAAAGTGAAATTTTGAACGAAATAAAAAAATATTTAAAATAGATTAATTATATTTTAGATTATATTACGGAGGTGTATGATAATATTATGAAGAAAGTTTTTGAAAGACCTAAATCTTTAACCAAAGATCCTTTTACTTATTGCCCGGGATGTCACCATGGTATTGCTCATCGATTAGTGGCTGAAGCTTTAGATGATTTTGGGGTAAGAGAAAAAACTATAGGAGTTTGTCCGGTAGGTTGTTCAGTATTCGCCTATGTTTTTTTTGATTGTGACATGATTTGTGCTGCTCATGGGAGAGCCCCTGCTGTAGCTACCGGAATAAAAAAATCAAAACCAGATTCCATCGTATTTACTTATCAAGGAGATGGAGATCTTGCTTCTATTGGTACGGCAGAGATAGTACATGCTGCTAATCGAGGTGAGAATATTACTGTTATATTTATAAATAATGCTATCTATGGAATGACCGGGGGGCAAATGGCCCCAACTACTTTAGTCGGTCAAGTAACCCAAACCTCTCCCTATGGAAGAGACCCCAAAACTATGGGGTATCCTATAAAAGTAGCAGAGATGTTATCTACTCTAAAAGGAGTTGCTTATATTTCTCGGGTAGCTCTATCTAAACCTGCTTATATATTGAAAGCAAAGAAAGCCATAAAAAAAGCTTTTCAATCACAAGTGGAGGGAAAGGGTTTTTCTCTAGTAGAGGTTTTATCTACCTGCCCTACTAACTGGGGTTTAAGTCCGATTGAAGCAAATAAGTGGTTGGAAGAAAATATGATTCCTTATTTCCCATTGGGAGAATTTAAAACTCCTGAGGAGGTGTCTTAAATGTTAGAGAGAATTATTATTTCAGGATTCGGTGGTCAAGGAGTAATGTTAATGGGTAGATTGTTAGCTTATGCTGGAATGATAGAAGGTAAAAAAGTTGCATGGATGCCTTCTTATGGTCCGGAAATGAGAGGAGGAACAGCGAATTGTACAGTACTTATTTCATCTAACGAAATTGGTTCTCCGATTGTTTCCCATCCAAAAATATTAATTGCTATGAATCAACCTTCATTAGATAAATTTGAACCGAATGTAAGTGAAAATGGATTAATCGTCTTGAATGATTCATTAATAGAACGTGAAGTGAAAAGGAATGATGTTAAGGTAATAAGGATCCCTGCAGACGATATTGCTAATAAGTTAGGTAATTCAAGAGTAGCCAATATGGTGGTTTTAGGTGCTTATGTTAAAAAATCAGGAGTAGTAAAATTGGAAACCATATTTAAAGTTTTAGAGAAAACTCTAACCGGACCTAAACAAAAATTAATCGATATAAATAAAGAAGCTTTGAAGCAAGGAGCAGAGTTAGGAAAAGAGTGATAAAAAATAAAAACTTAAAGTGAGGAACGAAAAACCATAATTTAAAATTTAAAATTTTAAAAAGTATTAAAAGACTAAATAGCAAGCAAAATTGTATACGCTGCCAAACTTTTTAATAAAGGATTGCTATTAATGTAGGGGGCGGATTTATCCGCCCCCGTATTTTTTTCTTGCATGATAAACGCTACCTGTTATATACTAAAATACGCAATACAACACATTAATAAAGAGAGGGGATAAATTAATGGTTAACGAAAAAAGATTGGTAGAATCTTTTGTGGAATTAGTTAAGATAGACAGTGTATCCAGAGAGGAGAAGAAAATTGCAGATTTTTTAGTAAAAAAACTAAAAGATTTAGGATTGAAAGTTATAGTTGATCAAGCCGGTGAGAAGGTTAAATCTAATAGTGGAAATATAATAGCCCATTTAAAAGGAAACATCAAAAAAGCTACTCCTATTATGTTTTCCGCTCATATGGATACAGTTGTCCCGGGGAAAAACATTAAACCTATTTGCGATGGAGAAAAGATAGTAAGCGATGGAAAAACAATTTTAGGAGCAGACGATAAAGCAGCAATTGCCGCTTTATTAGAATCACTGCATATTATTAAGGAAAAAAATATTTTACATGGTGACATAGAGATTGTATTTAGTATCTGTGAAGAAATAGGTTTATATGGAGCAAAGAATTTAGATCTCTCTCAGTTAAAATCTAAATTAGGTTTTATCTTAGATGCTGGAGGCCAAGTAGGAGGAATTACTACTAGTGCTCCTTCTCAGAATTCTATCGAATTTATTATTAGAGGGAAGGCATCTCATGCCGGCGCTGAACCAGAAAAGGGAATTAATGCTATTCAGGTAGCCGGATTTGCTCTTTCCCGGATGAAGTTAGGACGAATCGATGAGGAGACTACTACTAATATTGGAGTTATTTCCGGCGGTAAAGCTACTAATATTGTCCCCGATAAAGTAACATTAAAAGGAGAAGTTAGAAGTAGAAACGAAGAAAAATTAGAAAAATATACTGAACAATTAAAAAAGATTGCTGAAGATACTGCTCAGGAGTTTAAAGCAAAAGCAGAGATAAAGATTAACAAAGAATATGATTGCTATAATTTATCTTCTGATGATAGAACAGTTAAAATAGCAATTAAAGCGGCAAAAAAAATAGGATTATTACCATCATTTCATGCGAGTGGCGGGGGGAGCGATGCCAATGTGTTTAATAAAAAAGGACTTCCCTCAGTTGCTTTAGCAATAGGTATGGAAAAAGTGCATACAGTAGATGAATATATTCTTGTCAAAAATTTAAAAAATACAGCAGAATATATTTTATCTATCATAAATGTCGTAACCTCAGGAGAAAACTTAAATGAATAGGGAGGATTATTTGGAAGAAAAAACTTTATCTTCTGCTTATATCTATCAAGGGAAAATTATTAATCTTCGTCATGACAAAGTAAAACTACCTGATGACAGGGAAACTATCAGAGAAATAGTGGAACATCCCGGTGCAGTAGCTATTTTAGCCCTAACAGAAAAAAAAGAGATAGTAATGATCAGACAGTTCAGAAAACCGGCAGATGAAGTTTTATGGGAACTGCCCGCAGGAACGCTGGAAGAGGGAGAAGATTTGGTTAGTTGTGCTCGGAGAGAATTAGAAGAAGAGACCGGTTATTATCCTCGAAAGATTAAAAAGCTGATAACTTTTTTCTCTACCCCCGGTTTTTGCAATGAAAAACTCACCCTCTTTTTAGCAGAAGATTTAGAGAAAAAAAATAAAAATGAAGATGCTGACGAATTTATTGAAGTTGAACTAATTAAACCAAATGAAGCCCTTAGATTAGTGAAAGAAAATGTTATTAAAGATGCTAAAACGATAATAGGAATATTATACTTGCTAGTTAGTTAGCTGGTTACCTGGTTAAGGAGTTAAGAAAATATAATAAAGAAGTCAGGAGTCAGGAGTTAATTGGTTAATCGGAGAATTAATTAATGAATACATATTTTATGGATTTTCATGTGCACATTGGTAGAAGCAATAGTGGTGCTCCGGTAAAAATAACTGCTTCCAGAGATTTGACCTTTGCCAACATTGCCCAGGAATGTAAACATAGAAAAGGGATTGACATTGTAGGCATCGTTGACTGCGCTTCACCCGAAGTTATTGATGATATTTCCCAATTAATCAACCGCGGAGAAATGAAACCCTTAAAAGAAGGTGGCTTAATTTATCAGGATAAAGTTACCATTATTTTAGGCTCAGAAATTGAAACCAAAGAAGCAAATGGAGGATTGTCTCATCAAATAGCTTTTTTTCCTTATTTCGAAGATGTAAAAGAATTTAGTAAAACCTTATCTCATTTAGTCACTAACGTAAGTTTAAGCAGTCAAAACTGTAAGATTAGTGCTCAAGAGTTTTTTAAAATTATTAATCGAATTGGTGGAATATTAATTCCCGCTCATGTCTTTACACCCCATAAAAGTGTTTATGGAAAATGTGTAAAAAGACTAAAAGAGATGTTTAGCAGGGCTACTTTAAAAAAGATTCCTGCTATAGAATTGGGATTAAGTGCTGATACAGAAATTGCCGACCATTTAAAGGAGTTAGCCGAGTACACCTTTTTAACTAATTCAGATGCACACTCCCTGCCTAAAATTGGCAGAGAATACAATATAATTGAATTAGAGAAGGCAAATTTTAAAGAGATACTTTTAGCCTTGCAGAGAAAAGAAGGAAGAAGGATAATTGCTAATTACGGCCTTGACCCCAAACTGGGTAGATACCATCGAACTTTTTGCGAGGTTTGTAATTATATAGCAACCAGCAATCCCCCAGTTTATAAATGCGAAAAATGTGGAAGTGATAAAATAGTAAAAGGCGTTTTTGATCGGATTGTGGAAATTGGAGATTACCAACAGTCTATTTCCCCTTCTCATCGTCCACCTTATTATCATCAGGTTCCTTTAGAATTTGTACCCGGTGTAGGTAAAAAGACCCTGAATAAATTGTTTAATTATTTTGGTACCGAAATGAATATACTGCACAAAGCTTCTTATCAGGAAATCAGCCAGGTAGTAGGATTTGAGATTGCCAAAAATATAATTTTAGCTCGAAAGGGACTTTTAAAGTTAAGTCCTGGTGGTGGCGGAAAGTATGGAAAGGTCAAAAAGAAAGAAAAAATCTCTGGGGATAAAATTTTACAGTTAAATTTTTAATTTTATTTTCTGATTTTTTCTAAAAAAAATAAAGTAAGTTGTCTTAAACTAGTTGATTTATAGTAAAAATAATTAACTAGTATTTTTTTTTGAAATATTTTTTAAAAAAAAGAGGAAAATCAAAACTTTTGTAGAATATATTAATACAAAGACAAATTTAGGAGTTTCAAAAAAGAAAATATTTTATCAATTATACCGAACGATAATGATATGCAGGTGGTTTATATTTGAAATTTTCATCTGATTTACTGGAAGAAATAAGGAATCGTTGTGACATTGTAGATATTATTTCAGAATATGTACATCTAAAACAAGCGGGGAAGAGTTTTAAAGGATTATGTCCTTTTCATGGAGAGAAGACCCCTTCTTTTATGGTTAGTCCTGAAAAACAGTTATTTCATTGTTTTGGATGTGGAGAAGGGGGCAATGTTTTTAATTTCCTTATGAAATATGAGAAAATTAGTTTTTTTGAAGCAGTGAAGATGTTAGCTAAAAAATCAGGCGTATCTCTCCCTGTAGATGAAGAAAAAGAAAATTTTCTTAACAGACAAAAAGAAAGACTGTATAAATTAAATAATCTGACCGCAAATTATTACCGAGAATGTCTATTTAAGACTAATCAAGGAAAAAAAATAATAAATTATTTAAAAAAAAGAGGAATTAACGATACTAGTGTCGAAAAGTATAAATTAGGTTATGCTCCTTCTGGCTGGGACGTGTTAACTAACTTTTTAAAGAAAAAAGGGTATTCTTACGAAGAGCTAACTAAAGCCAGAATAATAAATAAAAGCAAAATAGAGGGAAAATATATTGACTATTTTAGAGATAGAATAATTTTCCCTATCTTTAACTTATCGGGAAGGGTAATAGGCTTTGGGGGTAGGGTTTTAGATGATTCTTTGCCCAAGTATATAAATTCTCCAGAAACGTTGGTTTATAACAAAGGGAGCAATTTATACAGTTTAAACTTTGCTAAGGAAGATATCCGAAAAAAGGGATACCTAATTATTGTAGAAGGTTATACTGATGTATTAATTACTCAACAATACGAATTTAATAATGTAGCAGCATCCCTGGGAACAGCTTTAACTGCTAGACAGATAGATTTAATAAAACGGTTTACTGATATGGTTTTAATCGCTTATGATGCAGATTCAGCCGGTAATATGGCGACTTTAAGAAGTTTAGATTTACTGGTAAAAGCTGGTCTTGAAGTTAAAGTAATAGATTTACCACAAGGTTATGACCCAGCTGATTTTTTAATTAAAAAAGGAAGAACATCTTTTCAAAATTTGATTGATGGATCGCTTTCCTTGATAGACTATAAGTTAAAACTTTTATATTCTAAAAATAGTATTAAAACTATAGAAGGAAAAGTAAAGGTTATTAAAGGAATTATACCTACCCTGAGCATAATGGGCGATGAAAATGAGCTAAGAGCTCAGATTGTAAAAATATCTGAAGAATTAAAATTAACCGAAGAAGCAATTAGGATTGATTTAGTAAAATATAAAAAAGGCTTAAAGGAATTTATCCCTAGTTTTATTAATCCGGATTCTGAGTCTGGAAATATTAAGGCAGAAAAAATTCTCATTGGATGTATGCTTGAAAACGAACAGATTGCCCAGAATATTTTAAAAAAGTTGAAAGCAAAAGATTTTACCGTTCCACTACATCGTCAAATCGTGGAAGCCATTGAAAAAATTTTAAAAGATGATAAAATAATAGATTCTCAAAAAGTTATTGACTGTTTAAATGATGATAAGGCAGCAAAATTAATTTCTAAGATTTTAATGGAAGAAACCATAACTTTTGATGGGAAAATAATATCCGGATATGTAGATACAATAAATAATTTTAAGTTGACTCAAGAGAGAAAAAATCTCGAAAAAAGAGCAAAAATTCTCGATGAAAAGATAATAAAATCTGAAAAGATAGAAAAAGATGATTTAAAAGAATTACGAGAAATTGTTCGGCAACTAAAAGGTCAAAATATTAATTAAAATTTTAATTTTATAATTTATTTAAACAGGTAATTTTACTTTGAGAAGGAAGGCTTGATAATGAGAAAAAAGAAAATAATGGAAGAATTAATTAAAGTAGGGAAAGAGCAAGGATATTTAACCTATAAAGAAATGGAAAAATATTTAGCAGAGGATATTTTAGATCTGGATAAAATAGAAGATTTGTATGATGTTCTAAGTGAATCTGGAATTGAGTTAGTTGAAACTGTGGAAGAAGGTAATTTATTGCTTAAAGATAAAGACGTTGAATCCCATTCTTCTAAAAAGAAAATAGATTTAGAAATAGAATTGGTGAAACAATTAGAATTAGATGATCCTGTAAAAATGTACTTAAAGGAAATAGGAAAGATAAAATTATTAACTGCTAAACAAGAAGTGGAATTGGCTAAAAGAATGCAAAAAGGAGATCACGAAGCCAAGAAGAAATTAGTAGAGTCAAATTTAAGATTGGTAGTAAGTATTGCCAAAAGATATGTGGGTAGAGGAATGCTATTTTTAGACCTGATCCAGGAAGGTAATATGGGTCTAATCAGAGCAGTAGAGAAGTTTGACTACAAAAAGGGATATAAATTTAGTACTTATGCTACCTGGTGGATAAGGCAGGCAATTACCAGAGCTATAGCAGATCAAGCCAGGACTATTCGCGTTCCTGTTCATATGGTAGAGACTATTAATAAATTAATAAGGGTGTCACGCCATCTCTTGCAGGAATTAGGACGAGAACCGACCGTTAAGGAAATAGCCAAAAATATGGAAATTACTGAAGACAAAGTAAGGGAAATATTAAAAACTGCCCAGGAGCCTGTTTCTTTAGAAACTCCAATCGGGAAAGAAGAAGATAGTCACTTGGGAGATTTTATAGAAGATAAAGATTCGCCCGCTCCTCCTAAAATTGCTACTTACACGCTTTTGAAAGAGCAATTGGACGAGGTCTTGGAGACTTTGACTTATCGAGAGAAGAGGGTCTTAGAATTAAGATTCGGAATTGCCGGTGGTCATCCTCATACTTTAGAAGAAGTTGGCAGAGAGTTTGGAGTAACCAGAGAAAGGATTCGTCAGATTGAGGCAAAAGCATTAAGAAAATTAAGACATCCTAGTAGAAGTAAAAGATTGAAAGACTACTTGGAATAAAAATAAAAGTAAAAATTATTCTTATAATTAAATAAAAATATGTTAGTTACGTTTCAAAAGTGGACTTTTTAAAATTCAAAAGTGGACTAAATTAAGCTAAAAAATTTGCTAATTATAATTTAAAATAAATCAATTAATTTTTTAAAAGTGAACCATCTTTAAAGATTAAAAATATACTATTTTTTTACTCTCTAGATGTAAATAAATTATTAGTTAAAAGGTTAAAGCTGGACTAAATTAAGCTCACTATTTTTAACTTTTTGAATACCTAAAAGTTCACCTTCATGCCAGAATCTTACTTCAGATATGCCAGATTCTTTATCTGGGCTAATCCGAAGTTGTATTCTCTCATGCAGTGGTGCTTTAGGTACTTTTAATTCTAAATTATTTATAGAAACTTTGCGATAAGAATTTACCATTCTCTCTACTCTTAAACAGAAGATATCCTTTACTGACTTAAAAGGTGGACTTATGGTAAATTCTCTAAAGAGAGATCTTTTCTCTCTTAATGCTCTTTGAAATCTGATATAGGGAATTTCCCCGGTGGTAGAATGAACTATTCTGTAATTATATTGTTGGACAAGATTATTCAAGATTAATTGGGCCTCTTTAATATCCCTAATATTCTCTCTGTAACAGGTCCTTACTAATCGGTCCTGAATCCATCTATAAGGTCTTTCAATTTTACCCTTTGCCTGTGGAGATAGAGCATAGGTTACCTTCACCCCACAATCATCTAAAACCTGTTTCCACTGAGGATCTGCCTCATCAGTAAGTTTGTAATGGTTTCTCCAGTAACTGTCTCTTCCCTGTACAAAGCGAAAGATTGAATGACTATCTACATAATAGGCCAGAGGAAACCCATATTTTATTAAAACATATTCTAAGGCCAGGATATGTTCCCAGGTGGTCTCTCTTTCTACCAGGACAGCATACAAGATCAGCCTGCTGTAATCATCAAGTGATGTAATCAGATACCATTTATTCGCATATTTAGAGAACTGATGATGGGAAGAATCATGTTGAATAAGCTCTCCCGGATAATTAGTTATTACTTCTCTATCATGTACTTTTCTCTTTGTCTTTGTAAGGTAAAAGCCATTTGTTTTTGCCCGGTTGATTATAGTAGTTAGAGATACCTTCTGGTTATATTCATTTTCTAAAATATCTTTTATATAACTGTAATTGTAACATCTAATCGGAGTTTCTTTTTCTTTAATTAAATTTTTTTCTGTATTTAATTCTTTTATGATATTTGTTTCAATGGCTTTATCAATCTTTCGATTGATTGTTTTTCTGTTATACTGGATAGAAAAATTGTCCGGACCTTTTTTATATCTATTCAATAATTCAAAGAATCTGCTTCTTTTGATTCTGAGAATCGATAAGATATGAATAATCTTGATTTCTTTATCCACATAACTTTTTAATATTAATTTTACTTGCTCATCTACAAAGTTTTTGTGTAATTGTTTAGACATAATTTAGAACCTCTTTTCTCTTTAGAATTTAGTTCTAGATTACATCTTTTTACTGTTTTTGATTAGTCCACTTTTGAAATGTAAATTATTAAAAAAATAGTCCACTTTTGATTTGTAAATAACAAAAATGAGTAAAAAATTGAAAACGATTATCTGATATGTTATAATTCCTGTTATATGTAAATTTATGGACAACATATTTAGAAATTATTCTATGTTATTTTATAAAAGTTTTATAAATTATTTTATAATTACTGAGGGGTGAATTATTTGTTAAATAAGATCATCGAAGAAGTTAAAAAAACTGAGACTGCTGCAGATAAAATTATTAAAGAAGCCGATGATAAAGCTGAAAAAATCATGAATGATGCTCACGAAGAAGCTGATAAGTTAATAGAAAGAATCAAAGAAGAAACTAAAAAAGAAGGAAAAGTAATAATTGAAAGAGAGGAAGAATCGGCCAGAATAGAAGCAGATAATATTAGAAAAAGTTGCGAAAGAGAGAAAGAAGAATTAGGTAGAAAATCTTTAAAAAATATCGATGAAGCCGTAAAAATAGTAATTAAAAGAGTGATGGAAGGAAAATAATGGCTGTTTGCAAAGTAAAAAAGGTAAACATTTTTACTCATCTTGAGTTAAAAGACAATATTATTGAGGAACTCCAAAAAGCAGGCTGTATCCAGATAATAGATATTACATCTAAATTAAAGATATCCGGTTTGTTAGGCTTTAACGAAATAAATATTACCGAAAGCGACTCCGCATTGGCAGAAGTGAAATATTGCGTAGATTACCTGTCAAATATTCAAAGCAAATCCAAAAAATCAGATAAGTCTGTATCAACTTTGGACAACGTTTATGATTATAAAAAATTGTCTTCTTTATTTTTACAACATGATTATAAAAAAATCTATGAAAAGTGCGTAGAATCAGATGGAGACCTTAAAAAACTAAAAACTAGAGAAAATCATCTGAAAAATACTCAAGAACAGTTGGAAGAATGGAGAGAATTAGACGTAAAAATAGAAGATTTAGAAGAAACAAAAAATACTAGAACTATTACCGGAACTCTCTCTTCAAAAGATTTTATTTCTTGCCTGGAAGAAATAAAAAAAATAGGCAAAGAAATAGAAATAAAAAAAATTAGTGAAGACAAAAAACAAAGTAAGGTAGTCATTCTTTCAATATCTGAATACCATTCTTCTATTAAAAAAATATTGAGTAAATATAGTATTGACTATTTTAAAGCGCCCTTAGAATTCAGTGGAACTCCAAATGATATCTTGGGCGATATATCCGAAGAATTAAAAAATATTGAAGAAAAAAGAAAAATAATTTTTGATGCAAGTAAAAAGCTGAATAGAGAGAATTTATGGTTATACGCCGCTTTTGATTATCTATCCATCTTAAAAAGCAAAAAAGATATAGAAAAATATATCAAACAGACTAAAAAAGTAATAATTATCGAGGGATGGATTTTAGAGAAAGACCTAAATAAATTAAAAAATACATTATACAAAAAATTTAAAGAATTGTCGATAGTCTTTAGTGACCCTAAAGAAACTGATGATATACCGGTAGCTTTAAAAAATAATAAGTTTGTAGAACCTTTTGAATCAGTAACCGAACTGTATGGAATCCCCAAATATACTGAATTTGACCCCACTCCCTTATTTACTCCTTTTTATTTTATTTTCTTTGGGATGTGTTTGTCTGATGCCGGTTACGGCTTAGTTATAGCTGTTTTGTCTTACCTGGCTTTGAAAAAATTCAAATTTGAAGGAATGGCAAAGAAATTTTTTGGATTATTTTTCTTAGGGGGCATATCCACTTTTATTATGGGGGCGATTATGGGTAGTTGGATGGGTGATACACTTAATTATCTTCCAGAAAATCTTTTATTTGTAAAAACTTTTTTAATTAATACAATATCCTTGCTTGACCCGATAAAAGACCCCATGCCTCTATTATTGATATCTCTATCTTTGGGAGTAATCCAAATTTACGCCGGGTTTATTATTAAATTTATTGCAAACGTTAAAAAAAATAAGATTAAAACAGGATTGATGGACCAGGGCTCATGGTTGTTATTGATTTCCGGATTACTTTTATCTATATTAGTAAATAGTGTTGGTTCTTTAGCGGGTTTAAAAATTATCACAAAATATATTACTTGGGCAGGATTGTTATCTGTAGTTGTTACACAGGGAAGATCAAATAAGAATATTATACTAAAAGCTGCTGGTGGAGTACTAAGTTTATACGATATTATTGGTTATTTTAGTGACATACTTTCTTATTCACGTCTATTTGCCCTAGGATTATCTACTGCAGTATTGGCAGTGGTAGTAAATAACTTTGTAATGTTGTTTAAGGATATTCCATTTGTTGGTTTTATTCTAGCAGCTTTAGTTTTTATTATTGGACATTTTTTTAATATGCTGATAAGCGGCATGGGGGCATTTATCCATTCCACTCGTTTACAGTACGTAGAATATTTTACTAAGTTTTACGAAGGTGGAGGAACTCCCTTTAAACCTTTTAAGGTCATCACTAAATATATAAAGGTTCAAACATAGCGTGGAGCGTATAGCGTTTAGTGTAGAGAATATTAGTTATCCAGTTACCCTGTTATCCAGTTTGCCAGTTAATAGATCAAATAATATGGCATACTTACTGAAAACCGAGAACTGTAAACTGAAAACTATTCACTAACGACTAGTTAAGAATTTTGTATTATGGTCTTTTGATTTTCCTAACGCGATACGCAATACGCAATATGATATTTATAAAAATATTAATTAGAAATAGGAGGGAAAGATGATTACACAAGGAATAGTAATTGCATTCTTAGGTTCTGCAATAGCTATCGGGTTAGCCTGTTCCGGCTCAGGTATTGGAGTAGGGATAGCCGGTGCTGCCGGAATAGGAGTATTAACCGAAGAACCGGAAAAATTTGGCTTGGTATTATTTTTACAAGCCTTTCCGGGAACTCAAGGTATTTATGGCTTACTGGTTGGATTCT
>Ga0265592_1000813_pt1 | contig 15019 bp, 15 predicted proteins | sample saktaG_7_FD_190141 | JGI IMG/M metagenome (GOLD analysis project Ga0265592, IMG submission 190141) | Saline water microbial communities from Sakinaw Lake, British Columbia, Canada - sak_2010_1_5_120m | ecosystem: Environmental > Aquatic > Non-marine Saline and Alkaline > Saline ... | reverse complement strand
TACAGGTTCTATTTATTATTCTTTAGAAAAATTAGCTTTAATAAAAAAAGGATTGATTAGTAAAGAATTAATTGAAGAGAATTTATTTTTACCTTTAAATAGTAATATTTTTTCTTTTTTGGATAATCTAGTTCAAGAAAAAACAAAGGAAGCTTTTTGGTTTTTAGAAACATTAATAAATCAAGGGGCACATCCTTTATATATCCTTAAAATGATTATTTTTCAATTTCGTAATCTTTTGATAATAAAAAGTTCGCAAGCAAGACCATCTTCAATGCACCCATATGTTTTTCAGAAGCTATATCCTTTGGCAAAAATTATTTCTTTGGAAACACTTAAATTTATGTATCAACGCCTTCTTCATTATGATCGAGGTATAAAATATGGGAATATTGACGGACAAATTGCTTTAGAAATGTTTTTGGTTGATTTTTCTAAGCAAAAATGTTAGATTAAAATACGATATTCATTTGAGAAAAATCGGTTATTGCGAGAAACATATAGATGTAGTAATATCATAATTCATAATTTTATATCAATGCCTATTACAAGTTCAGCAAAAAGAGCTGTTCGAGAAAGCTCTAAAAAAAGAAAAGCCAATTTACAGAAAAAAATTGTTTTAAAAAAAACAAAGAAAGATCTTTTAAAACTTATTGAGAATGGCAAAACCGAAGAAGCTAAAAAGATGCTCCCAAAAGCATATAAGCTTTTAGATAAAGCTCTAAAAGTGAATTTGATTAAAAAAAATAGAGCAGCGAGAGAAAAATCTAGATTAACAAAGAAAGTATTCAAGAAATAGCTTTTTTGTTTTAATAAATCACAGGGTAGGCAGCTAAGATATTATCTTAGCTGTTTTTTTATTATTGATTGTTTTGTTCAGTATTTTTTAGTAAAATATAACAAAGGTCGGAAATAAAAAATTAATTATTATGGAAGAAAAACTTATCGGAAAAATCACTCATTATTTTAATAAAATTAGTGTTGCTATTGTTGAGCTTTCTGGCGTACTTAAAGTAGGAGACAGAGTTCATGTTAAAGGGGGTAGCACTGATTTTGAACAAGATATTTCTTCAATCCAGATTGAACATGAGAATTTAGAAAAAGCGAAAAAAGGAGATGCGATTGGGGTTAAAGTTGATGAAAAAGTGAGAGAAGGCGATGAGGTTTATCTGATTGTGTGATATGAAAAAATTAGCTGTACCTGAAGCTATTGCTGTTTTAATTGGAACAATTATTGGAGCAGGTGTTTTTACTTTACCTTACGTAGCTGTTCATTCTGGATTAGTAACAACATTTATTTGGTTAATTATTGTTAGCTTCATTATCACTTATCTTCATCTTAGTTTTGGGGAGATAGTTTTAAGAACAAAAAAAGAATTTTGTTTGCCTGGATATGTTGGGCATTATTTAAATTCTTCAGCGAAAAAGTTTATTCTTTTAATTACGTTTTTTACTTTTTCGTTTTCTCTTCTAATTTATTTACTTTTAGGGTCTCAATTCTTGAAGGTCATTTTAAATTCTGTTTGGACAAATTTTTATTTTCCCCAAGGATTTTTAGTTATTTTACTTTGGCTTTTATTAAGTTCCGTGGTTTTAAGTAAAAATAAAAGATTATCCAAAATCAATTTTTATTTGTCTTTTGCTCTTCTTTTCTTATTCTTTATTATTGTCATTTTTGCTTTACCTCGTTTTGAAGTAGGGAACATTAATCTTTTTAATTTTACAAATCATTGGGGATGGTTAATACCTTACGGTGTTCTTTTTTTCGCTCTTAATGGCATGGTAGCAGTTCCTGAAGCAATAAAGGTTTTAAAAGCAAGAGGAGGAAAAAAGGAAAAATCAAAAAAGGTTATTATTATTGGTACGCTTATTCCAGCTTTTTGTTACCTAGCTTTTATTTTGGCAGTAGTAGGCGCCAGTGGATCTTTTACTACATTAGAGGCTATTGAAGGATTGAAAGGTGTACTAGGAAATAGTATTATTTTATTAGGAGCAATGCTTGGTTTTTTGGCAGTTTCAACTTCTTATTTAATTTTTGCTTCATATATTAAAAATAGTTTTATTAATGATTTTAAATGGTCTCGTTTCATAAGCTATTTTTTAGTAATTGTTGGTCCATTGTTGCTTTATTGTCTTCATTTAGAGAATTTAGTAAAACTTATTTCTTTTATGGGGGGAATGCTCGGAGGTCTTGAGGGAGTGATGCTTGTTCTCGTTTTAAGAAAAGCAAAACAACAAGGAGAAATAGAGCCGCCCTATCAGGTTCCTTTAAATAAAATTTTAGTTGCTATTTTCGTAATAGCTCTTGTGATTGGAGCTCTTTGTCAGACATTTTTGGTGTACTAAAAATTAATTAGGCAAAAAGTTTATTATGCGCATTATTGCTGACTTTCATATTCATTCTAAGTACTCACGTGCAACTTCTCATGATATGGATTTGGAGCATATTTTTCAGTCGGCGCAGGAAAAAGGAATTACTATTGTTGGGACAGGTGATTTTACACATCCAGAGTGGTTTAATCAACTCAAAAATAAATTAGAGTCAGCAGAAGAGGGGCTATATCGATTAAAAGATAAAGATGATAGCGTAAGGTTTGTTGTAACAGGTGAGATAAGCAATATGTATACGAGAAATGGAAGTGGTAGGAGAATTCATAGTCTTATTATTTTACCTTCTTTAGAATCAGCAGAGAAAATAAATAATATTTTATCCTGGCAGGGAAATATAAAATCAGATGGACGTCCTATTTTAGGAATGGATACCGAAGAACTTTTAAAAATTATTATTGATACAGAACCAAACGCTTTATTTGTTCCGGCTCATTGCATGACTCCTTGGTTTGGTATCTTTGGATCAATGTCTGGTTTTGATTCTTTAGAAGAAGCTTTTGGAGAAAATGCCAAACATATTTATGCTATGGAAACGGGGCTTTCAGCAGACCCTGCAATGATTTGGAGAATACCAGATGGACGTAAGGTGACTTTAATAAGCAATTCAGATGCTCACAGTCCAACTAAGTTAGGCAGAGAAGTAAATGTTTTTGATACAGAATTAAGTTACTCAGCTATTAGAGAGGCTATTATTAAAAAAGATAAATTAAAATTTTTAAATACAATTGAATTTTTTCCACAAGAAGGAAAATATCATTATGATGGTCATCGTTTATGTAATGTGAGTATGTCTCCAGAACAAAGGAAGAAAGTAGAAGGAATTTGCCCAAAATGCGGGCGTAAACTTACAGTGGGTGTTTTATCTAGAGTTGATGAATTAGCCGATAGAAAGGATGGTTTTGTGCCTCCTGACGCTATTCCTTACAAAAGCTTGGTTCCACTAAGAGAAATTATTGCTGAAGCTATAGGTATAGGGCCTCAAACAAAAGGTGTAGACAAGCAGTATCAAATATTAATTCAGAAATTCTCTAATGAATTTAATATTTTATTAGATGTTCCGTTTGAGGAATTAAGCAAATTTACTTTGCCTAGGGTTGCAGAGGGGATAAAAAGAGTAAGAAATGGTAAACTGATAATAGAACCGGGTTATGATGGTGAGTTTGGTAAAGTTAAAATCTTTCAAGAAGAGGAAAAAGAAGAGAAACAAGATAAACTTTTCTAATTTGTAAAATATGGAGAAAACATTTATTGGATATTTTTTAAAACAAATTGGTTTTTATTGTTCTGATTTTATCAGGGCTTATTTTAAAGGAAGTTATGGTTTTCTTTTTAAAATTTATCAAAATTGTTTTTCGAGACTAGAACATAGAGTAGGTTTTATAGTTAATATTCGTTATTTTACTGTTCCTCTTTGGCAGCAATATACTTTTGCAGCTTATCTTGTAAGCATTCCTTATAGGATAGCAAGGATTATTTTAGGTATATTTCTTTTAATTATTTTAACTCTTTTCTTTTCGGCAATTTATCTTTGTTGGATCCTTTTGCCTTTTTATCTTATTTTAAGAACAATATCATTGTAGATAAAATAGAAATATATGAATAAAAAAGGAAAAATACAAAAAAAAGTTGAAGAAAAAACAGGATTATATTTTTCTGATGCTTTTTTCTTTTGGCCTACTTGGAAGAGATTTTTTTATAAAGTAATTCTTACTGTTTTTATTTCTCTAGGTTTAATTTTTTCTTTTTCACTAGTGCTTTTCCGGATACAACCGTGGGATAATTTAGGAATTCTTATTCTATTCTTTTTTATCTATACTTTTCAAAAACAAAATTTTTCTGATTTACCTTTATCAGAACAATATTTGAAAAAAAAGAAAATTAATTTAGCTCGTTTTCTTTCCCCACAAGCCAAGAATATTCTTATTGAAGCAAAAAATATTTCTCTTGCTTTTCAATTAGATTTTTTTCATGGAATGTTTTATGCACTCCTTTCTAAGAGAGAGGTAATTGATGCATTAAGCATTTTAGATATATCTTCCAGTGATATAAAAGAATTAAAAGGAAAGATAAAAGAAGAAAAGGCTAGTAAGAAAGAAATTACTGAAGAAAACTATCAAAAATTTTTAGAAAAGATCGTGCATTTTGCTCTTTTTGAAGCTGAAAAAATAAAAAAAGATTGCATAAGTCCTGAATCTTTAATATTAGCTCTTTATTCTGTTGATGATTCTAAAATTGCTGATGCTTTTAATTTTTATCGCGTAGAAAAAAATGATTTAGCCGTTGCGTTTGTTTTAAATTATCTTTCGCGAATAAAAGGTATAGAAGTTGTAAAAGGATTAGCTGACAAAAAAGAATTTGATTTTCGGTTAAAGAGAGTAAAAGTTAATCGTTCTTTTACTTCACGGCCTACGCCATTTTTAGATTTATATGGTTTAGATTTTACTGAATTGGCCCTAAGATTAAAGATAGGTATTATGATTGGTCATACGCAGGAATACCAAAGTCTTTTAGATCTTTTATGCCGTCAAGGAAGAAGAAATATTCTTTTAGTTGGTCCAGCTGGCGTGGGAAAAGATACAATAGTTTCATATTTAGCTTTTAATTTAGTTAGAGATAAAACACCTTTGAAATTACGAGATCGCCGTCTTATCAGTCTTTCTCTTTCTTCTTTTCTAGAAGATACAAAAGAACCTTTAGAGGTTTATGATCGTTTAACAAAAATTACAAAAGAGCTTTTGATTAATAGGGATATAATTATTTATTTACCCCAATTTCATAATTATAAATTATTAGCTCAGAAAGGGGGATTTACTGCATTAGATATTTTCCGGTCATTAATTAATTCTTCATGGGTACCTGTAATAGCAGCAACAACTCCAGGAGATTATCGTCGATATTTAGAATCAGATCCGATTGTAAAAGAAAATTTTGAAATCATTAAAGTGAAAGAACTTTCTTCTGAAGAATCAGTAAAGTTTTTAGCTTATCGTTCATTAGAGCTACAAAGAAAAACTAAAGTAAAGATTAGCTATAAAGCCATTAAAAGAGCTGTGACTTTAGCTCAACGTTTTTTAACTTCAATGCCTCTTCCATCTTCTGCAGAATCTCTTTTAACTGAAGCCATTGAAGGAGTCCGCAGAAAAGGTGAGAAAATAGTTTTAGAACAAGATATAGTAGATTTGGTAAGTTTAAAAACTCAAGTACCTTTGGAAATCTCTTCGGAGCAAGAAAGAGAAAAATTATTGAATTTAGAAAAACTTATTCACGAAGAATTAATCAATCAAGAAAAAGCTGTAAGTTTAGTATCCGCCGCTTTAAGGCAATACAGAGTCGGCTTAACAAGTACTAAAAAACCAATTGGTGTTTTTCTTTTTGTTGGACCTACTGGAGTAGGTAAGACTCAGTTAGCAAAAACATTAGCTAAAATATATTTTGGAAGTGAAAAAACTATGATTCGCTTTGATATGGCTGAATATCAGGATAGAAAAAGTATTGATCGTTTTATTGGTAATCCTGAGGGTACAATAAGCGGGTCTTTGACAGAAGCAGTAAAGAATAATCCTTTTTCTTTAATTCTTTTAGATGAATTTGAAAAAGCTCATTCTGATGTTTTAAATATCTTCCTTCCAGTATTTGACGAAGGGAGATTGACTGATAATCTTAGTCAGGTTATTGATTTTACTAATACAATTATTATTGCGACTTCTAATGCCCTATCTGATTTTATAAAAAACGAAATAGAAAAAAATATTGATATTGATAATTTATCAGAAAGATTAAAAAAGAAATTAACGAATTACTTTAAGCCAGAACTTTTAAACAGGTTTAATGAAGTTGTTGTTTTTAGACCATTAACTCAGGAACATCTCAAAGAGATAGTAAAATTAAAATTAAATGAATTGACGTCTGCCTTATCAAAGAATAAAAAAATAGAATTATCTTTTGATAATTCTGTTGTCGAACAATTAGCTAAATTAGGTTATAACCCAATATTTGGAGCGCGGCCATTAGATTCAGTAATTAGACATTATATAACAGATAATCTAGCCAGTTCTATCTTAAAAAAGAAAATTGGTTCGAATACTAAAGTACATTTTGCTTTTGAAGAAAACGAATTTAAAGTGAAAACAGAATCTATTTAATCTTTTCAATTATTTTTTTAAAAACTACAGGCTGTTTTTCTGCTAATTCAGCTAAAATTTTTCGGTCTAGACCGATTTTTTTATCTTTTAAAGCTTTAATAAACTTACTATAGCTTAATTCGTATTTTCTTACAGCGGCATTAATTTTTACTTGCCAGAGCCTACGTGCCTCTCTTTTTTTTATTCGTCTATCTTTAAATGCATGAGTCCATGCATGAAGAAGCGCTTCTTTAGCCAAGCGATATTTTGTTTTTCTACCATATCTAAATCCTTTCGTGTGCTGTAGCAGATTTTTTCTCCTTTTACTGGCAGTAGTGCCTCTTTTTACTCTTGTCATAATATTAAAATTTGTCTATTAATAGACAGAAGAAATTAATGTGAATGCTTAAGAATAGATTTAACGTTGCTTCCCATAGTAATTGATTTCTTCCTTCGTCTTTTTACTTTGGAAGAATCTTTAGCTTTTGTATGGCCAAGACTACAAGAGCGCCTTACAATTTTACCGTTTTTTGTTATCCTTAATCTTTTTTTAAATAAATTTACTCTCATTTTCTTAAAACTGTAATTAAACCGCGGGGGACTTTTTTTAGTGATTGAATGACTTTATACTCAATTTCAATTTTTGCTAGAAATTCATCTATCTTTTTTTTGGCTAAATCAAAATGAGCTTTTTCTCTTCCTCTCAATTTCATTTCTATGGTTACTGTTTTTCCTTCTTGTAAAAATTTTTCTGTTCTTTTAACCTTTGTTTCTAAATCATGTTCCCCCTCATTAAAACCAATGCGGATTGATTTTGGAGAACTTTGCTTATCTTTTAATCTTTTTTTTCTAAATTCTTTTTCTTTTTTATACCTTAATTTACCAGAATCTCCAAATTTATATATTGGAGGTGTAGTTTTCCTTGTGATTTCAACTAAACCTAAACCACGTTCCTGGGCCATTTTAGAGGCTTCATCATAAGAAAAAATTCCAATTTGTTTCCCTTTTTCGTCAATAAGGCGAACTTCTTTTAGTATCAAGTTTTTAAATTAGTAAAAATTAAGATGTGGAGAAGGTGGGAGTTGAACCCACGTCTAAAAAGAATTTTTTAAATAATTCTACGAGCATAGTTCATTCTTTAAATCTCTTAAGAAAAGAAAGAATGAACAGACTTTTCTTAAAATTTTCCGAAAATGATTTGATTGATATTAGTCGGAAAAGCTAAGAATCAATCTATCTCGATGTTTGTATCCTTTAGAGCTATCGAGAATCATCCTAAAGAATTTCCCTTAAAAGGGAATGGCTTAGCCTAAACGTTTAAGCATAGGCGTAAGCAGGAGTTTGATTAGCATTTATTAAATGCCGCCTTGATTTTTATTGAGGGGACAAGGCATCCTCAGCTCGCTTATTTAAAAACTCTCTTTTTATCGAATCCCGTCATCCCCATTGTTAAATTTCTCCTCTCTTGGCTCTATCTATATTCCTCTTAACATCTCTCTTTTTTATAGTTTCTCTCTTGTCAAATTTCTTTTTTCCTTTGACTAATCCTAATTCTATCTTAACTAATCCGTGTTTAGTATACATTCTTAATGGTATTAAAGTCAAGTTTTTTTCTTTTATCTTTCCTAATAGATATTCAATTTCTTTTTTATGAAGAAGGAGTTTTTTGGTTCTTTCAGGCTCATAAACAGATCTGATATTTTTAGGTTGAAAAGGCGGAATGGAGCAATTAAGAAGAGAAACATTGTTATTTCTAATAATAGCAAAACTGCTAGCTAAACTGGCTTTTCCTGTTTTAGCGGCCTTTGTTTCTATTCCAGATAGTACAATTCCTGCTTCAAATTTTTCTAGAATTTCGTAATTAAAATATGCTTTTTTATTTGTAGCCAAGGTTTTCATATTTTTATTATATCATATAAATTTTGATTTTTTATCTATTTTGCGATAAAGTAAAGATATATGGAAAAAGTTTTAGAATTTATTCAAAAAGAAAAAGAGGTCTTGGAATTTTGGGAGAAGAATAAGATTTTTGAGAAATCAATAGAACAAAGGCCAAAAGATAAATCTTATGTTTTTTATGATGGTCCTCCTTTTGCAACGGGCCTACCTCATTATGGGCACATTGTTGCTTCTTTAAATAAAGATGTTGTTCCTCGATATTGGGCGATGAAAGGATTTCGTGTAGAACGACGTTGGGGGTGGGATTGTCATGGTTTACCAGTTGAGAATTTGGTTGAACAGGAATTAGGTTTAAAAAACAAAAAGGATATTGAGAAGATTGGTATAGAAAAATTTAATGAAGCTTGCAGAAATAGCGTTTTGCGTTATGTTGATGAATGGAAAAAAGTTATTCCAAGGATTGGCCGTTGGGTTAACATGGATAATGCGTATAAGACTATGGATTTTGATTATATGGAATCCATTTGGTGGGCATTTAAACAGTTGTGGAATAAAGAACTAGTTTATAAAGATTATAAGAGCATGCACATCTGTCCTCGTTGTGGTACGACCCTTTCTAATTTTGAAGTCACTCAAGGGTATAAGAATGTTGAAGATTTAAGTGTAACAGTTAAATTTAAACTGAAAGAAAAAAAAGATACCTTTATTTTAGCTTGGACAACTACTCCTTGGACTTTACCTGGGAATGTAGCTTTAGCAATAGGCAAAGATATTAATTATGTGAAGATACAAATTAAAAATGAATTTTATATTTTTGCAAAAGACAGACTAGAGGTTATTAAAGATAAATATAAAATTATTGAAGAAATAAATGGAACAGATCTTGTTGGATTGGAATACGAACCTTTGTTTGATTATTTTTCAAAGAAGGATGATTTAGAAAATAAAGAAAATGGTTGGAAAATATATGATGCTGATTTTGTTTCCATAGAAGAAGGAACCGGTATTGTACATATTGCTCCAGCTTTTGGTGAAGACGATCTGAAACTTGGACAATTAAAAAAGCTTCCTTTTGTTCAGCATGTTGATGAATCAGGTTGTTTTATTAATGAAGTTACAGAATGGGCTGGAGAGGAGGTAAAGCCAAAAAATAATATTTCTAAAATAGATAGTGAAATTATTATATCGTTAGAACAGAAAAATAGATTATTCTCTAAGGAAAAGATTATTCATAGTTATCCTTTTTGTTGGAGATGCGATACACCGCTCTTGAATTACGCTACATCTTCATGGTTTGTAAAAGTTACTTCTATTAAGGATAAGATTATAAAAAATAATGAAAAAATAAATTGGGTTCCGGAACATATTAAACATGGGCGTTTTGGAAAATGGCTGGAAGATATTAGAGATTGGTCAATTTCGCGCTCTCGTTATTGGGGAACCCCATTACCAATTTGGGAATGTAGCTCAACGAAAGACGATAATGTAGGTTCTTGCCATAATATTAAGGTGGTTGGATCTGTAGAAGAATTGGAAGAGTTAAGTAATAAAAAAATAAAAGATCTTCATAGACCCTATATTGATGAAGTTAGTTTTAAATGTGAAAAATGTGGAGGTTTAATGAAAAGAATACCAGAAGTTTTTGATTGTTGGTTTGAGTCTGGTTTAATGCCATATGCTCAAGCTCATTATCCTTTTGAAAATAAAGAATCATTTGAAAAGAATTTCCCAGCTCAATTTGTTGCTGAAGGTATAGATCAAACCAGAGGGTGGTTTTATACTTTAATGGTTTTATCGACAGCATTGTTTGATAAACCAGCATTTCTCAATAATATTGTTAATGGTATTATCTTAACTGAAGATGGCCAAAAAATGAGCAAACGTTTGAAAAATTATCCTGAACCAATGAAGATTATTGATAAATATGGCGCTGATGCAATGCGTTTTTATTTTTTAACTAGTCCTGCAATTAAAGCAGATGATTTACGTTTTTCTGAAAATGGAGTTAATGAAACATTAAAAAAAGTTTTAATGATTTTTTGGAATGTTTATACGTTTTATAAATTGTATGCAGAAGAAGAAAAGAAGGAATTAGATATTAACTCTGTTAATAATATTTTAGATAAATGGATCTTATCTAAATTGAATTCTTTAAACAAAGAAGTTAGTAAAGGAATGAATGAATACGATTTGTTAAAAGCAACAAGGCCTATAGAAAAATTTATTAGCGATCTTTCGACTTGGTATTTAAGAAGATCTCGTGAAAGGTTTAAATCTAATGAAAAGAAAAAAGAAGCTTCTCAAGTTTTAAGGTATGTTTTATTTAATTTAAGTAAAATATTAGCTCCATTCATACCGTTTTTTAGTGAGCAGATTTATCAAAATTTAAAAAATGAAAAAGACTTAGAATCAGTACATCTTTGTGATTATCCAGAGGTTAATGAAAAATTAATTAATAAAACACTAGAAAAAGAAATGGAAGAAATTCGGGGAATTGCTTCAATGGTTTTAGCAGAAAGAGCTCAGGTAGGTATAAAAGTAAGGCAACCATTAAATGAATTAAAAATTCGGGATTATAAATTAAAAAGCAGGGAAGAATTACTTTGTGTTTTAAAAGATGAAATAAATATTAAACAGATTGTTTTTGATGATAAATTAGAAAAAGAAATAGAAATTGATACTGAAATTACAAAAGAATTGAAAGAAGAAGGTATAATGCGAGATTGTTTTAGGCAGATTCAGATTATTCGTCAAAAATCAGGGTTATTCTCTTCTGATGAAATAATAATTTGTTTCCAAGGGGAAGGTTCAATTATGGAATTATTGAAAAAGAACGAAAAACAGATGAAAGAAAGCTTGCGAATAAAAGAAATTATTTGGGATAAAATAGAAGATTTTGATTTAAAGGGGGATATAACTTTAGATAATAAGAAGATAAATATTAGTTTAAAAAAATAAATTCTTGCCCTCAATGGTTCTTTGTGCTATTATCTTTCTACCATAATGCTATTGTTGTCATAGGTTTAGAATAAATAATTTAACAGTTAATAATTTATAATCATGGGTGTTCCTGCTCGTCATCATACTCGTTCCAGAACTAATAAACGTAGATCCCACATGGCTCTTAAGCCGCTTAATTTTATTAAATGCTCTCATTGCAAAGAAATGATTATGCCTCATCGAGTTTGTCCTCATTGTGGTTATTATAAAGAAAAGGAAGTGATTGATGTATTAAAAGGACTTTCTAAAAAAGAAAAGAAATTAAAACAAAAAGAAATAGAAAAAGAAGATTAATATTTAAACTTTTAACTTTTTCATATGGGATCTCGACATCTCTCCCGTTCTATTGTTTTACAAACACTTTATGAATGGGATTTCTTAAAACAAAACAAAGATGCAAAGGAAATATTTCAAAGAAATTTGAAATTGTTTGGAGAAGGATTACCCAATAAAGAATATTCAGAACAGCTTTTAGATGGTATATTGAATCAATCAGATCAATTAGATAAGCTAATTATTTCTGGAGCTCCTGAATGGCCATTAGGTCAAATTAATATTATTGATAGAAATATTCTAAGAATCGGGATTTTTGAATTATTATTTAGTAACTCTAAAGAAGTTCCTCCAAAAGTTGCCATTAATGAATGTGTGGAATTGGCTAAAACTTTTGGTGGTGATTCTTCTCGTAGATTTGTTAATGGAGTATTAGGAACGGTTTATCGTGAGATGGAAGGAATTATTGATAAAAAAGAAAAGAATGATGCAAATTGATTTTAATAAAATTGAGAAAATTCTAGGACTAGAATTTAATAACATAGATTTATTAAAACGGGCGTTAACTCACCGGTCTTTTTTGAATGAGAATAAAGAATGGGGAAAAATTGGGCATAATGAAAGATTAGAATTTTTAGGAGATTCAATCTTAGGATTAATTGTTGCTGAATATTTATTTAAGGAATATTTAGATCTTAGAGAGGGAAATTTAACAGCTTTAAGAGCAGCATTAATCAATAGTGATTCTTTGTTAGAGGTAGCAGATAAATTAAATCTAAAAAAATACCTTTTAGTCTCTAAGGGAGAAAAAAATGAGTTGGAAAAAAGTCATCCATATTTTTTAGCAAATGCTGTAGAAGCAATTGTAGGGGCTATTTATTTAGATAAAGGATTTGATGAGGCTAGAAAGTTTGTTACAAAACACATTTTATCAAAAGCTGAAAATATTTTTAAAACAGATGCTTATATAGACCCAAAAAGTTTATTTCAAGAAAAAAGTCAGGAGAATTTAAGTATTACTCCGATTTATAAAACTTTAAAAAGTTGGGGGCCAGATCATTTAAAACAGTTCCGAGTTGGCGTATATTTTAAAAAAGAGCTTATTGCTGAAGGAGAAGGCCATTCTAAGCAGGAGGCAGAAGTGAATGCTGCGAAGGAAGCTCTTTCTAAGAAAGGGTGGAAATAATATTTTATGTTCTTAAAACGCATTATTTTAAAAAATTTTAAATCTTTTTCAGGGAAAACAGTTTTAGATTTTCCCTGTCTCTTTACTGCTATAGTTGGGCCAAATGGTTCTGGGAAATCTAATATTGTGGATGCTATTCGTTGGGCTTTTGGCGAGCAAAGTTTTAAAAATTTACGTGCAGAAAAAGGTAGAGATTTAATTTTTTCTGGAAAAAACAAAAATTCTTCTGCTGGTTTTGCTGAAGTAGAATTGGTATTTGATAACAGTAAAAAGGTTTTTCCTTTAGAGGTTTCAGAATTAAGTATTTTAAGAAGGATTGATAAAGAAGATAATAATAGTTATTTTTTAAATCGTCAGCCTTGTCGCTTAAAGGATGTTGTTGAAATATCGGCTGCAGCTAAATTAGGGTTAAAAGGGCTTTCAATTATTAATCAAGGTTCTGTTGGAGATATTCTAAAAGTTTCTGCGCAGGAAAGAAGAATAATGCTAGAGGAAAATTTAGGATTAAAAAATTTAGAGATTAAAAAAGAAAATGCAAAGAGAAAATTAGAAAATACTTTGGTTAATTTAGATAAAGCCCAAGCCCTTCAGCAGGAAATACTTCCTCATCTACGTTCTCTAAAAAGGCAAGTTAATCGTTGGGAAAAAAGAGAGAAAACCAAAGAAGAATTATCTGGAATAGAAAAGAAATATTTTATTAATATTTATCACCAGATATTACAAGAAGATACGCATTCTCATATTGATGTTAATAAAATTAAAAAAGACATTGAAAATTTGGAGAGTGGAATTAAGGAGAAAGAAAAGGAAATGGGTTTATCAAGTGATAAAGTTGATAAAAGTTTGGAAGTTAAAATTGGAGATATTACTCAGCAAATTATCAATCTTCAAAATCAAAAGTCAGTTCAATTAAGAAACTTAGGAAGAAAAGAAGTTAGCAGTGAGCTAAATATTACTAGTGAAGTTCTTGAAGAGGAGGTTTTTTCTATTAAAGAAAAATTGCAGTCTTTGCTGGATTTTCCTAATTTAGACAAAGTTAAAGAAGAGATAAAAAAGATAGTTGAGAATATAAACACCTTATTTAACTCTAAAAATGAAGAAAAAGGAGAAGGTATTAAAGAAATTCAAAAAGGATTAGAAAGGATTGAAGAAGAATTAAAACAGAAGAATGAAGAATTAAATGATTTACAAGGTCAATTAAATCAAAGAAGCTTAGGTTTTAAAAATAAATTTCAGGAAATAGAGTTAAAAAGAGAAGAAAAAGAAAAATTATATAGAGAGTTGCAAAGAGAAGAAATTCTTAATGAAAAATTCCGTTTACGCCTGGAAGATTTTAAAAGACGTTTACAAGAAACTGAATTTCAATTTCAAGAAATTGAAAAACTTTATCAAAATGGAAAAGATACACAGTTAGTTTTACCAGAAGAGTTTTCTGTTTTAGAAAATAAAATCTGGCGCATAAAAAGAGAACTCGCAGAAATGGGTTCAGAAGACGAAGATACAATAAGTGAATACAAGGATGTTTCTAGCCGTTATGATTTTTTCACTCAACAAATTGAAGATTTAAATAAAGGGGTGGAAGATCTTAATGTTCTAATAAAAAAATTAAATGATCAAATTGAGGAAAGATTTAGCCAAGCAATTAATGGAATAAACGAAGAATTTAATAATTATTTTCAACTTATATTCAGAAGGGGCTCAGCTAAGTTAATTCAGACAAAGCAAGAAATTAATGAGAATATTGTTTGGGGAATAGATATTAAAATTAATATTCCAAAAACTCAATTAAAAAGCATTGATATGCTTTCCGGCGGGGAGAAAACTTTAATTGCTGTTTGTCTTCTTTTTGCTTTGGTTAATCAATCACATTCTCCATTAATAGTAGTAGATGAAATTGACGCTGCATTGGATGAAGAAAATAGCAGTCGTTTTTCTGAAATTTTAAAAGCACTTACCAAAAACACTCAGTTTATTATTATTACTCATAACAGAATGACAATGAATGCCGTTCAAATAATCTATGGAGTGACTTTATCTGAAAATGATAGCTCTCAACTTCTTTCATTAAAATTAGAAGAAGCAGAAGCTTTAGCAGAGGAATAGTTATTTACTTGACTTTCTTTTTTAAGTATTTTAAAATAGAGATTAT
>Ga0265592_1000812_pt1 | contig 15051 bp, 14 predicted proteins | sample saktaG_7_FD_190141 | JGI IMG/M metagenome (GOLD analysis project Ga0265592, IMG submission 190141) | Saline water microbial communities from Sakinaw Lake, British Columbia, Canada - sak_2010_1_5_120m | ecosystem: Environmental > Aquatic > Non-marine Saline and Alkaline > Saline ... | reverse complement strand
CATGTGTCAGAGACTCTCAAAGAGAAAAACATCTCAAACTGTAACTGTTTACTTTTGGAACCGCAGCCCGGTCTTGACGGTACATCAAACTTTGCAGATCCTGAGAGCTTTGCTTCTAGAGAGTATGCAAACATGAATTTCGAGGCCTATGCCAAAAGCATCGACTCATTTCCAGACGAAAGTTTTGATCTGGTCTTCATTGACGGGAGGGCAAGGCCTTCTTGCATTCTCCGTGCCGTAACTAAGATACGCCCTGGAGGCTTTCTTATGCTGGACAATTCAGATAGACCTTATTATCTGCGCGGTAAGGAGCTGCTTGCCAATTGGGAACAAACAGATTTCTTCGGACCAGGGCCGTATGGTCGCTATTTTTGGCAAACGACTATCTGGAAAAAGCCACTTGATTTAAGCAAACAAAAAAGAAATAGACCGGGTGTGGGTTAGGTCTTAAAGAATCCCTCGAAAAACCTGAATTCCTCTCTGGTAAATCCTCTCAGCAAAATTAAAACCCCGAAATATATTGCGGCAGCAATTGCAATCGAAACCAGGATATTAACTGCTCCGTAAGGATTCAACTTCCACACTGCAAAAGCCATTAGAATAGAAGCAGCTATGCTCTTGCCGATGAACTTAAAATCAATGTCATAGGATAGCCTCTTAGAACTGAGCTTGCTAAGCACAAACAGATGAACCATAAAAGTTACCAGCGTGGCGACTGCGGCACCTACGATTCCCATTAAAGGGACTAAAATTATATTCAATACCACATTTATCAACGCTGACGCCCCAAATACTATGCCTACCTTCTTTGTTTCCTTAAAGAGATTTAGAACATATGTATTAAAACTGCTACAATAAAATAGGAGAGTCGCTAATGCTACGATTGAAACGACCATATAAGCCTCGGCAAACTCTGAAGTTGCCAGTGTCACCAGTAGAGATTTGGAGAGAATCGAAAGCCCGAAGAAAGACGGAATGGCAAGCAGCAAGAAAAACTTAAGGGAATAACTGAGGTAAGTCTTAACCTCTGGAACTTTGTTATTTTCATAACTCTTCACCATTGCTGGGAAAAGAACGCTTGCCAAGGGGACATAGAAAAATGCCAGCAGGGCCCCCAGACCATAAGCTGCGGAATAAATCCCTACGGCGTTAGCGCCCATAAAATAGCCAATGACATAACGGTCACCAAGATTAATGAGCCAGTAACACAATATGGTGGGAAGTAGGGGCAAAGTGAATGGCAAATAAGGTTTTATAGCAGAAAAACTCGGTTTGGAAATCCTAACATCGGATTTAATCCATAAAAAACCAATAACGGAGATAAGTACTCTAACAATCAAAGCCGAGGCAATCGCTCCAAGCAACCCGAAACCCGATAATACGAGATAGCAAATTAGTGCGACCTCACCGACTGTCTGCGAAATCTCGAGAGTTGCGTACCTTTTCATCTGCTGGAATCCGACGAAATAGTTAATCATTATCTGGTCAATAGCAGCCAAGAAGACCAGCAATGCTGAAATCTGGATGTAAAAAGTGGCATCAGCGCCGCCAAACACGGCTGTGGCAAGGGGCTTGGAGAGAATAAGTACCAGGACAGATGCTGCAAGTGCAATTAACGATGTTGTTACCAGGATGGATGAGAAATGCTTGCCAACCTTTTCCTTATCTTTTTCTGGAGCTAAAAATCGGGTGGTGGCATAGTCCAATCCCAATGTGCAAAGTGGTGCAAGTAAGGAGACCGTAACTAGGATTTGCGACCATATCCCATATCCTTCTGCACCCAATGTTTTGGTTAGGATTGGAATCAGGATTAATCCACGGAGGCTGACGATTGCATTTGCGATTCCGACGAGCCCAACCCGCCCTGCAAAGAGCCTGTAGGGGGTGGCATTATTTATAGTCAGTCTCTTGATGCCTCTCTCTCTATATTACCCGGATGAACCTTACTGAAGGATTACCATCTTATCGCTGCTAGTTTTTCGCTATCAACATCTATAAAGGTAACCTCATTAGCTAATTTGGTAAGACAAGCCCCCGTCACAAGGCCAACATAGCCTGAGCCGATTATGCAGACTATTGGGTGATGTGTTATGCGTGATGCGTGATATGTCATCGGTTGCGCTTCATTCATTCACTCATTACCCTTCACTGACTTAGCTCTCAAGTATTTTATTAAACCAAGCAGCAGTTTTCTTGCCCGCTCAATATTTCCATTTATCTCCTCGTTTTTGAGAAATCCTAATTCTCTGGACAACAGCAATTGCGTTTCTAACTCAGCAAGAGAGCCTAGTGATACATAAAGGAACTGGATGAATTCCTTATCTGAGTTTCTCGCCGCCCCTTCCGCCACATTGCTTGGAATCGACGCTGCTGCCCGCCTCATCTGAGACGTTAATCCAAAGATTTCTTCTTTGGGAAAGCTTTCCGTTAACTTGTATACTTCCTTTGCCAGAGTCACCACCTCTTTCCAAACATCGAGGTCCTCATGCGTTTTGATTCCACTCATCACACTTCACACTTCACGGATTACTCTTCACTGCCTTGATGGTTTCCCTCAACCCTTCCTCTAAGCTATATCTGGCATTATAGCCAAAAGCTCTGGCTCTGGAAATCCCGGCCAGGCTGTGTTTTACGTCCCCCGGTCTAGGCTCCCGGTGAATCGGCACAATGTCTTTCCCCATGATATTGCTGATAACCTGTGCTAGTTCGTTTATGGTGACCTTCTGGCCTGTGCCTATGTTGAAAATACCGGTGATGTTGCTCTCAGCGGCCAGAATATTAGCTGCCACGGCATCGTCAACGAAAATGAAGTCTCTTGTCTGGTCACCGTCGCCGAAGATAACAGGCGGCTCGTCCTCAAGCAGGCTGGATATGAACTTGGGGATGACCGCCGCATATTGTGAGCTTGGGTCCTGCCTCAGCCCATAGACATTGAAATACCTGAGGCAAACCGTGGGCAAGCCATAAACTTGCTCGAAGACCCGGCAATAGTATTCCCCGGCAAGCTTGGTCACCGCGTAGGGAGACTGCGGATTAGGTGGTATATCCTCTGTTACAGGCACGACTTTGGTTTCTCCATAAACCGCACATGATGATGCATATACCACTTTCTTTACCTTCTTATCCTTGGCCGCCAGCAGCACATTCAAGGTGCCAGTTATGTTTGCGTGATTTGAGGCTAGAGGATTTTCCAAGCTCCTGGGAACACTGGGGATAGCTGCCTGGTGAAAAACACAGTCAATATTTTGAAACAGCTTATTAAGTAATGGCAGGTCAGTGACGCTTCCTTGCACGAACTCAACCTTGTTTCCTATCAGTTCCTCTATGTTCTCTTTCTTGCCGGTGGACAGGTCATCGAGGATGATGACATGCTTGCCCCTCTCTGCCAGTTCCTGGCAAAGGTTGGAGCCGATAAAGCCAGCACCACCGGTAATCAATACCTTATTTCCCTTTAGCAAATCGCTTCCTTCGGAACTCATCTCTGCAAATATACCTTCCAGCAGGCTTCCGGCACGTAGTATAACCCAACTATGCAGTCACTGGCCAGTATCGCTACAATCCTCTCGGCAGTTTTGCCATCCCAGTGTATTGGTGATTGGGAGCGAGATTGAGATTCAGACTCAGACTCAGATTTAGATTTAGAGTCGGGATTGAGGTCCAGGCGAAAACTCAACTCAACCCAGCTCGATAGTTACCAATTCCTCTTCCTTCTCTGGCTTGATAGGCGCTATAAGCATATCCTCAGCCCCAATTTTCAGTGACTCCAGTAATTCTTCCTTGGTTCTTTCTTGAGCATTTACGCCAGGCAAGTCCACAAGCCACCCAATCCACCAACCTCCACTTTTTTTGACCACGGCTCTGAACTTCATAAATTTGACCTCCTGAATCTACTTCACAAATGAATTCAGATTGAGCTTAAGCTTTAGATTCAGGAGTCTGAGTCTTAATCTGAGTCCTGTATTTACCTCTCTGCTATATGCTATGCCTACGGCCTTCTCTGAATAGAGATGCCCCATACTGAGTTATATGTTCTATAAGCTCTTTCCTTTTCATGGAATTATAGCTTTTCTTTGCCTGCTATTTCCACAATTGCCTCAGATGCCTTGGCGGAATAGAGATAGATTCAGATTAAGATTTAGATTTAGATTCAGACTAAGACTCAGATTTAGACTGAGATTGAGTCTTAATCACCTCCACTATCCTTTCTGCGGTCTTGCCATCCCAAAGCTCGATTTTAGATTCAGATTTAGAGTTAGAGTTAGAGTTGAGGATTTTGAAGGCTTCGTTTGTTAGCTTGCGGCTGTCACTGCCTACCAGGATGTTCGTCCCCTGCTTGTGAGTGATGGGCCAGACTGGAGAATCCAGCATGGTCAAGCAGGGAATGCCCAAAACTGTAGTCTCTACCTGGATGCCTCCAGAATCGGTGATGACAAATCTGGAGTTCATCTCTAAATTGAGGAAGTCAAGATAGCCGAGTGGGGGGATGATTAAGACATTAGATTGAGACTGAGATTTAGATTGAGGAGTTAGATCGAGATGGAGGTTGAATTCCTTCAATTTTTTCTGAGTGCGTGGGTGAGCCGGGAAGACAATAGGAATTCTTTGAGCTACTTGATTTACTGCAGCCATGATTCGGGTAAGGCTTTGCTCATTATCTACATTGCTGGCGCGGTGCAGGGTCAGCAGGGCATAAGGAGTAACTGGTTGAGATTGAGATTGAGATTCAGATTCAGATTCAGATTCAGATTGCCACGCTTCCTGCCACGCCTTCGGCTCGCAGCTTCGGCTCACCGCAATGACATGGGGAGGGATTGGTGATTGGTGATTAGTGACTAATCCCAATCTTTCCAATATGTCCGATTTCTCGGCCATCGGTTTATTAAAAAGCAAGCTATCTACCATGATATTGCCGACGCAGAATATTTTTTCTCCGGATATGCCCTCTCTCTTGAGATTGTCATCATCATATTCGGAAGTGGTGAACAGATAGTCGGAAATATGGTCGGTGAGGAGCCTGTTTATCTCCTCTGGCATAGCCCAGTCATAGCAACGGAGTCCAGCTTCGATATGGGCTACGGGGATGTGAAGTTTGACCGCGGCTAAGGCCGCCGCCAGGGTTGAGTTGACATCGCCAACTACAATAACCAAATCTGGTTTTTCCTGGAACAATACCTTCTCGAACTCAACCATTACTTTTCCAGTTTGCTCGGCATGAGTTCCCGAGCCAACTCCAAGGTGGATGTCAGGTTGGGGCAAATCTAAATCCTGGAAGAAGATCTGGGACATCTCGTAGTCATAATGCTGACCGGTGTGGACGAGGAGGTGATTCAGATTGAGATTGAGGTTCAGATTCAGATTCAGATTTTCGCTGTTCTTAGCCTGATTCTGAGTCTTAATCTTAATCTGCGTGTTGTATTTCTCTATAGCCCTGATGAGCGGAGCTATTTTCATGAAGTTAGGTCTGGCGCCGACAACGCTAATTATTTTCATTGTTCAGAATCAGATTTAGATTCAGAAGATTTTTGCTGATTTCGTATTCTTAAAGTCTTAATCAGCGTATTTAGCTCTTCATTGATACCATGAATATTGTCCGTTAACGTTTGAAAGGCTTCTGCTTTAGTGTAACCTAAATCCCCGGAGATTATAAGGTAGTTCTTTGTCTCTTCCAAAGAGCCCCTGGCATTCAAATAGAACTTATTCTTATCAAGGTAGTGGAATCTTCCAAAGGCTTCAGCTATGTTTCCTGAGACAGATAGGGCAGCTCCTCTCATCTGAGAGGTCAACCCATAAACTTCTTCCTTAGGAAATGATGCCGTGAGCTTGTAAACGTTCAGGACCATCTTGTGTGCCTTCTGCCACACAGGCATTTCTGTAAACGAGGTAAATTTCATTGTTATAGCTTAGATTCAGATTTAGATTCAGATTCAGACTCGGGAATCTCAGTCTCAGTCTTAACCTCCTCCACTATCCTGCGTATTTGGTTGTCCTTGAGTTCGGGGTAGATAGGCAGGGAAAGGACTTCTTCTTGAGCTTTCTCGCTTTCTGGAAAGTCGCCCGGTTTATAGCCCAATGGCTTGTAGACTTCCTGAAGGTGCAGGGATAGAGGATAGTAGATGGCAGTGGCAATGCCCTTGGAATTAAGATATTGCTGCAGCCTGTCACGGTTTAATTTACCAGTTTCCAGCCGGATGGTGTAGTAGTTGAAGATATGATAACTATCAGACGATACATAAGGCGGCTGAATGCTGTCTATCCGGCTAAAAAGCTGAGAATAAGCCGAGGCTTTCTGCCGTCTAAGCTCAATCCAGTTATCCAGATGTTTCAGCTTCACCCGGAGGATGGCTGCCTGAAGCTCATCAAGACGGCTGTTGAATCCGGGGACGAGGTGGTAATATTTCTGCTCGCAGCCGTGGTTTCTGAGCATAACCACTCTTTCGGCAATTTCAGGGTTGTTGGTTACCACCATGCCGCCATCGCCATAGGCGCCGAGAACTTTGCTGGGGAAGAAGCTGAGGCAGCCAGCATCACCCAGAGAGCCTGCTTTGCGGTGAGACTGAGATTGAGATTTAGATTGTAATTGAGATTGCCGCGCTTCCTGCCACGCCTTCGGCTCGCAGCTTCGGCTCACCGCAATGACATGGGGGGGGATTGGTGATTGGTGACTGGAGTAAGCTGCTCCTAAGGCCTGAGCGCAGTCCTCGATGACTTTAAGGTTGTATTTCTCAGCTAAGTCTAAAATAGCGTCCATATCTGCCGGCTGACCATAGAGGTGGACAGGTAGGATGGCGGTGACTGGTGACTGGTGATTGGTGATTGGTGATTGGCGGGACGACTTCTTTTCCAGGAATTCCTGAAGTTTTTGGGGGTCGATGTTGTAGGTTTTTGGGTCTATATCTACGAACACTGGCGCAGCACCACACCGAGTTATGGCTTCAGCGGTGGCAATGAAGGTAAAAGGGGTGGTTATAACCTCATCGCCGGGCTTGATACCACAGGCAAGAAGTGCAAGCTGCAAAGCATCAGTACCTGAGGCGACGCCGACAGCGAACTTAGTCTGGCAGTAAGCGGCAATCTCTGTCTCAAAGACTTTAACCTCAGGGCCAAGGATGAATTGCCCGCTTTCTATAACTTTCCGGATTGCATTATCAATCTCCTCTTTTATTGAAGCGTACTGGGCCTTTAAATCAACCAGAGGAATATTCACGGTTTGTTTAATGTAAATACCTGACTCCTAAATTCATTTCCTCTTCCGGTATTTGCTTTCATCCACAACAAACAGGGTGCCCTTAAACTCGCTTTCTTCCTTTAACAGCTGTTCCAACACTTCATGACACTTTTGAAGAGATTTAGAATCATATACCCTAAGGATAATAATACCATTATGGGAATGAGGCGGATATACCCTTACATCTCCAAACCCCCTGTCATAAGTAACCAAGACAAACTTCTCATCCTGAGCAATCTTGAAAATCTCGCTGTCTGAAACACCACTCCGGCCAAGGTCGTAAACGCTTCCTACAGAGAGGTCTAAAGACTCAATAAACCGAGCGGTTTGTAGAGATACGCATTCATCAACAAGAAAAGTAGGCATCAACCTGCCTGAACTACATAAATCTCTTCATCTTCTACTATGTGCTTGGCATATCGAACGCAGGCCAAAACATCCTCTTTGATGATATGAGGGTAGTGTTGCTTTATTATTTCTTCTGATGTTAGACCATCTGCTAAAAAACCCAGGATGATATCTACAGGGACACGAGTCCCAGCTATATGCGGTTTCCCATGGAGAACCTCCGGGGTAACTTCTATGCGTTCAGCAATTTTAGCCATACCTAATTCTCCTGCCTTATATTACAAACTATATCCGATATCACCCTACTTTGCAATATATTACACTTCCCCAATATGCCCTTCGCCTTTACACTGGTAAATTCTACCACAACTAGGGCATTTTGCCGTGTCGCCCGTACTGAAATTCAGCTTTATACCACATTCACAGACCCAACCTTGATGCTGGGCTGGGTTACCATAAGCCATAGCGTAGTCGGGGATATCCCTGGTAACTACGGCTGCAGCACCAACGAAGGCATATCTGCCAATAGTATTACCGCAGATGATGGTAGCATTGGCTCCGAGGGTAGCGCCTTTTTTAACCAGCGTTGGCTTGAATTCATGCTTTCGTGATATTTGACTTCTCGGGTTTATAACATTAGTAAATACGCAGGAAGGCCCACAGAAAACATCGTCTTGTAAAGTCACTCCTTCAAAAACAGAAACGTTGTTCTCAATTTTGACATTATTGCCTATTTTTACCCCTGTACCAATAAAGACGTTCTGCCCGATAACACAGCCTTTGCCAATGATTACATCGGGCATAATATGTGAGAACTGCCAAATTTTAGTTCCGTCTCCAATTTGACAGGGTTCCTCTACAATGCTCGTCTCATGGACAAAGAAACTATTTTCCCCCCTGTTCAAAGGGATAACTCTGCCCTTTTCCTCAAGCGACCTCTGGCAATAAGACAAGACCTTCAGCACCTGAAGTCCTTTGCATCCGTCTACCCTCGGCATTCTGCGGTTTTTTATAGACTCAATAAAATCCTGGCATTCCAGCTTTAAGGGCTCATCCGGCGGCACTTCGATGATTTCTGGCTGCTTCTGGTGGGGCACGGGCTTTCTGTCAACCCATTCTATTTCGTGGCTGTAGAGGAAAAGTTTGTCTTCGGGATTGGTATCATCAAATAGCGCCATCTTTTTATCGCCGACTACTACCAGTTTTTGCTCCTTGTAAGGGTGAAGCCAGCTAACAAATATGTGAGCTCTTATGCCGTTTTTGAAGCCAAGTGTAGTCAGGGTAACATCGGCGATATCCTGATGAAGATAATAGCCACCATGGGCTGAAATCTCCTGTGGCATTTCGCCGAGGAGGAGCAGGACAATGGAGATATCGTGTGGGGCAAAGCTCCATAGTATATTCTCTTCAGTGCGGAATTTGCCCAGGTTGAGTCGGTTGGAATAGATGTAGTTGATTTTGCCCAGCTCGCCTTTGTCTACAAGCTCTTTTAGCTTGACTATGGCGGGGTGATATTCCAGAAGGTGACCTACGAGCAAGACCCTGTTGCTTTTTTCAGCTAGTTCGACAAGTTCCTCACCTTGCTCAACCTCAAGGGCTAGCGGCTTTTCCACAAAGACATCCTTGCCTGAGAGAAGGGCTTCCTTGGCCGCAGGGTAATGAGATGCCGCCGGTGTGGCGATGACGATTCCCTGAATTTCCTGGTCGGCAATGACCTTGCGATAATCTATCTCGGTATTAACTTTGGGGTAGAGGGATTTATAGTTTTCCAGCTTCGCGGTGTCAGTATCGCAGATGGTATGAAGAGCACCAAGCTCGGCAAAATTCCGCACCAGGTTCTTGCCCCAGTAGCCACAACCGATGACGGCGATATTGTTAGTCATCATCTATTCTCCCAACCTGACTATATTGTCAGCCTTTAATCCCCTGGTAACTCCACGGGTGTCGAAAACAAGTTTTGAATGGGCAACCACTTCGTTGACATTATAGCAGCTATGGTCGGCAGCTATCACTACGCAATCAGCCGCGGATAGGCTTTCCTTGGTTAACTCTATTGAGGTAAGGCTGCCCTGAGAAAGCTGAATATTCGGTATATAAGGGTCGTTATAGCTTACATCAGCCCCTTTATCGCTGAGAAGCTGGAGTAGCTTCAAGGAGGGAGATTCCCTCATATCCCCAACATCTTTCTTATAGGCTGCTCCCAAAATAAACACATTAGCGCCATTCAGGCTTTTGCCTCTGGCATTCAAGGCTTCCACAATGCGAAGGGCAACATAATAGGGCATGCGTTCGTTAATCTCAGCAGCCAGCTCAATAAACCTAGTATGGAAATCAAACTCTCTGGCTTTGTTAGCTAGATAGTACGGGTCCAGTGGGATGCAGTGCCCGCCCACCCCAGGGCCGGGATAAAAGGGCATGTAGCCAAAAGGCTTGGTCGAGGCAGCATCGATAACCTCCCAGACGCTTACATTCATATCATGGCAAAGCTCAGCCAGCTCATTAACCAGAGCGATGTTCACACTGCGGAAGACATTCTCGAAAATCTTAGTCATCTCGGCTACTTCAGGGCATGAGACAGGAATCACCGTCTCGGCTACCTGAGAATAAAGAAGTCTGGCCATTTCCGTTGACCGGGGAGTTATGCCGCCGACGATTTTGGGAGTATTTTTGATGCCATATTTTTTACTGCCCGGGTCGACCCTTTCTGGCGAATAAGCCAGATAGAAATCCATACCGCCTTTGAGCTTCGAGGATTCTAAAATGGGCAGTACCATCTCTCTTGTAGTGCCAGGATAGGTAGTGCTTTCCAGAACTATAAGCTGCCCTGGCTGGAGGTATTTGGCTATCTCTTTAGATTCATGAATTACATATGAGAGGTCGGGGTCCTTGGTCTTAGTTAAAGGAGTGGGCACGCAGATGCAAATGGCATCTGTTTCCTTGAGTCTACTTTGTTCTGTAGTCGCCTGCAGCCGGTTACCGGCTATTGCAGCTTGAAGGCACTCACTACTCACGTCAGCAATATAAGACTGTCCCTGGTTAACCGCGTCCACTCTCTTTCGCTGCATATCAACACCCAGTACTTTGAAGCCTGCCTCGGAGAAAGCTACTGCTAGAGGAAGACCAACATAACCAAGGCCGACTATACCTATCGTGGCAGACTTATCACTGATTTTTTCTTCCAGTTTTAGCAAGGCCGTATCTTTTCCACTTTCGTAAATCATACTATTCAGTATACTCAAAAATCTTTACTTCTGAAATCATGCCACCGCCCGGCTTCATTACAGAGCTATCGGAACTATAAATCAGCTTGTAGTGCTCCAAGGCTTCCAAGGGCACCGGGCTGACAAAGGGGTCGGTATTGACTATTCTGTAATTACCGGATTCCTGGCTTGAGATATAGGCCTCAGCTTCTTCATAGGTGGGGAAAGATTTCGCCTCAGTGATTACCTTGTAAGGCTCACCTTCAGGGCCAGTTCTCTCTTCATAAGAAATCACGTTGGAGCTTTGAGGAGTAACCTGGCTGCCGTCAAAGTTGTATAGTCTAACGGCTAACGAACGGTAATATTCAGGGTAGAAGAAATACAGCCGCACAAGTTTATTATCCTGTGGCTGATAGTAGACATCATGGAAATTTTCCGGGCTGCTGCCGCTATAGGTTGCCACGGCATGAAACTTGGTGGTAACCGTAGGCCGGTCAATGATTACATACCTTGAGCCAAATTTATCCATTATCTCGTTGGCTGAGGTCTCATCCTGGGCAGTAAAAAGGGGAGCTTCCCCATGATGGCCGGTACCCGGATTAGAGGTAGGAATGCGGTGGCCGATGCGGGTTATCCAGTAGCCATAGTCCCACCAGGCAGTAACACCATAGGCAGTTTCAGGATACTGGAATGGCCTTTCATACGTCTCATAATAGAAATCGGGATTGCCAAAGGGGTCCGCTGTATTGTCTTTCAGCCAGGAAAGCGATTCACACCAGCCATCGCTGGGAGCAAGTGGTACAAGGCTGGCGACATTTATAGCCCCAATAACATTGGAGAAAAAACTGAGGAAAAAGACCACTATTATCCCAAAAGCCATATTTAATTTACTACCGCGAAGACGAAAACCACTCTTCTGCCTTTTTTTCTGCTTAGCCTTCTTTTTCACCTTCTGGAATGATTCCACCGGCTCAGCCGCCGTTTTCTTAAAACCGGCGAACTCAAGGATTAGCCAGGAGAGGTAACCGGTGAGCAGAGCCACATTGACAACAAAATAGTAGGCAAAGCGGCGCATGGATAAGGTAGCCGCCAGCATCGCCAGACTCCAGACAATAAGTAGTGTCTTGTCAGCCTCTCCTCGCTTGATAATAAAGTAAATAAGTATGCCCAATGAAATGAAGCTGAGGAAAAAACCGGTGGTAAAATTACCCCAGGCGATTAGCCACGAGAAATCGCCGCCGGGGAAGAGGATAGGCTGCATCTCGAGGACTGTTGTTTCCATAGGCCAGGCCCACAATATCCCAATTCGTCCTATCATGCTTCCCAGGAGAGCGGGATTGATGATGTGGAAAATTGCCAGACTGGCTAGGCCAAGTCCGAGGAGGGCAACGGGATAAAAGAACGGCTTTATGTCACGGCTGGCTATGAGGCAGGAAAGTATGGCTAAGGCGATGGGGATAAGGATAGCAATAATCAGCGAAGCTAAAGACATTATGCCTGGAGATGCCGGCAAAAACATCAGCAGGGCAACGAGAAAGGTGATGGTACTGACAAAACAGAGGTAATCGGTAGACCTGCCCTTCAAATGGTCGATGATGAGCTGGATTATAAGGTAGACGAAAATGATGAAGACAAAGAGCAAGGCCCCCATCCAGGTAAGGAAATAGATGCCAAGGAAGATGCCAGCAAGCAAGCTGTAAATGAGGGGCTTGGCGAGAATTGACCAATCCCCTTGTTTCAGATGGCCAAAAGTCAATTCCCTTTGTCTAGCATTTTTCACTGCCAGAATTAGGAACAACATGGCTATAGTGGTAAATAGTGTTTCGGCAACATGATAGTCGGTAAAACCGAGTATCGACCTGCCCAGAAATTCACCTGGGAAGAGACCAACTAAACCAGCAGCTATCACGCCAGCCCAGCGATTGAACAGCGCCTTGCCAATAAAATAAACCGGGATAACGGTTAAGGCACCCAGGACGGCGGGGAAATAGACGCCGACGATATCAATAGTATGCTGAGTTGGCGAGCCCAGGCCAACCAGCCAGGTAATGCCAGCCAGTAAGTATTGAAAGAAATGACAGCCACCCGGTCCTCCGCCACCGGGATAAAGCATATAGGGGTCAAATGAATTAAGATGAGGAAAGTTATGGACCAGGTTGTCAACGATGCGCATGTGAAAGTAAGGATCGACGCTGGTAAACTTTATCCAGTCGCCAACGAAGACCTGGTCATAGGGAAGGGCAACTCGGAGATACAGAGCAGCTCCAAAGAATAGAGCTACTATTATGCCAGCAATAAGTCCTGGAGAAAATCTGCTCTGGCTCATCGTTAGCCCTGGCCTAGATTATAGCTTTGCCTTGATGGTAGTGCAAGGCCTGGTAGGCAATACTATAATATTTTGAAAGGATGGCTCTCAATGGAAAGGTACCAAAAGAACAAGTGCAGTAATAGTGAGATACGATGGAGCGATTGCCTTTGTTGACCATGAAATAGGAAAGTTAATAGAAGCCCTCCTGATAACCTTGAACCTTGATTACGAGATAGACAAGCCCCAGGATGTGTTTTACGCTATTAAAAAGCAGTTGCTAGGAAGTTAGACCTGGTACCAACTCACCGAAGTGTGGTAAAACTCTCGACCTCGCCATAGCCGGTGACATCACCAACAGCCTTAGCCTTGTAGTAATAGGTAGTACTTGGCGATAAATCAGACAAATCGCAGACAAATCCCCCAAATGAGTTCATTATTTCTGCAATGGTCTCACCCTCATCACAAGCTTCAGTCCTTCCCCACAGGAAAGAAACAGTTACCGCTGAGGCCGTGCCAGGGCAAAGCAGGTTGCCCCCCAACCTAGCTGAGACAGTTTCGATTCTTCTGGCATCCAGGGTTTGCACCGCCAGTATGGTGGTAAAGCTCTTGACCTCGCCATAGCTGGTGACATCACCAACAGCCTTGGCCTTGTAGTAGTAGGTAGTATCTGGCGATAAGTCAGACAAATCGCAGGCAAAGTACCCCGGGAAGCTCATTATTTCTGCAATGGTCTCACCCTCATCACAAGCTTCAGTCCTCCCCCACAGGAAAGAAGCTTCTACCTCGAAGGCTGTGCCCTGGCTAAGTAGTTTGCCCCTCAACTTAGCTTCGGCGCTCCAGATATATGGATTTTCCAAGGTTTGCACCACAGGTATGGGTGACGGAGTATACGCAAATACCTTTACTTCAGAAATCTTGCCACCGCCCGGCTTCATTACAGAGCTATCGGAGCTATAAATCAGCTTGTAGTGCTCCAGCGCTTCTAAAGGCACCGAGCTAATAAAGGGGTCGGTATTGACTATTCTGTAATTATCCGATTCTTGACTGGAAATATAGGCCTCAGCTTCTTCATAGCTGGGAAAGGATTTTGCACCGGTGATCACCTTGCAAAGCTCACCATCAGGACCAGTCCTCTCTTCATAGGAAATCACATTGCATATTTCAGGAGTAACCTGGCTGCCATCAAAGTTGTATAGCCTGACGGCTAACGAGCGATAATATTCAGGATAATAGAAAAGGTACACAGGCACAAGCTTATTATCCTGTGGCTGATAGTAGACATCATAGAAATTTTCCGGGCTGCTGCCGCTATAGGTTGCCACGGCATGAAACTTGGCGGTAACCGTAGGCTGGTCAATGATTACATACCTTGAATACCTTGAGCCATGCCAATCTATCCTCTGGTTGGCCAGAGTCTCATCCTGGGCAGTAAAAATGGGGGCTTCCCCATGATGGCCGGTACCCGGATTGGAGGTAGGTATGCGGTGGCCGATGCGGGTTATCCAGTAGCCATAGTCCCACCAGGCAGTTACACCATAGGCAGTTTCAGAATACTGGAATGGCCTTTCATACGTCTCATAATAGAAATCGGGATTGCCAAAGGGATCCGCTGTATTGTCTTCCAGCCAGGAAAGCGATTCACACCAGGCATCGCTGGGAGCGAACGCTGCACGGCTGGCGGTATTTATTGCCCCTCCAATGTTGGGGAAAAAGCTGAGGAAGAAGACCACTATTATCCCAAAAGCCATAATTATTGGGCTACCGCGAAGACGAGAACCATTCTTCTGTCTTTTTTTCTGCTTAGCCTTCTTTTTCACCTTCTGGGGTGATTCCACTGGCTCAGCCGCTCTCTCCTTGAAACCGGCGAACTCAAGGATTAGCCAGGAGAAGTAGCCGGTGAGCAGCGCCACATTGACAACAAAATAGTAGGCAAAGCGGCGCATGGATAAGGTGGCCGCCAGCATCACCAG
>Ga0265592_1000805_pt1 | contig 15164 bp, 18 predicted proteins | sample saktaG_7_FD_190141 | JGI IMG/M metagenome (GOLD analysis project Ga0265592, IMG submission 190141) | Saline water microbial communities from Sakinaw Lake, British Columbia, Canada - sak_2010_1_5_120m | ecosystem: Environmental > Aquatic > Non-marine Saline and Alkaline > Saline ... | reverse complement strand
GTTGTTTTTCTTTCAGTTTTTTGAGTTTCATCAGCAGAAACAAGGCCTACTACAATTATATTAATTATAAATAAACTTAGTAAAAATAGTGATAAAACAAATCTCTTTTTTTGGGATCTCTCTTTTTTCATATTAAACTTTGGGAAACTTTATTTATAAAGGTTTTTATGGTTGAGAATATTCTTTTTTTAGAATAAAATAGGGGTTTTTTTACTTTAAAACTTTAAATTCAATTCTATATCTAAATTTATAAGGTGCAATGTCTCCTGCTCTTATTATTTCTATTAATTTTATTTTTCTTGATAATTCTTCTGCTTGATTTCGCAAATCTTTTGTTAATGCTCTGATTTCATTAGCATTGCAAAAACCATAATAGAATAATCTAGTATTTCTTTTACAAGCTTCTAATCCTTGTTTAAGAAAACTTTCTTTTAAATTTGGTCTTGCCATTATTACAACGTCAAATTTCTCAAAATTTGATTTAATCTTTTTTTTAACATCTCCTTGAATAATTTCAATCTTGCTTTTTGGAATTTTATTTAATTTTAAATTTTCTTTAAAATATTTACAGCAATCTTTTCCAATCTCAATAGCAATTATTTTTTTAGGTTTAATATATTTATAAATTACAATTGGGTAAACACCAACTCCTGCAAACATTACAAGGACATTATTTTTTTTCTTTATTTTTCCTGCAATTTTCTTTCTTTCTCCACTTAATCTAGAAGAGAAATAACAAGTCTCTACATTAAATTTGAATATAGAATTATTCTCTTTATATTTTGCAATTAAGGTTTTTTCTCCAAGAAGATGTTCTGTTTTGATTGTTCGTAATCTCCCTTGCACATTAGTTATTTTTTCTAAAACTGTTTTAATCTTAGGATTTTCCAATATCTTTTTTGCTTTCTTTAATTTTTCTTTTTTAGTTAAAGCTTCTGCTTTAATAATTGCAATATTTCCTAAAAGATCATAAGAATATCTTTTGTTTTCTTTCATTTTTTATTTTAGTTAATAAAAGAATTAAATATATTTTGTTTATAATTTTATCTAAATTTAATATATTCCTAATTGTCTTCATTTATATTTATTAAAACAATTTTTTTAGAAAGCAATAATCTTTATTAAATAAACTTTTGGCAAGATTAATTTATAATTAATTATAATTTAAGAAAAGAATTTTAAGAATTTAGAAGAGCTTTTATTTGATATTTTTTATTTCTTATTTGTTTCATAAGATTTTCTCTTTCAGACCGATCCCCAGTTTTTAAGATTTTCTTTTTTAATTCATCCATATCATGTCTAAGTTCCATGATTTGAATTTTAGTATGGCTATTGCTCATTTTAGAAATATTTCTATAACTAATTACAGAATGAACTGCTTTATCCCAAATTAGTAAGCCTAAAGCAATTACTGCAACAAACGCATAAATCCAGGCATAATTAAAACTAGTTGTTGCAAAATCTTTATATCTAACAAAAGTTAAGGAAAAGAAAATTCCTGCATAAGCTAACCAACCAATTCTTCTTATTAATGAACTTGAAAAACTTTCTATAAAAAAGAAGAAAATTGCAAAAGGTAAAATGGAAGTTATAAGAATTCCTAAAACTCCATATTGTAACCAAATAAAATTAATTAGGGCTGTTGTAGCAAGGTATCTTGTTGCGAGTATTGAAACAATTACTGAGATAACTCCCACAACAAAATTATTTTCTCCAAAATGCGGAACTCTTTTTACTGCAACACAGGTAATTGTTAATAATAAGAAAAAGAATAATAATTTAAAAACTAAAAATTCTCCAAGAGGACTAGTACCAGAAACATTACCAAATAACCAGGTTAATATTGGTTCGCCTGCTTGACTAATCTCTGTCAAAAATGTGCCTTCAGCACTAATAGGTTTAATAAAACTTAGAAAGCTAATTAAGATTAATGATAAAAATATAAAGGTAAAAATTTGATTCTTTTTGATATGCATAAGATTTTTAAGATTTTAGTATTTATAAAATTATTGGAGATTTAAAATCTATTAAGAATTAGGTTTTGTTTCAATAATACAAAAAATCTTTTAATTTTAAGATTAAGAAAAAAGAATTTCAAAATTCTTTTTTTTCTTTTATTGCACTTGGGGCATCACCACCATGCCAAGTAAATCTTGGGCGAATTCTTACAGAATATAATCTTTCTGAATTATCATCTAGAATAATTGCACTTCCTTTTAGATCTGGTAGATCTTTCATAGATTTATTAATTTTTTCAAGTAAATAATTTTGCATTATTTCATTTAAAGCTTCTATATCTTTTTTATTTGTTAATTTATGTGAAAGAATAATATCTGATTGGGTCATAACATCTCTATGAATAACCCCTGGTTGTTGAGTTGCTAAAACCATTGAAATTCCGGGTTGTCTGCCTTCTCTTAATAATTGTATTAAAGCATTTGATGCCGGAGTTTTTGTAGATTGTGGCAAAAATTCATGGGCCTCGTCAATAAAAAGCCAGATTAAAGGCAGTTCTCTTTTTTCTTGTTTGTTTAATCCATATTGTATTGAATCAATCTCCTCTTTTTTTCTTGCCAAAGTTCTTTGATTAAATAATTTTTTAGAAATTAATCCTATTAATAATGCTTTAACATTAAACATTGAAGCAGAAGAATATATTGATAAGTCTAAGATGGTTGTTTTTCCTGCTTTAATTAATTCATTAATTTTTGTTGGATTTTCATTTTTTTTTGCGAAAACTTTCCAGGATTTTGCTGCTTGAAATAGTGAAATTGCAGAATTTCTTGTTTCTTCTGATGATTCTGTTTCTTTTTTTATTAAATTTATAATATCCTCTAAATCAAAAATTTTCAAAATTTTTAATTTTGTAATCACTTTTTGAATAAGTATTGAAACAGGTTCAATCATTTTTAATTCAAAGATTGAGAGCCAATCTTCAATGTCTATCTCTGAAACTGCTAGTGCAAATTTTCTGTCAACCGGGAGTCCTCTTTTTTCATATTCTTTAAAATATCCTGCAGGAACCCAAGTAATGCATGGAAGATTTTTTGATTTCAATTTCCATTCCTCTAAAAGTTCGAAATCTTTTTCATTTTTGTATTTCATAGTCCAAAAAATTCCCATAGTATCAAAGATTAAGGGGGCAATATTCTTCTTAGCCTCTTCTGGGAGGTTTGATAATTCTTCTGCAATAACTCCAATACTGTGGCTCTTGCCAGATCCTCTTTTTCCTGAGATTAAAATTACATGACTTTTTACAATGTCTAACCAAATCTTATTAGAAAGAGAAACATAATTTCCCATTTTTACATAACCTTTTCCAATATAAACCAATCCTTTTTCTCCAAATTTTATTTTGTCTTCTTTATTTCTTCCAATTACAATATTATATGACATTTTTTTTGTTTTATATGTATCTTCTTATTTTTGAATATTTTATATATAATCTAAAGGGCTTTTTATATTTTTAATTGATTCTTGGGATATTTTAGTATGGTTTTGAGATGTTTTTATATATTAATTTTCTTAAGATTAAAAACCTCTTCTATATTTCTTTTTTTTAATGCTTTAGTAATCTTATAAGCTAATTCTAAAGATGGATTATATCTTTCAAATTCTAATGAGATAATTGTTTGTCTAGTAACATGAACTTTGTCCGCTAATTTTTGTTGAGTTATTTTATTCTTTTTTCTTAATTTTGCAATATTATTTTCCATTTTAATTAAACCTAAGCAAAATCTTGTAAGAAATTAAATATAGAAGAAGGATTCCACAGATTAAATAACTCATAAAATATGAATATGCAATATTTATTGATTTTATTCCATCTAAAATGATTATTATAAATGAGAATAAGATTATTCCAATAAAAGTTATCCTCGCCGCTTTTGTAGCGATAAATTGCATTCTTTCATCAACAAGCCTTTTCTTATTAGATATTAATTGTAATGTTATAACTGCCAACATTATGAATCCAATATATATTAACCAGGACCCTAATGAAGAAAATACTAAAAATGCTTTTCTAATGTTTAGATAAGAAAGAATTAACCCGGCAAGTATTAACACAACTGCAAATACATATCTCCATAGGTAATTTTTTTTATTCATAATAATGTAAAAAATATATTACTATTTAAATCTTTTGATTTTGTAAGAAATATATTACATTTAGAAACGGCAACAATTCCTTTAGAAAATTTTTGAGTGTTCTGTAGTTTTTCCAATACTGCTTTGCTTCGTTAAAAAATTAGTTTACTTTTTTCTTTTAGTTCTAAACCAAAAAGAAATTCCACTGGCTATGAGGAGGGTTATTATAACTTTCATTAAAATTTGAGAATATAGATTTGAAGGGAGAAAAGCAAGAATAATAAGCATAATGCCTGCCACAATTACTAAGATACTTAAAAATTTTGCTTCTTTTTCTGCAGAATATTTTACCATAATGGTTAATTGTTAATTCTAATATTTAAGTTTTTCTTATAGGAAAAATATATAATAAAGATCTAGAGATTTCTTCTTGTAAATTTTCATACCCAAATCGCCTTTTGACTTTGCATATTCGTAAGCATTAACTGCAATAGTAGTATGTTAGTGCCTAGAAAATTTAATGAGAAAAATATTCTTGAGGTCTAACTCTTTTTTGTGTTGGAAGAAACCCCATTGATCTACTTTCTTTTTCGTAAGTTGTATTTGCTTCTTCCCAATCATGAATTAGTTTTATATCTTTTGTACCAGGAATTACCAAAACTGGTCTAGTTATAATAAATAATGTCTTTTCAGGATTATCAAAATCATATGATTGAAATTTTCCAAGCAATGAAAAAGGTTCATTACATCTCGCCATCATTTCTATTAATTTTTCGTTTGCTCTTAAATTTCTGCTTAGAGTATCTGATGAATAAAAACTAAAGAGAGATACGATGGCCTCATATGTTTCTTTCCATTGAGATAATTTATAATTTTTGGCATTTCTATTTCTTAAAACTCTTCTTAATGAAAAAGTATGGTAACAACCAACTTCTTCTACTAATTGCTTTTTACCTGGAAGAGTCTCATAAAATTTTGAAGATTCAGGAATATCTACTGAAACCAATTCCTCTAAGAACAATTCATTATCTGGAGTCACAATATTTCCATGTCTTCCTAAATCTTTCACTAATGTTTCAGCAAATTTTTTGTTCATATTATAAAAAGAATTAAACCAAACTTTATAAATCTTCCTCTTGTAACTACTATAAAGTTTAAAGAAGACCCTATCTTTCTGACCTTTTCTTCGCTTCTCCCCTCTACTCAGAGACTCTTCAGGCTATTGATCTGGGGGCAATTAACAGGAAAAGGCTCAAAGAAAATATTTATATATCTCTTTCTTTTTAATATATGGTCTGGGGTGGAAAAGTGAAAAAAAATATATTTAAAAAATGTGGGGAAAAAACAAAACATAATTGTTCTGCAAATAGTGCTATTTATGGATTAGGATTTATTGGTGCATTAGTATATAATTTTTCTGTTGCTACGGGATTTTGGTCGGGTGTTTTGGGGTTTCTAAAAGCAATAGTTTGGCCTGCCTTATTAGTCTATAAATTAATGCTATTTTTAAGTCTATAAATTAAATTATTTCTAAATTTTGAACTTCATTAAAATTAGGTCTATAATTCGCGAGAAAACTTAATTAAATTTCTAAATATTTATAAAGATTGAAAATTTATTTTAAATATGAAATTTATAAGTTTACATTGTGATTATATTCGGTTTAAGGCTTTGAAAAAAGCACTCAAATCTGCAAAATTAGAAAAAGGAGAAGAAGGAGAAAAAAAAGCAAAAGAGGCTTTAGTTATTTTAACAGCTGTTGAGTCCTGTGATTCAAAAGATTCAATTAAAAATTATGTTTCTGAAATTAAATCTATTGCATCTCAAGTTAAAGCTAAAAATATTGTATTGTATCCCTATGCACATCTTTCTTCAGATTTATCTTCTCCAAAAATAGCAATTGAAATTTTAGATGGTGCTAAAGAATTATTAAAAAAACAGGGTTATAAAGTTACAAAAGCGCCATTTGGATTTTATAAAGAATTTGAATTAAAATGTAAAGGACATCCTTTATCTGAATTAAGTAGGGAAATTCAGGGTTGGAAAGATAAAGGAAAAACTCAGAGAGAATTAATAACAGAAAAAATTGAAAGAAAACATTATTTTTTAACTCCTGAAGGAAAAGAATACAAAGTAGATATAAATAATTTAAATGAAGTTAAAGCAAATCTAAAAAAAATAGGTGATGAAAATTTAACAAATTATATGTTAAATACTGAATTAAAAAATTCTAAAAAAAGTGAACCACCCTCAATAAAAGAAATGCAAAGGCAAGAATTAGTTGGTTATGCTCCTGAAGCAGATGCAGGGCATTTTAAATTTTATCCTAAGGGAAGTTTAATTTTTGAATTATTGAAAGAATGGGATTATGAAATTGCTGTTAATAGATTAAAATCCTTACAAATAGAAACACCAATTATTTATGATTGGCATGATAAAGAAATAAATGAACAAGGTGGCAGTTTTCATGAGAGACATTATATTGTAAAAGCATCTGATGATCCAAAAAAAGAATGGGTATTAAGATTTGCAGGAGATTTCGGATTATTTAAAATTATGAAAGCAGCAAAGATTAGTTACAAACATCTTCCAATAAGAATGTATGAGTTTAGTAAAAGTTTTAGATATGAACAAAAAGGAGAATTGTCTGGATTTAATAGATTAAGGGGATTTCATATGCCAGATATTCATAGTTTTACAGCAGATATAAATTCTGGTTGGGAAGAGTATAAAGAACTTTATAGAAATTATGATGATTTAGCAAAGGGAAATGGAATAAAATATGCTATTGTATTTAGAATTGTGGAAGAGTTTTATAAAAAGAATAAAAAAGAATTAATTGAAATGTTAAAATATTCAAAAGCACCAGCCTTTATTGAAACACTTTCTGGAATGAAACATTATTGGGTTGTAAAAAATGAATGCCAAGGATTAGATTCTGTGAATGGTTCTACTCAACTTTCTACAGTGCAATTAGATATTAAAGATGCAGAAACTTATGGAATAACTTACAAAGATAAAAATGATAAAGACAAAGGATGTTTGATTGTTCATAGTTCTGTTGGGAGTGTTGAGCGTTGGTTTTATTGTATCTTAGAAAACGCATTTTTAATTAAATCTTATACTTGGCCTTATTGGCTTTCTCCAACCCAATTGAGAATAGTGCCAGTATCTGATAAATTTAATAAAGAAGCCATTAAATTAACTGAAGAATTAAATGAGCAAAAAATAAGAACAGATGTAGATAATAGATCTTTAACTCTTTCTAAGAAAATATCAGATGCTGAAAAATCTTGGGTTCCATATGTGATAGTTTTAGGAGAGAAAGAAATAAAATCAAAAAAACTTGCATTAAGAATTAGGGGAAAAGAAAGAAGTACAAAGATGATTAGTCTTAGCGAAAAAGAATTATTAAAAAAACTGCAAAAAGAACAAGGAGATATGCCTTGGAAACAACTTTCTTTGCCAATAGAATTAACCAAACGGCCGATTTTTTTTGGATAGAATTTTTTTTGAAAGATGATTAATTTTAATTTTAATAATCTGGGTCTACTAAAATCCCTTGAGCATTATAATATTTGTCTTCGTTTTCAGTTTCCCAGGGATCTTCTTCAGAAAGATTTCTATGAGATGTTTTAAAACCAGCTATTTGAAGAAGATTATCATCTATGTCTAATGAATCATGCTCCCTCATAATTGCTTCCTCTCTTGGATTAAATTTCTTAATTTCTGCTCTTGATTTTAATAAAATTAATCTTAAACTTTGAGTATGGTTTGGAGGGCACCATTCAATTTTTGTGATAAATTTTCTAAGTTTTTCTTCTTTTAATTTATTTAATAATTTTTTTCTACTAGCTAATATGTCTCTTTCATATATATCTTTAATACTTGTTTCTCCGCCGATTATATAAAGTTCTGGGCGCGCCTTTCTTTTTAAATTCAAATCCTCTCTTAAATCTCTAAAAAATGGTTCAAAAGAATTTGGGAAATCTGAATCTAAGGGGTTCATATAAATCATATATCCTTTTTCCCCATAAATCGTGCCTAAAACTATAAAAGGCCCTACACCTCCAGAATATAATTCATTTGGTGTTTTAGTAGTTTTGTATTCAAATGGTTCAACAGTGATTTGTTTTGATCTTTTCATAAATGGAGTAACTATTAGGTAGTATATAAATCTTTTTATTGTCTTTTGATAAAATTATAATTCTCTTTTCTAAAAAATTTAATTATTACAATCAAACTTAATTACCACAATCAAAAACTAGAATAGCATTATCACTATAATCTGCTTTTATAGAATAGGTTTTGGTGAGATTGCATTCTTCTAATAAGAAATCCTGTTCAATAATCCTATTCATTCGAAGAATTTTGCCTTCTTGATCTAAAAGTGCTTTGATTAAAACAAATTTTGTATTTCCCCTTATAGCATCAGTTCTTTCTTTGATATTGTATAAACCACTAATAAATGTTTTTTCATTTGTATCTATGTAATTATTAGTAATTCCCCTTTTAGAAATTAGGGCTACTAATGGGGCAATTTCAAAATCACCATATATTTTATCTTCAGGTCTGCTATTTTCTTGGACATATTTTGTTATATCATATATAAAATCTATTTTTGCAGCTGAAGAATGATTTTTAATATAAAATGAAGAATTATGTATTATAATAATCCCTAAAAGAAATATTATTAGAATAAATAAAAATTTCTGTGGAATTTTTTTAGTTAGTTTGTATAAACTATATCCTCCAATAATTGCAAGAAAAGGGATAAGTAATCCAAAATAAAGATAATAGATGTCTACATAAAATATATAGAATAAAAGAATTGTTCCTGCAACAATTAATGGCAATAAGATTTTTTTCTTATCTTTAAAAATTAGGGCAAGAGTAGATAATGAGATTAATATGAAATCCCATCTTAAAAAGAATTTCAAAACTGCTAATTTTGGTATACCTTCTGATTTTAATAAATGATATAAAAAAACAGAATTTAGATAATTTCCTTTAAAGAGAAGAATCAACAATAAATTTACAGGGATGAAAATTATAATGATTCCTAAAATGAAATTCAAAAGAGCTTTCCGATTTTTTATTAATAAAAAAATCATTATTCCAAGAATAGCAAATGCAGCATATAATCTAGTTAATAGTGAGAGGGAGGCAATTATTCCACTTAAAAAATATTTTTCTTTATAAATTAGATAACAACTAAGGACAATAAATAGTGTTGTGAGATGTATTCCTGTTGAGTAATCTGTAGTAGTTAAGACAACAAATGAAAAAAGATAAAGGGTTGAAGAAATTAAAGCCCATAAAGGATTGAATTTCTTTTTAATAATAGTAAATATTAAAACACTGCTAATAATGCAAGCAAGTATTGGGATAATTTTTAATAAAATAATTTTTGTTCCAAATAGACTTAAAAAACCAGCTATTACAAGTATTTGTATTGGTGGACTTGCAAAGAAAAAGTTTTGATAAGGGATTTGACCTTGCAAAATGAGCTTTCCCATATAGAAATAAATGTTTCCATCACTAAATCTAAAGCAAATTTCAGAAATTTTTATTATTGAAAATAATAAGATTATTCCAAGAAATGCAATAGTATTTCTATTTTTTATTTGAGAAAGCCTACCCCATTTCATATTAAGAAAGCAAGTAAATCTAATTTAAATATTTGTTGTTAATATTCTTTTGAATTATAAATCTCTTTTGATCCAATTTTAAAAGATTTCTTTATCCTTTCTTTTTAAAATTTTCTTTATTTTTAGTATATCAATTCATTTTAACAGTATTTTTTGTTATCATAAGCTTTATATACTCCCCATTTCTAATTTTTACATTAGAATAAGATAAATTATCCCCATATAATAGGTTATAAAAAATCTTATTTTAAAAGAATTATAAGGGAGAACAAAAAAACATGAAGTTATACGTAGGTAATTTACCTTGGAGTGTTGACGAAGCAGGATTGAAAAAGCTTTTTGAGAGTTACAATCCTACAGAAGTTTCTTTGATCAAAGATAAGTTCAGTGGAAGATCAAAAGGTTTCGGTTTTGTGACAATTTCTGATGATGAAATTGGAAAAAAAGCAATATCTGAAATGAATGGAAAAGAAAACAGTGGAAGAGAACTTAAGGTTACAGAAGCCATACCAATGGATCCAGACAGACAACGAACACCTCAAAGAAGTTTTGGAAACCGATCAGGTGGAAGAAATTTCAGTCGAGATAATAACAGAAGAAGATTCTAGGATCTGATAAATCTGTTTTATTTTATTTTTTATTTTTATTTTATTTTGAAAAGATTATTTCTTTTTAATCTTTTTTTTCTTTTTGCTTTTTCTACCCCTATTACTTCTGGAAAAGATAGCTACTAAATTATCATCAAGTTTTTCTTTTTGAGAACTTTGAGAACCACGAGCACAACTCCTTCTTAAAATATCTTCAATTTGTTCTGAAACAGTAAATAAATTCTTCTTGGATCTTTTTTCAAGAGTTTTTAATATTTCATCTGATAAGAAAACACAAACTTGGTTTTTCATTTTAGGTTTGGATCTTAATAATTCAAATGCCTTTTTTATAATCTTCACAGGCCAGTTGTTTTTCTTCAATGCTTTGTGAATCTCAGAATCAGAATATCCTTTTTTTCTAGCATTTATAATAAAATTTAAAAGGGTTTTTTGGGAAGTTTGAGAAATCATTTTTTCCCCACATATGTTTTTTGAACTTTAAAGGACTTATATATTCCTTCTAAAATATCTGTTCCAGCATAACCTGCTAATAAAGAAAGTCGTGGATCAAAATCAAAAATAATCCCAATAAAAATTCCAATGATCATGGCAACTAATAAAGTAATAATATAATATCCCCATAAAATTCTTCTTTTTAATGAAAGTGCTTTAAGTAATCCTACAACACCCCTAGTTAAACCTCCGATTCCGCCTAAAAGCCCTGCTAATATCACCCCATTCATATATTCTCTACTTAAAACTTAATTATAAAGATTTTGGTTTTATAGGGTTTAAAATTTCTATAAAAATTTAGAGGATTTTTTAATCTACAATCTGACCATCTCTTAATTTATAAATTTTATCAGCATGTTTTGCAATATCTATATCATGAGTAACTAAAATAATTGTTTTCCCTTCTTTGCTTAAGTCCTCAAACATTTTAGCGATTTCTTGGCCTCTTTTACTATCTAAATTTCCAGTTGGTTCATCCGCTAAAATAACTTCTGGATTATTTGCTAATGCTCTAGAAACAGCAACTCTTTGTCTTTCACCACCACTCATTTGCTTAGGTAAATGATTTAATCTATGGCCCAACCCTATTTTTATTAAAAGTTCTTTTGCTTTTTTAACTCTTTTTTCATAAGGAATTCTTTGAAAAATCATAGGTAACATTACATTTTCTAAAGCAGTTAATGTGGGAATTAAATTAAAATTTTGAAAAATAAAACCAATTTTTCTCCCCCTAATTTGTGCTAAATCAGATTCATGTAAGTGTTCTATATTTATATTATCTAAAAAAATATCTCCTTGTGTAGCAAAATCTAAGGCCCCTACTAGATTCATCATAGTGCTTTTTCCACTTCCAGAAGGCCCAACAATCGCAACAAAATCTCCTTTTCTTATTAGGACATCCACACCATCAACTGCTTTTATTTTTTCATCTCCAACAGTAAAATATTTATAGACTTTTGTTAGTCTAATTATCTCTTCTTTTTCTTTCATTTCTTTTTTAGTCTTTTCTTGAATTATTTTTTCTTTATTTTTTATCATATTAATATTTTGAAATTTATTTGTGAAATTTATTCATATCTTAATGCATCAGCTGGTTTTAATTTTGATGCTTGTAATGCTGGTAAAATTCCAGATAAAGTCCCAATTATAAATGAAAATGCTAATGCTCCAAACATTATCAAAGGATTCATACTTGCTTGAAGTAAGGGTGTTCCAAGATAAATTTTTGCAATAGATTCTGCCCCCTTAGCTAATCCAATTCCAATTCCTACTCCAATTAATCCCCCGACTAATCCCAATAAACCAGACTCTATTAAGAATAATAATAAGATGTGGGAATTTTTAGCGCCAATAGCTTTCATAGTCCCAATTTCTTTTGTTCTTTCTATAACAGAAGTATACATGGTATTCATAATTCCAATTCCACCAACTAATAATGAAATTGCTGCAATACCTACTAAAACCCCTTGAACAACTCCAAAAATATTTTGGAAAGTATTTAATAATTGTTCTGAAGTCTGGATAGTAAAAGTTTCTTGATCTTCTTTTTCCCCTCGAAATTTTCTTAATTTTCTTTTAATTGTTTCAGCAAGATCTGAGGGTTCAAACCCTTTAGCAACTTTGACAAGTATTTGGCTTTCTTCATCTTCTACATTTAATATTTCTGCTAAAACTTCTTTTGTGACATATAAAGATCCATCGTCATAAGGATTTCCAGTAGTTTCTAAAACCCCAATCACTTTAAAATCTTGTCCTTCAATTTCTATTGTTTCTCCGACCCTAATTCCTCTTTTCCAAATATCTCCAAAAGCATGATTATAACCTACAACAACTTTAAATTTATCTCCTTTTTTTAATCCTCTTCCTTCAATAACATCAAAACCCTGCATTGTTAAACTAAGATCCCAATCTTCTGGATTCAAACCAATTCCAAAACCAATTCCAGCTTCATCTTTAAATTTGGCTTGTCCAGTTTTAACTAAATAACCAATTGCCCATTCAACTCCACGAATATTTTCTATGAATTCCAAATCTTTTTGTTTTAAAATAAGTTGATCGCTTACTGCACTTCCTGGAGCCCCCATTCCTTTTGGTTGTACAACTATCTTATCACTGCCCAGCATTTCAAATTGTTCTTCAATAGTTTCTTGTAATCCTTGTCCTAAAGATATTAAAGAAACAACAGCAGCAATACCAATAAAAATCCCAAGCATAGTAAGCCAGCTTCTAAGTTTACGTCTTTTTAAATTGTTCAAACCCAATACAAAGAAATCTCGTAGCATTTTGATTAATTAGATTCTTTAATCTTCCTCATTCTTTTTCTATTCTTGACTTTTTTGTAAATAATATAGAGAATAATTAATACAATAAGGATTGCAAAATATAATCCTGTTATATCCTTTTTTATTAATCCTAATTCAATTGCTTTTTCTTTACTATAAATATCTAAAGGAATGTAAAAACTTTTCACATAATCATTATTAATCCCATCCTTATAATGAATTGTAACTGGGAAGTCTATTTGATCTGGGATATTTTGTTTAAAATAAATTTTGAATTCAGCTGAATCAAAATCATTGCTATCAATATCTCCAATATAAGCAGTTTTAGGGCTTAATATTTTATAATATATAGAATCTGCAATTTCAATTTCTAAAAATTTTGTATCACTTAAACCTTTATTTGTTACTTTAATTAGAATTTCACTATCTTTATTTTTTAATAATAGGTTATCTTCAATAATAACACTGATTATTGGTTCTGAATTAACAATAATACTGATTAAAGAATTCTTAGTAATTTGCACATCATCCTGAATATAAGTGATTTCTACAGGAATTTTATAAATTCCAGATTTAGCAGTATTTAATGCAATTATTTCAAATCTTGCATATTCTTGATCATCATTTTCAATTTCTTCAATATTATAATCTGTGGCAGAATTATATGGTGCAAAAGGAATTCCTTCTAAATTTAAGCTAACACTGATATCTTTAATATCTTCTTCCCCATTATTTTCTATTTCAATATTAATAATGGCACTTTCTCCTGGAGCTATTTCTTTAGGAGTCATAGAAACAGTATCTATAATTAAGGCAGAATTTAGATTAATTAGATTCATTAAGAGTAAGATTCCCAGTATTATAATTAATATTTTCTTTTCCATATAAATTTCTACTCAGAATTAATCTGAGGTTTCACCTCAATTTATCTTAATTTAATTGATTTAAAAGCTTTTTGGATGCAAATTATAGATAATAGGTCAGTTGTTTTTAGCAATAAATTCTACTTAATGTACCACAACCTTTCTAACCTTTAATTTATATTTTTTTTCTAAGTTTTTTGATTGTATTTTAATTTTTTCACAAAAATCTGTATAATTGTTTATCATGCATTGGAATTCATTTAATCTATTTGGAAAATTTTCTTTAATAACTGGTAGGAGTTTATTTTGAACAGATTTTTTTATATTAAGAATTTCAATCCAAACATATTCACATCCAATTCCTTTTAATTGTTTAAATAATTTTTCTAAATCTGTAAAAATTGTGACAGGAGAAATAAAACCAAAGATTTTTATGCCTTTTTCTTTAGCTTGTCTTAATGTTTCTATTCTCTTTTTTGGTGAAGATGCAAGAGGTTCAATTATTTTTGCAAATTTTGCATTTAAACTATTAATTGACATTCCCAATTCAATATTTAATTTTTTAATTAAATCAAAATCTCTTTTTACAAGACTAGATTTTGTAAGAATTTCAATGGTGAATTTTCTTTTAAATTTAGATTTGAAAATTATTTCTAAAATTTTCTTTGTTAGTTTAAATTTTGATTCTATAGGCATATAGCAATCGCAAACACTCGACATAAAAATATGCCCGGGTTTATTTTTTTCAAGCTCTTTTTCTAATAAATTTGGACAATTTATTTTTGCCAAAATAAACTTTCCCCATTTTTCTTTTATATTTTGAAATTTTCTTATAAAATCTGCATAGCAATAAACACAACCATGCTGGCATCCAGTATAAGGATTAATAACATAATCTGTAAGTTTAGATTTAACCATACAGGTTTTGCATTTAATTTCTTTTATTATCATAAGGTTATATATTTATGATTCTTTTAATATTTTCTAAAATAATTATTCGCAAAAATTAAAAGATTATTCATAGAAATCAAGAAGAACAATTTATAGAAATTTATTCTTCTAATTCAATTGCTAAAAATGCCCACCAAGGTTTTTTTATTTTAATTTCCCTGGTCTCAGTATTTACTTGTGCTTGAATATTCATTTTTGTTTTAAATAATCCAAAAACTTTTGATTGTT
>Ga0265592_1000784_pt1 | contig 15325 bp, 18 predicted proteins | sample saktaG_7_FD_190141 | JGI IMG/M metagenome (GOLD analysis project Ga0265592, IMG submission 190141) | Saline water microbial communities from Sakinaw Lake, British Columbia, Canada - sak_2010_1_5_120m | ecosystem: Environmental > Aquatic > Non-marine Saline and Alkaline > Saline ... | reverse complement strand
TAATCCTGCTGTGAAACAATTATTGAAATTAGATTGGAATTTTATAAAAGGCACAGAACAAGAAATTTATGTTTGATTTTTTCTTTAATGGGATTTTTGCCTGTTATTATTTTTCAGCCAATTTAAAAGAATTATTATTCTCATGACTATATTTTTTTGTTATTACTCTAGTTCAATGAACAAAAATAAAAGTTCATTTCAGCAACATTTTTAAGCAAAAGCATATTCAAGATTTTATGTGGGTGTTGCTCCCAAGCTCACTCGGATTTTTATGATTGGCTTCGCAATTGTTTCTCGTGAACTTGCTCGGCCGAAGTTCTCGCGTCACACCCCAAGCAATAATTTTATAAGTTAGATATTTCTTTAAATTTTATGTGGGTGTGCCGGAGTGGTCAAACGGGCAGCCTTTAAGCGGCTGTAGCTTAGTGCTTACGCAGGTTCGAACCCTGTCACCCACATAACGAAGTGCAATTATAGTTTTCTTTTACATTGTAGCTTTTCTTTTTCTAAAAGAAAAACCCACTGTCACCTACAGAGGATTTGAGCAAAATGTTTTCATTTTGAAATTTCCAAAACCTTTATAAACCTTAAAATATATACTTTTTTGTAGGAGGCATAGACTTCGGTTTGTGTTGGATACTTCGGTATTCTTCTCCTACACCTTATTTTATACTATTCAAATAATTTAGAAATTGATAATCCTTTTTGTGCACGATAAATTGCTTCTGCGAAAACATGAGACACATCAATGACTTCTATATTATCATTTTTTTGGTGATGTGTATTGCTTACTATAACTCTTTCAAACCTTTTACAAAGTTCTTCTGTTCCTAATGTGAACAAACCATGTGTGCCATAACAAAATAATTGCCTTGCTCCTTTTCTTCTAAGTAATTCTGCTGCATTGCACAAAGTGTTTCCTGAATCAATTAAATCATCAATAAGTAGAACATCTTTGTTAAATACATCACCTGAAATATGCATTTCTGAAATTTCTCCAGGAATAGGTCTTCTTTTTTCAATAAATGCAGTTGGGTATTTTGAACCAAGTCTTTGTGCAAAAGATCTGGCTCTTGATACGCCTCCAGCATCAGGAGAAACAATAACTAAATTTTCCATTTCAATTACTTTTTGTTCATTTGATTTTAAATATTCAATAACACTTGGAAAACTACGTAAAGAGTCCACAGGAACATTTTCAGGATAAAAACCTTGTATTTGGTCTGCGTGTAAATCCATTGTAATTATTCTTTTTAGATTAGGGGATATTGCTTTTGCCAATGCTCTGGCTGAAATTGGGACTCTTGATTTTTCTTTTCGGTCTTTTCTTGAATATAACATATTGGGCAGAACAAAAGTTATGCTATTTGCAGATGAACTAAGTAACAAATCTTTTATTAAAATTAATTCAGTTAACCACTCTTGTGGGTTCTTTGTTGAATCTTGTATAAAATAAACATCTTTTTTTCGTATATTTTCTGGAACATGCATATCTATTTCATTATTTCTAAAATGTTTTATGCAAACTTCTTTGAGTAATATGTGTTCTTCTTTTTCTCTTTCAATATAATTTTGAATTTTTAATGCAAAATTCCAGGCATTAGAATTTTTGTCAGCTAATAAAAGAACATTTTCCATAAAAAGAATTACAAACATTTATTTAAATTAATTGTTGTGTTAGAACATATAAAATGCACTACAAACAAAAATATGCTTTTTTGTTAATATTCTTAGTAATTTTTCTTTTTGTAATTAATTATAATTTTTTAGATAAATCCCTTGAAGGCTTTTTTGAAGAATCTGAATCTGGTTTTGTTGAACGGGTGATTGATGGAGACACTATTGTTGTTAATTCTACTTCTGTTCGTTTGCTTGGAATTAACTGTCCTGAAAAAGGAGAAAAGTATTATGAAGAAGCAAAGGATTTTTTGGAAAAAGAGGTCTTGAATAAAACTGTTGAGTTAAAGTTTGGAAATGAAAGATATGATAGATATGGTCGTTTGTTAGCTTATGTTTTTTTGGATGAAAAAAATGTTAATTTGGAATTAGTTGAAAAAGGTTTTGCTAATTTTTACTTTCCTTCTGGAAAAGATGTTTATTATAATGATTTTGAAAAAGCTTGGGAAAATTGTTTGAATTCAAATGTGAATTTGTGTGAAAAGTCGCAGAATATTTGTAGAAATTGTATTGGTTTAAAAGAATTTAATTTTGAAAAAGATGTTTTAGTTTTTTATAATAATTGTTCTTTTGATTGTGATTTAACTGGTTGGGGGATTAAAGATGAAGGTCGGAAGAATTTTGTTTTTTCAGAGTTTGTTTTAAATCCTTTTTTAGAAGTGAAGATAATTGTTGGAAATGGAAAAGATAATTCTACAACTCTGTTTTGGAAAGGAGAAGATTATGTTTGGACAAAAACAGGAGATAGTTTATTTTTAAGAGATGATGAGGGGAGGTTGGTTTTGTGGGAGAGTTATTAGAAAATTTAATAAAGGGAATTTCTTTTATTTAATAGAAGATGAAAAAAGAAAATTTAATTAAAAAATATCCTGTTTGGACAGGGATAATAGGTGTTGTAGTATTATTTATTATAATAGGAATGTTTAGTGGAGGAAATAATAATGTAAGTACTGGAAATTTAAAACCTACTAGTTTAACAGAACAACAAAAAGAAACCATAATTAAGAATGCAGTAGAATATGAAATTAATGAATATTGGCAAAGTATGGGTGCAGACCCAATTTGTTATGAATATGTTTTAGAAGACAATTGGTTAAGATTAAGATGTGATCAAGATTTGAATAAAGCAGGAATGCAATTAGTTGTTGATAATATTGAAGATAATATCTCAAAAGATATTTTAGAGTCATTAACTCTTAATGTTGCATTTAAGGATTATGATTATAACACATTGGAAATATTTACAATTAAAATTATAAAATAATACTTACTTAAGATGAATGCAAAAAAGGAAAACTGGTTTAAAAAGCACCCTGTTTGGACAGGAGTAATAGGAATATTCATATTATTTATTTTAATAGGAATTTTTAGTGGTGGAGATAACAATAATTCCACAAGCTATACTAAATCTACAAGCGATACTAAAACAATTGTTGAAAAAATGACGGCTCTCGAACAAATGGAAATCGCTTTTGTAGGGGGTTACTCATATGATGAAATTAAAGAGAGTATTGACTCTGTTATGCAACAATATGAATTATCAATGACTAATGAAAATTATAGTAGATTTGGAAGTGTTTTAGTAACTCTTAGATAAGATTATGGGATTTCTGAAATGGATATTCTTACTTGTATGAAATTTGCAGATTATAAAAATTCAGTTGGGGGAGAAATAACACCTAAAGATGCAATTATAGATTCGGCTTCAATTTGTGCAGTCCTCCTTAGTTCTTAATAAATAAAATAATAGGAATATGTAATTTTTATAATTGGTTCTCCCCACAAAGCCCAAACTAATCTTAACATAAAAATTATTAAAAATAAATAAAATAAAAATAAACTTATTTCTTCTTCGCGACTTTCTTTGTAACTTTTCTTCTTACAACTTTCTTTTTTGTTTTTCCACCAACAATTCCTGTTAAAGTTGCTTTGTATCCAATAGGCATTTGCTCAACACAAAGTTTTCTTGTTCTGTCGCAATGACTTGTTGCTGATTTTATTGCGTCTCTTCTGTTTTTATCTAATCTTTGTAATTCAAGATTTGTTTTTTGCACAGAAGATTGCCAAGCTTTTTGGGAAATTTTCCCAAAAAAGAAACGTTTGCTTTCTTTGTCTAACGCGTCAAGAAGTTTTTGTTTTTCTTCTTGTCGTGCTCGAATAAGTTCTCCAGAAGCTGTTAAATCCTTAAGAAGTTTTGCAAAGTACTCTTCATTCATTCTTTTTATTTGAACCATTTTTCACCTCCTTTTATTTTTTGTTTTTTAAATTTTATAAACTTTTACTTTTTTGAAAGTATTTAATTATTTAGATTTCTCACACACCCCTTTTTCTTTCCATGAATTTTTTCCCGCACTCCCCTCGCCTTTAAGTTGTGAGAAATTGTAAAATGATTCTTAAACATCTTTACATTTCTTCTAATAATTCTATTCCAAGAAGATTCATAGAATTTCTTATAACTTGCCGAAATGCTTCAACCAAAGCTAACCGAAACGATTCACTTTCTGAATTTAGGACAGGATGTTTTTGATAAAACTCGTTGAATAATTGTGCAAGTTCGTAAGAATAATTTGCAATTAAAGAGGGATTCATTTGTTCATAAGATTTTAATGTAACTTCTGGAAAAAGCGAAAGTTTTTTCGCAAGGTCGAATTCTTTTGGTTCTAAATCATTTATTTCAAAATGTCCTGGCTGGTTTGATTTTTTAATTATTGAACTTGCTCTTGCGTAGCTGTACAGAATATATGGTCCTGTGTTCCCATCGAAAGAAACAAATCTGTCTAAGTCGAAAACAATATTTTTTGTTCGATTGTTTTTTAAATCTCCATAGAAAATTGCAGCAATTGCAATCTTTTCAGCTCTTTTTTGGTTTTCTATATTACTTAATTTTGGGAACCTTTTTTTAATTTCTTTTGAAGCAAGTTTTTGTAATTGTTCTAAAATTTTTTTCATTGAAAAAGATTCTCCTTTTCGTGTTGAAAGTTTTTTCCCTGATTTTCCAAGATAAAGTCCGTGGTCAACATGGATACAATTTTTTGCCCATTTATATTTCATTAATTCCAAAACTTTGAAAACTTGTCTAAAATGCAATTTTTGTTCTTGCCCAACTTCATAAATCATTTTTGAAAATTTGTAATTTTTGTGGCGTTCAATTGCAGCAACAATGTCTCTTGTTGCATATATGCTCGTGCCATCGCTTTTTTGAATAATACAAACACCTAATCCATATTTGTTTAAATCTACAATTAAAGCCCCTTTACTTTTTTTTAAAAGTTTTTTCTTTTCAAGTTCTTGAACAATTTTTGGTAATTGTTTATTATATTTTGATTCCCCTTCGTAAACATCAAATTTTATTCCAAGTTGTTTGTAAATTTTTTCAAATTGTTCAATGCTTAAATCTCTGAAATTTTTCCAAAGAAGAAGGGATTTTTTATCACCTTGCTCCATTTTTTTGAAAGTTTCTCTGGAAGGTTTTTCATATTTTTTGTATTTATTTATTTGAACATAAATTTTTAATAAATGTTTTATTGCATCTTTTCTTAATTCAGATTCTTTTCCGAACTTTTGATAACCATAAGCCAATTTTCCAAATTGAGTTCCCCAATCTCCGAAGTAATTTATTTTTTTTGTTTTGAATCCTTGAAATTCACAAAGATTTGAAATTGAATTTCCTATTATTGTTGATCTCAAATGTCCAACTCCAAAGGGTTTTGCAATATTTGGGGAAGAAAATTCTATTACTATTTTTTTCCCTTTTCCAATTTTCCCTTTTCCAAAGTTTTCTTTTTTTGTTATTGCATCCCAAACAACCTGCCGTGCTAAATCTTTTCGATTTACAAAAAAGTTTACATAAGCTCCAGATGTTTGAATGTCTTCAAAATTTACTTGAATTTCATTTATTTCTTCTCTAATCTGAAGTGCTATTTGTCTTGGTTCTTGTTTTAATTTTTCAGCTAGAAAAAAACATGGAAAAGCATAATCTCCCATTTCTGCTGACCGAGGAATTTCTAAAAAATTTTCTATCTCTTGCTTTTTTAATTTTACATCAATTTTTTTCAAAGCTTTTTGGAGGACCTTTATCACTTCTTCTTTCATAAACTTTATAATGTATGTCTGTTTTTATATGTTATGAAAAAATATGATTTGATAATTATTGGAGCAGGTCCAGCAGGTTTGACAGCAGCTGTTTATGCTGTAAGATATAAATTGAAAACTTTAGTTATTGGTAAGCTTCCTGGAGGATTAGCTGGAGAAGCATATGAAGTTTGTAATTTTCCTTCTTATGGAAAAATTCTTGGATTTCAATTAATGAAAAAAATGATTGAGCAAGTAAAAGAGCTTGGGGTTGAAATAAAAATGCAAGAAGTTTCAGATATTAATAATAAAAATGGTTTTGAAGTTATTACATATAAAGAAAAATATTTTTCAAAGAAATTGGTTTTAGCTTTAGGTTCTGAAAGAAGAATGTTGCAGTTGGAAAATGAAAAAGAATTTATAGGAAAAGGAGTAAGTTATTGTGCAACTTGTGATTCTGCTTTTTATAAAGAGAAGGTGGTTGGAATTGTCGGAGGAAGCGATGCAGCAATTACTGCAGCCTTGCTTTTAGCTAAACATGCAAAAAAAGTTTATATTATTTATAGAAAAGATAGATTTTCAAAAGCAGAACCAATTTGGATTGAACAATTAGAAAAAGAAAAGAGAATAACACCTTTATTTAATTCAGTTGTTACGAAACTTATTGGAAAAGGGAAACTTGAAGAGGTGGAAATTAATGAAAAAGAAAAATTAAAAGTTGATGGTTTGTTTGTTGAAATTGGAAGTGTTCCAAATATTGAACTTGCTAAAAAATTAAAATTAAAATTAGAAAAAGATTATATTGTTGTTGATAAAGAGCAGAGAACAAATGTTGCCGGGATTTTGGCTGCAGGAGATGTTACAAATAATTCTTTTAAACAAATTATTACAGCTTGTGCAGAAGGTGCTGTTGCAGCAAAAACAATTTATGAAGAATTAGAAGGTGGGAAATAATATAAATTTTTTTAAACCCTGTTTTCTTTAGATTGTAATGAAGAGAAGAGAATTTATTAAAAAAGTAGCAATTGTTCCTGTGGCTCTTTCTTCACCAAGTTTTTTACGAAGATGTGAACCAAAAATAACTTCACCTTCAAATTCTTTTGATGATTATGTTCCCAACTTAAATACAAATCCTTACAATGAACCAAATTATGTTCTTCAAACAAAAACAACTGCAAACGGTCAAATTGCTTTTAATTTAAATGGAGAAACTCATGCTGCATGGGTTCAGAATAAATATGGAAAGAGAATAACTGGGTTGGATTCTTTTTTATATCATGACAAATCTTTTGGGCAAACTTTTGTTGTAATTACAGATCCTTTGAAAGTGTTTATGCCAAAAATGTATATTCCTTCTGGTTTACAAAAAAAAGTAAGCGGAAGTTTGGATTTTATTACAATGGATTTGTGGGATGAAGCAAGGTCTTGGGGTAATTCTCTTGTTCAAAAATTAGATATTGATTTGCCTTCTTGGGATAAAGAAAGAATAGATGATGTTCCTGGTTTTGTTTATATTGGGAATTGGTCTTTTGCAGATGCAGATGATGTTGTTACAATTTTAAAATATGGGAGTTTAACGTTGAACTTTATCGCTCCTGGTGTTGGGAATGCTGTTTATGAAGTGTTAGCAAAAGTTGATGGTTTTATTGATAATGCCGAGGACATGGTTAAATTAATGAATGGTCTTGGGGTTTTTAATTTTGATATTGAACAACCTTATGCAATTTATGTTTCTCCTTTGCACCAACCGTTTTTGAATTTTATAAAAGTTGAAGACCATGTGAGAAATTCAAATGTTAATTTCAGAGATTTGTTTCCATTACAACAAGGAAATTCTTGGACTTATTTAAATGATTCTCAAACTTTTAGAACAGATGTAGAAGTTTTAGGAACAGAAAATATTCATGGACAAGAAGTTGTTGTTTTGAAAGATGGTGGGGCAGAAAATTATGTTGGATATTCTGGGAATGATTTTAAGTTAGTTGGAACTAAATACCCTGAACTTGGAAAGATATTTTTTGACCCTGCTGTTAAAGTTGGAAAAGATAATCTTAAGATTGGGGATTCTTTACATTCTGAATCAAAAATAATTTTTGAAGAAAATCCTGATCAAGGAGGGAAAGTTGAAGAAACAATTTATTTTGAAAAAAAAGAAAATATAAAGACATTTGGAATGCCCTTTGGAGATTGTTGGAAAGCAAGAGATTCTTACTCTTTAGAATTAACTAAAAAAGGTTTTGATACAATTTATTCAGATCAAACAGTTGAACGTTGGTATTCTAAAAATGCAGGGCCTGTAAAAATAAAAATTCCATCTTATGGGGATTTTTATTTATGGTATTCTCATGTTAATTCTGCTTTAGGAAAAAATAGTTCCTCAGAAAGATTAAAAGATAATTTAAGTATTTTCAATGGGATTTCTAAGGCTGTTGTAAAAAATGCACTTAAATTTAAATAGATTTTAGAACCACAATATTTTTAAAAGGGTTTTATTTAATCTTAAAATGGAAGAACATAAAGAGGAAGAAAAAATTCATTCTAAAAAAAAGAGAAACTTAACAGAAAGTTTTAGAGAAAATCCTTGGATTGTTTCTACATTTGTGCTGGGCGTTTTTGCATTAATTTTAATTGTTACGAGTTTTACAGGAGGAATAACAGGAGGAACTATTTCTGCTGATGATGCTGGAGAAAGTTTGATTAATTATTTAAATTCTGTTGGATATAGCGGTTTTGAAATAAAAGATATCAATAAAATTGGAGATTTGTATGAGATTAATACTCTTTATGAGGAGGAAGCTGTTCCTTTTTATGTTACTAAAACAGGATATATTATTGGGAATTCTTTGATTTCTATTTTAAATAAAAAAGAAGAACCTGTTGAAGCAGAATCTCAAGAAATTCCTAAATCAGATAAACCTGTTGTTGGATTATATATTTGGTCTTATTGTCCATATGGAGTAACTGCGTTAGGACCTTTTGCACAAGTTGAGTCTCTTTTAGAAGATTATGCAGATTTCAAAGTTTATTTATATTATGCAGGACATGGAGATTTTGAAGTTCAGCAAAATAAAATTCAAGCATGTATGCAAGATTTAGGGGAAAATTCTTATTGGGCTTATGCAGAGAAATTTGCTACTCAAATATATGGTAAATGTTCTGGGGATATTGATTGCGATTTAAAGGAATCAGTTGCTTTAATGAAATCTTTGGGAATTGATTCTGATAAAGTTTTAGCTTGTGTTCAATCAGATGGGGAATCTTTATTAGAAGAACATTATAATTCAGCAAAAGATTTTGGGGTAACCGGTTCACCGAGTTTAGTTGTTAATGGTGTAAAGGTTAGTGTTTCAAGAACTGCTGAAGCATATAAAGATGCTATTTGTTCTGCATTCAACAATGCACCAGAAGAGTGTGGTCAGACTTTAGATTCAATTGGAACTACTGCATCTGGAAGTTGTTAATTTTTATACACTTTTTAAAAAAAGAGAAAAATTTAGTTAAAAAATTCCTTTGCAATCAATAAAAAGATTAACCCCATTCTAATTCTTTTCTTATTTTTTCAACATCCATTTTAAATTATTTTTTTCTAAATATTCTTCATTTGTTGAAAATCTTCCAGACCTCGCTGTTTCAAAATACATTTTTATTGAATGTAAGCATTCAAAAACTCTTGGTTCTTTTATTTCTCCTTTGGTTATGTAATCATAACAATTAAATAAAAAAGCTCTTGGAATTTCTAAAATAGAAATTAAACTTCCTAGAACTAAAGCTTCAATTCTTGCAGGAATTGTTAAATTTTTCCCTTCTTCAAAACCTTCCCAAACAATTTCAATTTTTTCATATTGTTTAATTGTCATTTGGATTAATTTAATTGTGGGGTTATTTATTTTAATTATTTTTGTTGACTAAAATTTCTTCTTCTGATATTTCTATTATAGGGGATGTTTTATTTGAAAGATCATAAACATAAATAATTCCTTTTTCAGTTAGAATAATTAATTTGTTTTCTTCGATTAATACATTTTTTATTTCTTCATTAATTTCTATTTCGCTTAGTATTTCTATTTTTTCTTTGGTGTTTTCTAAGATGGTTACTTTATTTTTAGATATAACATAAGTAGTGTTTCCTCTTGATTGAATTATTTCTTCACTGATTTCTATTTCGCTTTGAGCTGATTGTTCTTTTGAAGTTGTAGTTGGATTATTTTTGTTTATAATTCCTTGATTTCCTGTATTTATTAATGCACTATCGATTTTTTCTAAATAGTTTTGTATATCTGTAATTGTTTGAAGTTTGTTTTGGGTTTCTTGAGTAGGCAGATAAAGAGAGATTATTCCTAATGTAATTATAGAAATTAATATTATTGGGAGAATTGCTCTTATTCCTGATGAAATTTTTGAAGAAGTTGGAGATATTACAATTGATTTATTTGAAAGTTGATACATATTAATTTTTTTACCTTTTTTGCTCCAAAAAAAGTTTTTTGATTTTTTTATTAATTCTGATTTTAGAAGTTTTTTCAGGTTGTATTCTATAGTGTTTAATTTTATATTAAGTGCATCTGCAATATCTTTTTCACTCGCTTCTTTTTTTTCCATTAAGTAATTAATTATTTTATCACAATTTTTATCTCCCAATACCTTTGCAATACTTTTTGCTCTTTCATCATTCATTGAAACGAGAATATACCTTTTTTCTTTAGGCATATTCTTTTTAGTGATTATTTATTTATAAATTAATTGTATGGGTTCAAAAATCGTTGAAGTCTTCGTCATGTTTATAAGGATTTTTCCCTATCTTTTTTTAATTAAATATGGAGAACCTAAAATGAAACAAATGATTGCGATAACAATGTTAGTTTTACTTTTTGCAGGTGGAGTTATTGTTCAAGCTACAGGAATACCTGGGGCTATTTTTCTTTCTGAAGATGAAGATGAAATAGAAACTTCTTTGAATTTTGTTAAGATTGATTTGGATCCCAACACAATTAAGGCAAAATCAGGAGAATGGGCTTACTATACTGTTACTGTGACTGATTTCCATGGTGGGCTTGTTTCCCAAAATGCAGGTAACGAGAAAATTGAATGGTTAGTTAATTCTAAGGAAATTATATCTGTTGATGAACTGGTTAATGTTGTTGATGAACCGGTAGTTAATGAATTACCTTTTTATGAATATTTTCTTGAGTTCAAAGGAAAGGGAATAGATAACTATTTTGTTGTTAGTAAACCTTTAATTTCTTATGAAAAGAAGGGAACTGTAGCAACTATGAATGAAATGCAAGTTAATCCTGAGGAAAAAACAAGTAATGGTGTTGTTGTTTACTTAATGGCTGGCGAAACTAAGAAAATTACCTTGATGGTTAAGAGCGAAAAAGTTGGGGCAAATCCTTTTTTGGTTGTTGCTAAGAATAAAAAAGATAGTATGGATTATGTAGAAGGTAAACTTGTTGTTTATGAGGAAAGCTTTGAAAGACTTTACTTTAATGGTGAAGGTGTTGCAATAGATCACGATGAAACAGGGCATATTGTTAAGTTGTTTATTTCTGAGCAAGAAGATGGAAGGTTTAAATCTGAAATCTTTATTGATGGAAAAGATTATCAACTTAGTGGATATCGAGAAGGGGACAACTTTATTTTTTATAGTTCTTACTCAAATTCTGTTAAATTGAATTTAGAACTTGAAGAGTATAAGTATTTTGATGTCTTGGCTGGAAAACTTTATTATGAAGGAAAGGCTTTTGATTTAGTTGCTCGTTCTTTGAACATTAAAAGTGTTTTATGAAAGAGTGTATTAGATGGGAAAGTTGAGGTTGAATCTATAATTCCTCTTGGTACAAAATAGTTGCGTAAACTAAATAATTTCTTTTTTATTTTTTAAATCTTTCTTTTTAATTCTTTAAAATGAAATTAATTAAATTTCAACAGGTCTATTTAAATATTCAATTTCTTCTTGTGTTAATCTAAGTTCTTTTTGGATGTTCTCATTTGATTTTATAATTTGTTTAATAATTGGAAATTCGTTTAATGCCCTCTTTTTTCCAATGTGAACAAGTTTGGCATATTTTTCTGTGATTGTTTTCTTCTTTGCTGTTTTTTGATTGTTCAACCAGATTTTTAAAATTCGAGTTGGTCTTTTGTAGCTTGTGAAACCTGTTTTAATATTTTTTTTAGATGCACAAATTCCATAACTTAATAAAATGTTTTCATAAACAAGAAACCTCCAGTATTGCTGTTTGTAAATTCTTCCTTTGAAAATATCTGCTCTGCTTAAAGCATCATAAGCTTTTGCAAGTTCTTGACCTGAATATTCTGCTGGGATATTTTCTTCAACCCAAAGCATTATTTCGTCAAGTTGCATATCCACTGAATTAAAAGTTGCTAAAATTTCGTTACGTGGTTTCCCTTTGAAAATTATTTTTAATGCATTAAAAATATCTGTTTCTTTATTCCGTTCATTAAGTTCAAGAAGCTCTGGTTCTTTCATTTTTGAAACTGTTTGCAAATCATTTAATGCTGCCCGAACATCTCCTTTAGCATTTATGGCAATTTTTGTTATAATGTTTTGATTTAAAAAAAGACCTTCTTTTCTTAAGACATCAAATAAAATATTTTTTATTGTTTGATAATTAATTTCTTTTAATTGTGCTAAGTCTGCTTTTTTTCTTAAGGGTGCTAGTTTTTTACTCCAAACATCATTTGCAGTTAAAATTACAGGATAATTTGTTGTTTCAATTAAATACAATAATTCAATTATCCCCCCCCTATCTGTCCCAGAAATTCCGTCAACCTCGTCAATTAAAATTATTTTGTTGTTGCTTATTAAAGATTGTTGTTCTATTGCAGGTTTTAAAGTTTCTTGAAGATTGGATTTATTCCTTAAGTCAGAAGCATTTAATTCAAAAATTTCAGATTTTGTTTCAAGAGCAATCACATGTGCAAGAGTTGTTTTTCCTGTTCCAGGTGCTCCGTGCAGGATTAATGCTTTTTTTTGTGTTTTTGTTAGTTTCCCTAAATTAAATTCTCCAACAAATTTTTTTGCAATTTCAACAGCTTGTTCCTGTCCTTTTATATCTGAATAAGTTTTTGGTCGATATTTTTCTGCCCAAGCGAGGGAACCAAGTTTCCCTTCGCGTAACCCTCCTTTGTTTTGCGGTTGAGCAGTTTCTTTTGATGCCTCTGACGGAAACTGTGAATCTGTTGAAGTCATTTTTTATATTTTTCCATTAATTTATTTGCCTTTTGTTGATATTCTTTTAGGTCATAGGAATTCCAATAAATGTTTATGAAGTCTAAAAAATCCTTTTTATATTTCTCATCGCAAGAATTTTTATCAAGTTCTTTTAATAAATCTTCCAATTCTTTTCTTACTTTTTTTTCAGGAAGATATTTCATTTTTAATTTTATTTTTTATAGTTCTGAAGCAAATTTTTCTAAACCCGCTTCAAATTTTACTTTTTCTTTTGGTATTTCTTTTATTTTCGTTGAATTAATTATTTCAAAGTATTTTATGGGTTTTTTTAATTTTCTTGATAATTTTATTTCATCAAGAACTCCATTAGAAACTTGCCCGAATACCCATAATTCATCTCCTCGTGTAACTAAATTGTTGTTTGCATTCCTTATCACTTCTCTTGGAATTGTATCCAACATAAAATATTGAAATATCATAAAGGGGTTTAAAGGCACACATTTTTGTTCTAATATGTATTTAGATATATGCTCTCTGAAATAAAAATTATGTTTTGAAAATGCAGGATAAATCAATCTCATATTTTCAATTTTCATTTCATCCCTTCCCCAACCCTGCAAGGACAAAACTTGCAAGTAAAGCTTGAAGTTGTATGAATGGGTCAGAGCCTTCGACAATTCTGAATTCTGCTTCACCTGTTTTTTCTGTAAGTTTTACTTTTATTTCAGGTTCAATAGGAAGATTCCAAATTTCTTTTTGAATTGATTTCACCACGTCTTGCCCAGAAATGCTTTCTTTTAACATAATATCTAAAAGTTTTTCGCGGGATTTTTGAAAGTCTCCTGTGAGTGCATAATCAAGAACCACCTTAATATCTTTTGGTTTTGCACTGGAAATAACAGTTGAAATTAATTCTTCTGTTATGTTGGAAGCTATTGATGCTGTAGATTGTAAAAGATTTACAGCTTTTCTGCAATCACCTTCGCTACCTTCATATAAAATTTCTATTGCTTCAGGAGAAATTGTAATTTTTTCAGAATCTGTTATCCTCTGTAAATATTTTTCAATATCTTTTTTTTCTAATAGTTTAAATCTAAAAATTGCACAACGCGATTGAATAGGGTCAATTATTTTGCTTGAATAATTGCAAGATAAAATAAATCTACAAGTTGCTGAATAATTTTCCATTGTTCTTCTTAGGGCTTGTTGTGCTTCAGGTGTTAAAGCATCTGCTTCATCTAAAAATATTACTTTAAATGGAACTCTTCCAAGAGATTTTGTTCGTGCAAAACTTTTTACTTTTTCTCGGACAACATTTATTCCTCTTTCATCTGAAGCATTTAACTCAAGATAATTTTCTTTCCAGTTTTCTTTGAAAAGTTCTTTTACAACTATCAATGCCATTGTTGATTTTCCGATTCCTGCTGGTCCTGCAAAAAGCATGTGTGGGATGTTGAAGGAATTTGTTAAAGAAGCAATTCTTTTTAGAATTTGTTCTTGCCCTACAAGTTCGCTAAAATAAGTTGGTCTATATTTTTCTGTCCAAATTTCGCTTATCATTATAAGAATATCCCTCTTGTTGCTTATAAATATTGTTGTGCTTTTTTAATACTATTTGATATTTGGGATATATTTTATTATTTTCTTTATAGTTTGGTTTATTAAATTGTTATATTTTCTAACTTGTTGTTGAATTTTTACATTATTACTTATTTGATTAACTTTTTGGTAAAATTTGCAATTTTTATAGTTTAAATTTTTACAAGAACTTTCATCTCCTTTTGTATTTAATTTTTCACATAAACCATGGAATTGGTTGCAAATGGTTGGATTTATTATTTCATCATATAGTTTTGAATAGGGCATTTTTCTTTCATTCATAAATCTTTTTCGAAAATGTTTTTTTATAAATAAATATGTATTACAGAATATATTTAAAAACATTATTTTCTTTTTGAATTAATAAAATGATCTTGTTTGATATGATTGTTCTGCTTTTGGCAGGTATTAGTGCCAGCATAGTGACTGGTTTGATGAGTGCAAGTGCAGTAACTTCTTGTTGTTTAAAGAATTAATCTTTTTGGTTTATTAATCTTCTATAAGGGCTTTGGTCAATTCATCAATAATAGAACCCCTTTTTCCAGAAATTATTTTTTTAATTTTTTCAGATAAGTTATTTGGTGTTTCTGGTTCTTCAAATTCTTCTTTTAATGCTAAATATTTTTTAGATAATTCGTCGTACTGTGTATCTAAGTGTTTATATTTTTCTTCTAAAATATCATATGCTGAAGATTTTCCAATATTCCCTAAATCCATTTCTAAAATTTCCCTTCCTGTGAGAACAATTCCCTCTAATTTAACTCCTAAATTTGATAAAGCTCTTTC
>Ga0265592_1000774_pt1 | contig 15458 bp, 12 predicted proteins | sample saktaG_7_FD_190141 | JGI IMG/M metagenome (GOLD analysis project Ga0265592, IMG submission 190141) | Saline water microbial communities from Sakinaw Lake, British Columbia, Canada - sak_2010_1_5_120m | ecosystem: Environmental > Aquatic > Non-marine Saline and Alkaline > Saline ... | reverse complement strand
TTCGATTAACGAGTCATAAAGTAAACCAGTAATCTTGGTTGAACCCCCTGTATCGCTGCTAACGTGAGTAATCTTATCGTCAGCCAGAAGAGTCACCGCCCCGGAGATGGCGTTCGCTATCTGTTCTTTTTGATATGGACTAATGAACATCGGGCCTGAACGCCTTTACCCCGACCGCAGGGTAAGCTGGAACCTGTAATGTGACATCGTCTGGGGCGGCTTCTTTGGCCGCCCGCTCCAGTTGATCGTTTACCTCTGATTGTAAATGAAGCAAAAACTTTTCCGCGGCCTGAAATTCTGCGTCAGCGACGCCGCCCTTGGCTTTCTTGATCCCTTGGGCGAATTTCAATAGCAACCTGGGGATCATCGCCTTTAACGCAAGCAGTCCCACATAAACCCTTTGCTGATCAGTCAGGGCCACACCTGTCCAGCTATGCAGGGCCGTGACAGCCTCAACCTGTCGTGAAACAGCCAGGGATATGGTTGGGTCAAGCGCTATAACCGGATCAAGTTGATCCATTACAAGTTGAGCGGAATCAATGCTCACTGCGCCGGCCTTGCTTCATACTCGACGATCAGATTTATCAACTCGGCCCTATCCTGCTTTCGGCTATAACTTATCCCGACATCCTTACAGAGTTTTCGGAGATCAGACACAGACAATCCTTCGAACTGTTTTTCAAAATTATTGTCAGTTTCTTGAAGTTCTTTTGTCGGCTGTGTCTGATCACTTTCCCCTTCCACCTTGGCGGAAGAAGTGGTGGGTTTCTCCCTGTTGAACTTGACCAGCCCCCCACCGCTCAGCCAGTCACGGGTGCGTTTGCCCATATTGTCTGGCAGCGGCTTCTCCTGATCAGAACTCAGGGAAAAACCTGTCTCCGGGTCCACAAAGAACCCGGATACATTGCGAAGTCTAATGAAAACGCTCACGGCTTACCTCTCAAATCAGGTTAAAGGCGTCATCCAGGTCGGGAACCCGTTGTCCGCAAACGAAATGGATTTATCAAGTATGATTCGGGCCATGCGTTCTGTCGTCGCAAAACTCGACAGTATCGAAATGGCCGTCCCTGAAATCTGGCGCATCACTATCCGGTCGGACTCGACCATCAATGGCCGGAAAACCAGTTCGATCATCGCCTGAGCCGGATCTATCATGAGGATCTGGTCATCCCCGATATTGGAACTTATAAGATGCGGCAATGAAGTCGGGATAACCCAGTTTCGGCTTTGCAAACCTACAGCGGCCTGGCCCAGGCCCCCGTTCGTGGGTTTGAACTCAGAAAGCGCAAGAAGCGTGTTGGCCATTCTTTCGTTGGTGATCAACGTGCCCCAGTTCTGGGAAATGAGCCTCGATCTGACCCAGAGATTCACAAAATCAGCGAAGGTCAAAGTCCCCGCACTCGCCACACCGACAATAGGGCAGGTGTCTGAACCATCCGTCTGGTCACCTGACACCAGCGTGCTGATAGCGTCAGCGTAAAGCAAGGCCCCAAGCTCGACCCCGACCCTTTGCAACCAGTGCCTCGCAATGGGCAGCTTCACCGACAGGATAAGTTCATCAGTCCACTCAAGGGCCCGGGCTTTCTTGCTCACCCTTACGGTTTTGTATCCCCATGTAAACTTGCTCGTCGGAATGGTCTCAGCTTCACCGATCGGCAGGAGTTTCGGGTTCTCGTAATCAATCCAGGGACTCGTCACAACCAGAGAATCAACATTCTCCGTGGCCGCCACAAGATCCTTGTAGTTGACGTTCAGTTCCATCCCCCTCACTACAAACTGTCTGATTATCTCCGGAGCCAGGTACTTATAATCGTTGGACAAACTTAACAGATTGTCTAAAGATATTCTCTCAGGGTCAACGCCGATATCTGAAAAAAGGTCTCTCAGCGTTAGAAGGTCCCCGTTTCCTCTTGTGAGTTTCAGCCTGGTTTGCATGAACTTTTCCAGGTCGATTTCTTTGCCCGCTACGCCGTCTGAGCCACGATAGGTCTTTAACGGTTCAATTACTTTTTCTTTAAAAGTAAATTGCAGTCCGAGTTCTCCCGCCATTTAATAATCCCCCCCGTATTCAGTTTTTATGGTTGGTTAAAATTCAAGAGTTTCGATTGCGCTTCCGGCTGAAGCCCCCTTGATTATGAGTCCCGCGACTGCGCTTGGGTCATGGGAACTCGAACCACCAAGAGTGACCCCTGCGGTCAAACCCAAAACAGTATTCGCTGAATGAGTCTCAGTCGTGACCTCAAGAGACTGGTTGACATTCAAAGCGGTAAAAACAGGTTTGTCATTCGTGTTTACGGTAACAGCGAATCCCACAGCGGTGGCGTTGATTTCAGCCGCAATTTGCGCCGCTGTCCTGGCCGCTCCCGCTGTCAGAGTAAAAGTCTGTTTTTCATCGCCGCCAACCCTTATTCCAACAACGTCGCTTGTGGCCGCCACAACAGCGTAAGTCCCCGCGTTCGCCGCTGTTACGCTCGCGCAGGAAGCCCCGGAATATGGATAGGCCCTGTTGAGCGGCCCCCAGACAAACGCCCCGTGAGTGACTGCAACCCCAGCGAGACGATCATCCTTTCTTTCACGAAATCGGGTCGCGACCGTGCAGAAGGCCGCGCCTGGAATGTGCGAACAAACAACCCCCACAACATCAACCGATCCTATATCCGTGTTTTTTATAACCGCGTTGTCCCCTGATATTTTAACCACATCCCCAACTTCTATGGTTGTCGGACACGCGAACGAAACCGCCAGAATGTCTTGGACTCCCTGATTCATTATTTGTCCCCCCCAAACAGTCTTGAAACACTGTCTATAATGTCGTTGCTGACCTCTGGCCCGTTGGTGTCAACCTTAGGGATCTCTTCATCAGCGCTAGTCTTCATTGGCCCGAACCTGTTGAGCGACAAACTTTTGTATTCCTCAAGGGCCTCCTGGATGTAGGCGATGTCCTGGGAATTGGCTATTCTCAGTCTGATCTTTTTGTCGTTGTCGCTAAGTTCCTCTTTTGCCGGGTCAACCTTGGCAGCGTCAAAGGCTTTCAACGCTTCCTTTTTCTGAAACTCAACAAAAGCCAGGCCATTCGCTGCGTTTGCGAGGTCTGTCGGTAAAACTTCCAGAATTTCATCAACGGATTTTCCCGAATACTTGCAACTGCCCGACAATTCGCATGCCCTTAAAACCCTGTCATAAAGACCTGAATAGGCCACCTGGGCTTTTTTAAGCTCTTCCACTTTTCCCAACAGAAGCTCTTCAAGTTTTTCAGGAATCGGCGCTCCCTCAGACAGTGCGAACTCAATCCCCAATTCTTTACAGACCGCCGAAAACAGTTTTAATTCGTTTCCCATAGTCCCCCCACTTTCATTACTAACTGGTTCCTTTCCGGAAATATTGTTAAGCGCTACACGGGGCCCCGCGTTGGAATCAGCGCCCATACCCGATGGGACAAGGGCCATGTGCCTTACCGCTGTGATCTTTAACGGCAGCCATCTCACTAAATCCCCGTTTATTGTTTTGCCCTGGTTTTTTACAAAATCCTGATAAGGCATGTCCGGATGTGACGGAACATATTCTCCGTCAATTCCGATTGAACCGGCCCTTATAAATCCTGACGTGAGCCCCTTGGCCGCTTTGGGATCATATTCCGGGTCTACTACGAGAGTTCCATTTATTCCGGCCTCCAGATTACCTTTTGCAGCTTCAAAAAAGGGATTTTCAACAAACCCGGCGATGTCCCTGGAATCAACAGAATGGTTCCACATGATGTCAGGCTTGGAAGCGCCTATCAGTGGAGTTATATCTCTGCCTATTACGGTGGAATTGTCATGTCCAAGGTCTACACATTGAGGGTAGGGCAGTCTCGAACTGGGCCACAGTTTCGTTCCACTTACCAGTCTCCAGAGAACTCTAACTTTCCCGTCATCAGGAACATTCGGTGGGGAAGGCCCGGCTGAGAGAGAAAGATCAACCTCCCCGTCATTTTCCAACTTTTCCTGTATCCGCTTGTTTATTTCTTCGTTTGATTCACTGTGACTGACAGGCGCATCAACACTTTTACAGTCAACCACGCAATCAAAAAGATAGATTTTCTTCCCGTCCCTGTTTACACGAAAATTAAGTTCCTGATTCATTCCCCCCCGCCTTTAATTAATTTTTTAACGCTGGTGTGTTTCTTCCAATGTCTGCGCCGAGCCAAACTGCTTGTCTGTGAGGTAACAGCACATATTTTCTGTTATCCACACTAAAAGAGGCTATGAAAGCAGCGGAAGAGGCGTTGCGTTGATCATGCCCCAAAAGCTTTCTCGCTTCTTCTTTTGTGATCACCTCTTGCTCTAACTGCCCGAGGATTTTCTGGGAGTCCATGTATGCGGCTTCCGCGTCCCTGAATGCGTCTATAGACCGATTTGTAGTAAATTTGACCGAAACCCCTGTTGTCCCTAAACCGTTAAGAGCAAAATTCAGCCTGTGTCCGTGTTCGATAACTCTTTTAACCCCGAGTTGAAACATTTTGATGCCCTGGGTCAATTCCTCGTAAACGACCTTGGCGAAGGTTTCAGTCGAATTAAAATTCCAGCCAAACGCGATGGGGTCTCTTTGCAAGGCTGAGAACATCCCCTGTAAAATAATCTGAAGCACGTCTTTTGCGCCCTGCGCCCCGGCCGTAATATTATTGAACTGGAATTCGATGTTGTCGTAACTGACACAGATCCCGTCATCCATTTCCTTGGTGAAGCTGTCCGCGACCTTATTGAGATATTCTTGAGCTGAAGCGAGATATTCCGAATCTTCCTGTCCCGGCTTTCGTGGAGGCCGTTCCACTTTTGCGAGTAGAACTCCCAGCACTGAAAGTTTTTCAACCCAGGATCGGATCTTTTTCATTATGGTCGCATGGTGAGCGCATGGCTCAATAGCTGCGATAGCGGGCGGGACAGGGTAGGGACTTCCGTCTCGAACGACGGTAGCGTGAAAAGATGTCTGAACCGGATTTAGCTGAACAAGGCGGTCCATTTGCTGTTGCAATAAAACCAGTTTTCGATCGGCGTCCAAACTCCAGCGAATGCTTTTCATCGGCACGATATAAGCCCTGTCGACAAATGAAAGTGTCGGGTCCGGGACCCATTCGACACAACACCCTCCAGATCTCGCAACCTGTGAAAAAAGAGCGTTGATCAGGCCGTCCAGGCCCCCGGACAAAGGAAAACATCTTGCCGCGAAGTTATTGGCGAGGTCTATCGCCAGATCAGCTTCAGCTTCACTGGAAGCGCTTATTTCCAAATTATGACCGACATTGCCTAGCGCTATGGTCGTGTGAACATATTTGCTGACATAAGGATCGAGGAGGGCGATATTATCAATAACCTGATAGGTCTCGAATGGAAACTTGGCCGCCAGAACATTCAGGTTCTCAAGGTAAGTATTAACCTGTGACGCTCCCCACTCATCGTCAGATAGCGATTTCCGGGAAGTAACTTTCGGGTAGTCCGAAGCTGGCTTCTGTGTTTTTTGCCCCTTCCCCAAAAAAGATTTAATTTTTTTAAACACTACGCAGTTCCGAATTTCCTGAAAACAGGGACAATCATCGGGGCCGCCGCTCCGTATCCAAGTTCGTAAGCGGCTATAAGGCTAGAATTCATTGCCATAGCGAAGTGATTTTCGATCCCTTGCCCCCCAATAAAAACCCGACGCATAACTCCGGAGTTTGTCATTTCCTCTTTTGCGATTAGTTGCTTGCAGTGATAACGGGAGCGTTCAAGCGCAGTCAGATTGGTCCCCCTGCATTCCTTCCGATTCGGGAACATGACAACGCCCTGTTCCATTCTGTCAATCATGGAATCCAGGCTGGAAGTCCTGTCCACACTGACCGTAGGAATATCCAGTGTTCCTGAAAGCAATTCAGTCCCTTTTTTCAGCTCTTTACCTTGGAAATATTGTATTGAGGCTTGCTTGGGAAAACGTGAACAGAATTGCTTCGCAGGCCACTTGTTCGGCATGGCGTCCACAACTGCGTAGGATACGCCAAACCGAATCATCAACTCGTCAAGTTTATTCCAGTCGTCGGTTTCTTCAAAATGGACCCATTTAAAAAACCCGCCTGAAATAATTCCAATTGCGATGTGTAACTGGTCGCCCTGATCGACGCCCATGTACGCCCCGGTTTCCCGATAGGAAAATCCGTGGTCCCCTTCAATGAAATCGAGCAGTTTTTCATCGACGCGAGCGTTGCCGCCACCATACGGGAACCCTAAAACCGAAACGGTGAACCGAGCGATTTTATTGTGGCCGACCTTGTAATCTTCCCATTCCTTCATGATTTTTGTCGCGATGTTGGGAAGATTTGGGGGCTTAATTTGAGTGTATAGCTGGCTTAGATGATAACCCCGTTTGTCTTTCCTGTCTGGACGTAAAGCTACCCACTCTCCCTGACTCATTTGCAGTTTGGCCTCACAACTTTTACATCCCCGGTAGTGAGTCGCTCCGTCTGGAAATGTTCTTTTTTTACTGTCAGGAATAGCTAGAAAATTCTCGGGAAAATCGAGTTCAAGACAGTTATATTTTCCGCATGAAGGACAAATTAAATTCCAGTATCTCTGATCTGTCTGTTTGAACTGTTTATCAATTCCGTAACCCGGAAAACTTGGCTGGCTTAAAGAAGCGAACCATTGCAGGTCCGAGTGCATCATTCGGTCAACAGCATAGTCAATCAGGGTTTCTTTACACTCATCGGTTTCATCCGTTATAACCATGTCGCAGTCGATCGATTTAACTTGCGATAAAGTGAACAGGCCCCGCAGATACAGCGCTCCGGGACCAATCTGTTTGAGGCCTACGTTATTCGTGCTTCTAACCCTGGACGCCAGATAGGGCGTTTCATCGAGCATTGTCTGGCATCTATCGTTAGAAAAGTCCGAAACCTGGCCGTCATTCTGGAAATAGTAAACAGCCTTTTTCCCAAGGTGTTCAGCGACATAAAGGGTCTTGATCAACATCGTGGTCGACATCGCGACTTGAGCGCCCTTCATGTAGATTTGCCACGGATGATCATCATCGATGATAGTGTTTAAATATTCATGCCTCTGAGTCGAGTATTGAGCGCCACGTAAAACAATTCCGCTTCTACCTATCCATTCCCGAAGAGACATTCTTTTGAATCTCTTCAGGAATGTGTTTGTAGGGAGAACACCCCCTATAAATTCTTTGTCTATTTGGGTCGTCTGTGGCTCCAGGTTTCTTACCCCTCACTCGCTATCAACATTTTGTCAGCAACCTCATCCACGATTTCAACCAGTTCGCCGACAAGTTCAGGCCGCCCGACAAGTTGTCTCTGGAATTCTTTTCTGAATTCTTCCCTGACTCGTTCGATAACCATATTGTGATCCATTTCCATTTTTCGTTTGTTCAAACTCAGATTAATGGACTTGATCAGGACGTCGGCCACTCTTCCATAATCTCCTATAGACTCGCATTTGGGCCGCTTTAGGGTGTCAAACGGAGCCCAGAAGAACTCCATAAGCCCTTTTAAGGCTTGAGACTCAAACTCCTTGGCGACCTTGTTATTGGTTTTGTCGCTTGAAAGTTCTTTGTCCGCTTCGAGTTTTAATCTTTTGAGGAGTTGCTTGTTCCAGTCTTTGATTCGTTCCCGGGAAACCTGATATCCTTCGTTGGTGAGAAAATCGTAAATGGATGAGTAGGGGCGCTCGGCCTGGAACCAATCGACAAGTTTCGCGCGTATATTATCCGGTAGCCTTTCGACATTATCGACAACCTTCAATATACGCGCGGGCTTCCCCCTATCTTTTTCGAGATTACTGATTTGAATCCCCCCCTAATGGCCTATACAGCCTTGCCGCATAAATAATGATCCATAGTAATATAATGTGTCAATTTAATTTTCTACTATGAACTAGACGCCTCATAACATACTAAAATCCTGCCATGTTTTGTCTATCATTACATTAAACTACTGATTACAGTAGGTTGTAACAGGTTTGGCGAAGTTAATTTACGTGGGCCATTTGGTGGGCCACGACTTGTCGTGATTTACCTATATTTTCCTAAATTGCTGAAATTGTTGGAGGGCAAAAAGAGGACAAAAGTAAGGATAGATACAAAAATAGCCAGGAAGGTTCCTGGCTAACTAGTTGTTATTATATGTTGTTTATTGGTGGGCCGTCGGGGGCTCGAACCCCAAACCTACTGATTAAGAGTCAGTTGCTCTATTAGAGGCGTTCAAAAGAGTAATAATTAGATGGTTTGATTGATGTTAAAATGTAATGACAGAGCAGGCGGTAAACAGTGTCCTTGTTGAAGCTGTCCTTAAGACCGCTCTTAGCAATCGTCATGGCGGTTGAATATGTCTCCCTATAATCCCAGGCGAAAGCTCCCACAATTACAACAGTCCAGAATATGGCTATCAGGGTCAAAATCCTGTCCATACGGGTCTTAAGATCGCCAATGATTGTTTTCTGTAGTTTCATTTAAAGGCCTCAAATGATCAAATGATTATATGTCCTCTAAGGCTTTCGGGAGCGGATGGCAATAACTTAATCCTTATCCAGAACCTCACGAACCATACGGAGCAGTCCTTTGATGTCGAAAGGTTTCCTAATTGATCCTTTTGCCCCCTTTACCTGGGCAACATTTGTCGAGCCTTCTTCAATAACGCCACTGGCTATAATAACCTTGGCGTTGGGATTGATCCCGAGAATCTTCTCCAGGCACTTTCGGCCATCCATTACGGGCATGACCAGGTCCAGGATGATCAACGAGATACTCTTGCCCTCTTTTGGGTATATGTCCAGCGCCTCTCTTCCATTAGACGCCGTGATTACATGATACCCATATTGGTTGAGATGCCTGGAGCTCATTAACCTCAATGATTCTTCATCTTCCACCAGGAGAATGGTTTCGGTCCCCCCTTGAATGGGTATGTCGTCTTTTGGTAGTTCTGATGTCTTTTCCGTCTGAATTGCCGGAAGATATATCTTGAATGTGGTCCCGTGGCCGGGTTCGCTGTCACAAGTGATGAGGCCTTCGTGTTCCTTCACAATGCCATACACTGTGGCAAGCCCCAGGCCCGTGCCTTTTCCGACTTCCTTGGTGGTGAAGAATGGATCGAAGATGTGTTCCACTGTTTGCTTATCCATCCCACAACCTGAGTCTGACACGGTAAGCAATACATAGGGACCGGGCTTAACTTCCGGTGGGATGCCGCTGTTATCGTAATCCAACTGGACGTTTGCGGTCTCAATGGTCAAGGTACCACCATCCGGCATCGCGTCCCTGGCGTTCACCCCTAGATTCATGAGAATTTGGCCTATCTGAGACGGATCCGCCAGGACTGTTTCCAGTTTACCGCTAAGACGTAAAACCATCTCGATAATCTTGGGAATGGTTTTAAACAGGATCTTTTGCACCTCTACTATCTCATGGTTCAAATCAACAGGGCGAAGCTCAGGCTTAGTCCTTCTGCTGAACATCATAAGGCTCTTGACGAGATCGGCTCCTCGCTTGGTCGACTCATATATCCTTTGGAGATCATCAAGTTCGGGGTCTCCCTGTTTTTTATTCATCATAAGAAGCTCTGAGTATCCAGAAATAGCTTGGAGAAGGTTATTGAAATCATGTGCGACACCTCCTGCAAGAGTACCGACCGCTTCCATTTTCTGGGCCTGGAGAAGTTGAGTCCGAAGAGCCTCTCGCTCTCGTTCGGCAAGCTTGCGGTCGGTTATGTCATGAAGTACGACCAGCATACCAGCGGGATTGCCGTTATGGTCCAGGAATCGCTCTCCACTCACACTCACATCAATCAACTGTCCCTGCTTGGACAGGCGTTGCGTGTCATACGATTGATTCATTGCGCCCTCAGTCAAGATCTGGCTGATAATTGAAAGAGTCGCCTCCAGATCCCAATCTGGAAGGGTATTCAGACGCTTGCCTTGAGCCTCTTCCAGTGTCCATCCGAATAGTTTGCTGTGAGCCGGATTGAGGTATTGCACTCTCCCTTCTGTATCATAGACTACTATAGGATCCGGGGAACAATTCAGAAGCGCCTTATAAAGCTCTTCCTGTTCCTTGGCCTGATCGAAAAGATTTCGGTAAAGCTCCTCGCTAGCTCCAAGGAGATCCGCCGCATGCTTGCGTTCGGTAATGTCTGTGAACATTGCAAATGATCCAGCGAAGTTTCCTTGCGAATCCTTGAGAGCGGTTGCAGAAACGAGTGTCCAAATTTGTTCCCCATCTTTTCGCCTGAATCGGCGCTCATAGGACTCTTTTTCACCCCGGATCCGTTTTGACATTCGTGTCTTGTGATCCGGCAAATCCTCTGCGAACATAAACGACTGAACGGTCCGGCCCAACATCTCTTCTGGAGTGTAGCCAAGCATCTCAGCCATTTTCGGGTTGACGAAAACGGTCCTGTAGTCCCCATCCATTGACCACACCCCCTCGTTGGCGGCCTCCACAAAGAGTCTAAATCGGGCTTCGCTGTCTCTCATGGCCGACTCTGATCGTCTGACCTCTGTTACATCTTTTGCAAATCCGGCCAAGCGATCGACCACTCCTGCAGGGTTGAATATCGGATAGAGACTGTGAACCACGATAGAATTTTGTCTCTCATCCTCGATCATCATTGGTTTGCCTGAACGGACCACCTCGTCTACCCATGTCCTGCGTCTTGCCGCCACACTGGGTTCCAAATAATCGAAAACACAATGGCCTACTATATCTTCAGAAGACTTGCCAAGGCGTGACGCGAGAGTTTCGTTAGCCGCAAGTATCTCTCCGTCTGATCTTATGAGGAAGACAGCCTCATTAACGGCGTTAAACAAAGCGCTAAGGTTCTTTGCATTTTCCCTTACATTTTCCTCCGATGAAACACGGTTTTCCTGATCGAGAAAAAGAAGGCAGATCAGCCACGTGGCCGCTGGATAAATCAACAGAACTGGCATTGCTATGTGTTCAAGGGTCTCAAGCATAGCTTCTCTAGGAAGCGTCAGCGTGAGAGAAAGCATCCCCACATGCACCAACAGACCAAATCCAAAAAGGTACAAGTTTCGAGTGAGTCCTGGGTAAAGCGGGCGGAGATAATAAAAAGCCACTCCAAGTCCGGCGGATCCCACAATTGCACTTGTCCCCATGATCACCCCAGAACCACCCAGCCAGAGCCGGTATGCGGCGCTTATTACAGCCGCCATTCCCGCCGTGACAGGACCGCCGAACAACCCAGCGACACTGAGAACTATAGATCGCCCATCGAAGATGACCCCAGTCATAAGATGAACCGGAGTCATCATGCCTATCAACGCGACGCAACCGAAGAGAAAACCGGAGAAGATCTGAGACGCAAGGGTGTATCTATTCCATCGGCGTATTATCTGGCCGTGAATTACGACAAGAGACACCAGGAGACCAACGTTCTGAACTAACTCTAGGTAGAACAATTTTATTCTCCTTGGCAGGGCTTTGGGCAAAGCCGGCAAAAGTGTTGGCTATCTTGTCTTGTTCGTCAATAGTTGCTCAAAGTTTAGCATATCTTTAGGGTTTGTCTTCAGTAATTCACCTATTTGACTAAGCGTCGGGATGAAAATGTTGGCAATGCTGTCAACACCGTTAGTTATGCGGGGGAGTTCCCAAACTATGCCAGTCTAAACAACATGAAAAAAAGGAAGGTTGTCCAAAATAATCAGAGAAAAACAGCCAATTTAACTTGGGATTCAACAATGTTGTGTGCAGACTCCATACGGAAACCTTTACAAGGTCACCGAAGCCTTTCTTTAGCCCCTGTAACTGAGGATTCCCTTGTTGGCACGTTGTTTTGATTGACTCAAGAGCCATCATCGCCTATAATGACCAAAAAACACGTAGGTATATTAGAGTGTTCAGAATATTGTTTTTGGTATCGATTATATCGATCTTGGTTGAAGCCTTGGCTTTGGCTTGAGGTTGCAAGTAAACCTCAGGTTTGAGGTTTAGGCACCCGGTTTTAACATCAGTAATCTAGGCATGCGCCTGTTGCTGGACTCATGTCTACTATACAAGCTTCAGGCCGTTTCTGAAGCTATTTTTAGGACTCAAGATCAATTTTTCATAGCCGAATCGTAACAAACCTTTCTCTAAGCCACGTTCTCAATTCTCGTCAATAAATCCGGCTGACGAATCTTTTCGTAAACTTTAACCATCTGACTGTAGTTATCACAATATTTTGATGAACTCTTACGGTTATTACACGGGCACATTTCCATGTCATGAACGCAAGTTGTCCCCGTGCATTTATTGAGTATCCTCCGTTCTGTGCAGCATTAGTCAGACCGGTGAACAGTAATCTGTTTATCATATCTCCATATACCGCATAAAAAGTTTGACCAATTCTGAATCAGAACATCTATACAATTTAAGTAGGGTTGCATGCTATAATATATTGGCTTCCACCAGCCTCAAAAGATAAAGTTGAGGGAATATTTTTAGGAAAGGATGATTAGAATGAAGAAGTCTGTTTGTATCGTATCTCTGCTTATAGTCACTCTATTCTGTGTGTCAGTCTGCTTGGCTGACTCAGACATCCCCAACCTTGTTGGAACATGGACGCTAAAGAGTGAGGGCGGTGTGCTCCTAAAGGGAACGGAATCAGGCCCGAAGACCCTACATACAGGACCTTTCAGTACTCTTAACGCTGAGGCGGTAATAACCAAACAACAAGGAAGGATAATTCATGGTTCCGTCAAGTCTCCCAAGGCTACTAAGAATTTTATCGGGGCGATTGGCCATGATAATAAGACCATATATTATGCAGATGAAGAAGGTTTACTGGAAGGTAAGCTAATCGACAAGGATACTATGGAGATTATCTATCGTCACGTAACTCCAGCTGATGCTGTAGTAGCTGTTGGGTTATGGACGAGAAAGAAATAGTATTTCATCAAAAATAAAAGCCCTAGCGGGGGGGACCATGCTAGGGCCACGAGCTCAACTCTAAGAGTTGTCTCAATTATTCAAAAAATAACAATGATAGATAATCAAGTCAATGGGATTTTCATTTGTTGATTTTATTAAAAATCAACCGCCCTGATATGACCAATTTCTCCTTTTTAGCTCACTAAATTTCTTAAACAAAATGTTTTTCTGTTGGGGTAATAAGAAATTATAGAGAACTCTATGGATCAAGTAAGCTCCTCAGTGGCTTTCTCCCCATTTACACTTCCTGCAAGAAGACACGGGACGACAAGGGTTATTGGAGCGAAGTGGAGAGATACATAGGCCAACATTCGGAAGCTGAATTCAGTCACAATTAGGACTGAAATATACCTGAACCGGAGTATTGCTTCGGGGGGCAATGCGTGACAGCGTCCGAGCCATAAGCCAACGTTAAGAGACAGGCTGCGCCAAGAAGTAACGAACTAGGTTTCTCCCAGTTCATACTATCTCCGGCGTTACATTCATTATGAGAGGTAATCATGGTAGCGAAACATAATTCCTATTCGTTACTCACAGGAAATTAGCCCTTTCTGAAAACAGATCCCATGGAGATCCCAAGCGGAAGGGTTACGACTGAAATTCCTTTCGAGTTGCATCATGAGGGAGTTAATTATAGCACTTCCCCATGGACTATAAATGATTTTTTGTTATTGACCGCCAACTCGAGGTGTTCTAATTATTCACCTTAAACAAATTGCTACTGAAAGGCATAAATAAAAGAACCATGGAAAGCTGTATTCAGGATCCAGTCGACATAATCCATAGAAGTTTTGAGGCAAGTCTTTTTTGCCCGGAGGATGCTGATGGTGTCACGCGTCTGTTCCGGGCTGTACATGGGGAAGATTATCCCATCAAGATGTTCTACGATCCGGTTCAACTCATCAAAGCGAATCAGGACGGAGACTATTACAGCATTGTAGCGAGGTCTTCAAGCGGAGAAATCGTAGGGATTCACAACCTTTTTCGTTCAGCCCCAAGTCGACAAGTGTACGAATGGGGAGTTGGGCTGGTTCTGAAAGAATGGCGAGCTAGAGGTGTCTCGGGAGCTATTGAGCAGTTTATGATCGACAATGTAATCCCCAAATTGGGAATGCACACGGTCTTTGGTGAGCCAGTAACCAGCCACGTTCACATGCAGAAGCAAGGGGCCAAATATGGTTTTAATGTCACTGCGCTAGAAGTCGGTTTGATGCCCGGAGAGGCATATTCGGGTGAGGGCGTGACATCTCACAGGGTCAGCACTTTGTTGTTCTTTCGCCTGTATCATAACATTCCCCAGAAAATCTATCTACCAAGACCCTACAACAGGGCTCTAAAGTTCATGTATGGAGGTTTCTTGACTGGTCGCTCTTTCTCTGAATCAACGACTCTAGCTCCCAAAGGCAAAGTTTCTCAATCCAAAATGGATATCTTCGATTTTGCAAAGGTAGCCCGTATAGCTTTTCATGAAACTGGTTCGGACTTTGCTGAGCGCATATCGGACTTGGAATCCGAAGCAGTGAAAACTGGATCTGTTGCCATTCAGGTATGGTTGAAACTTACCTCGCCTTGGATAGGGGAAGCAGTGAAGCTCGTTCAAGAAAGAGGTTTTTTCTTGGGTGGATTGCTTCCCCAGTGGTTCGATGATGACGGTCTCTTGATGCAAAAGCTCTTGTTTAAGCCTGATTTTGAGTCAATTCAGCTTTGTTCCGATGATTCTCGGCGGATAACGGACCTGGTGAGATCCGATTGCCAGCGATTATACGGACAATAGATTTCGTTAGGTAGCCCGCACTTAGCCACTGCCATCTTATTCTAAGATGAGGAATGGAGCTTATCTAGCGACTTGGTCAAAGGAAGGTGCCCGATGAAAGGGAAAAAATGGTCTAGCGGATAGGGACAGTTGAACGTGACTTTTAAGTGCAAGCCGCTTGTTTATGCTGCTGACCTTTGTTTGGGTAGGGTACCTGAGCAAACATCATATTTGGTCCTGCCGTCAAGACATTGATGACGGCGCTCATAATTGTAAAAATTGAAATAGGCTTTCAGACCGTCCCTGGCCTCTGTTGTAGATTCATAAGCCTTGAGACTTCTTCATATTTGACGATTTTCCATGCCCGTTCGATAATGACATTGTCAACCCATCTAATGTGGAAGAACTAACCAATAGAACCTAAAGGCTGGATTCGGCTTTTTCATCGGTAGATTTTTGTCCTGGCGCTCCACAACAGTTGTCAGCGCAGGAACATTTGTGAGGCCGATCACTCAACGCAGCATTCCTTCCAAGTAGGAACCTATCTACATAAAGTCTCAAATAGTTTCGCCAAAAAACTCGAAGAATTAAAGCACTCAGAATAATAGCTGCTATCAATTCTGCTTGTGTCCACAAGAAACTCTCTCCAGTTAGTCCGAGATAAGCCATGGGGGAAATACTAAAGGTTTGATAAATTATATCGGTAACATAAGCCATTGCTACGGAGATGACCACGATTGAACCAACATATATTCCTAAGGCCCTT
>Ga0265592_1000767_pt1 | contig 15536 bp, 15 predicted proteins | sample saktaG_7_FD_190141 | JGI IMG/M metagenome (GOLD analysis project Ga0265592, IMG submission 190141) | Saline water microbial communities from Sakinaw Lake, British Columbia, Canada - sak_2010_1_5_120m | ecosystem: Environmental > Aquatic > Non-marine Saline and Alkaline > Saline ... | reverse complement strand
GAGACACACTCCATTGATCGCGATACTCGCGCCTATCGCGGTGTCCTTAATAAGAGTTCCACTGCACATAACTTCCAATCGCACGGAAGAACCCCTTTTCAAAATACTTTTTACTTTACCAATTTCACCAACTATCCCCGTAAACATTCCCCCACCCCCTCGACCCCCAAAACACCAACCTCGTAGGTTACTACCAACCTCGTAGGTTGGTAGTAACCTACGAGGTTGGTGTTGTAGTTGACATAACTATGCTCCAACCTACGAGGTTGGTGTTTTGGGTTATATTTTTTTTTGGCGCTTGAGAACTATTGAAATCAAATATATCCCCTCACAAATATGTCTTCTCCCATTCGCTTAACCTTTACCTCGGATAATACTGCCGCCCGGCGTATATTTAGCGCGCCGGCACCTCCAATCGAAGTATATTTTCCACCTATTATCTTTGGGGCGATAAAAAACATTACCTCATCGACTAAAGCCTCATCCATCAAACTGCCCGCGAGACGTCCTCCCCCCTCGACTAAAATATTAACTATGCCAAGGCTTGCCAACCGTTTCAAAAAAGTCTTAAGAGGACATTTCCCGTTTTTGCTCCTCTGGAGAACAATCATTACCCCTTTCACGCGTCTAAGGTCCTCGATTTTTTTCTTTGACGCAAGTTCAGTGGTTCCGATTATTACAGGCGACTTACCCGCGGTTTTAATGATATTTGACTTGGCCGATATTTTTAAACGGCTGTCCACAACTATCCGCGCCGTGCGGTATCCTTTCCTTTTCGAGTCAAGAAGAAACGGATCATCCGCGGACACAGTATTGCTTCCGACAAGGATCGCGTCAAATTCTTTACGAATTTTCCGGACAAATTTCCGGGAAATCTCTGATGAAATCCATTTTGAAGACCCGTCACGTGCGGCGATCTTTCCATCAAGAGACTCCGCGAGTTTTATTGTGACATAAGGAAGGCCGGTCGTAATAAACTTAATGTATTTCCGGTTCAAACTTCTCGCCGCGTTTCCGCACAATCCGAGATTTACTTTGATACCGGCACGGCGCAGTCTTCTTATCCCTCGCCCCGAGCAAACGGGATTCGGATCTTTCATCGCGACATAAACTTTACTGACACCGCTTTTGATTATTGCTTCCGTGCAGGGAGGTGTTTTTCCGTGGTGAGGACAAGGTTCAAGCGTAACATACATCGTACTTTCCCGAAGAGACCCTGACGCGCTTGAAATCGCTTTAACTTCCGCGTGCGCTTCGCCCGCTTTGGGATGAAAACCCTCTCCTATAACTTTTCCGCCTTTAACGATAATCGCGCCTACCATAGGATTGGGATACGTTTTATTCTTTGCTTTTAGCGCCAGTTTGAGAGCTGATCTCATATATTCAGCGTCAGTTTTCCCGCCCATATTTTTCCGATTCTCTCCGTAAATTGATAACAGCCTGATATTCTATTTTTTCTTTACCAAGAAGCATTTTCTTCCCGTATCCGCCGTGACAATCTGACCCGCCGGTCATAATAAGACCATATTTCTCCGCGGCCGCTGAATATCTCGCGCGCGCGTCCGGTCGATGCCGAAGATGAAAAGCTTCAATTCCTCTCAGTCCCGCTTCAACATAGTCGGGAATATATTCGTCTTTGCCCATTGTGCCCGGATGCGCCAAAACCGCCACGCCTCCGGCATTTTTTATCAATTCAATCGCTTTTCTATAATCCAGACTTTTGTGTTTAACGCAAAAAGGCGCGCTATCCCCTATATATTTGTCAAAAACCGTTTTTATGTCCATGGATATATTATCTTCGACAACAACCCTGGCAAGGTTAAGCCTTCCGATCGTACCTCGCGAATTTTCATTGAAAACTTTTTCTTCCGTAACGGTAAGACCTTCTTGGCGTAAAAGAAATATCATTTTTTTCATCACTATGATCCTGTCTTTTTTAAGTTCATCAAGTGTTCTTAAAAGAGACGGGTTTTTCTCATCAATAAAATATCCGAGAATATGAATCTCCGTTTCGTCTTTTTTCGCGGAAAGCTCAATCCCTCGGATAATTTCCAAATCCATGCCTTTTGCCGCTTCTATACACGGCGCAATGGCCCCGACACAATCATGATCGGTTATCGCGATAGCTTTAAGTCCCATTTCGAGGGATTTCCGCGCAACTTCTTCGGGAGAAAACATCCCGTCCGAATAAGAAGTATGGACGTGCAGATCAACCATGTCTTTATTGTTCTTAGTCATCCTTCTTTATCTCTCCGAGCGCGGGATCCAAATCGGAGAGAATTTCCTCTCTTTTTGTTTTATTGATCTTGTCAAGTATACCGTTCACGAATTTCCCCGAATTCATATCTCCATATTTCTTAGCCATTTCAATCGCCTCATTTATGGCAACCTTCGGCGGCGTTTCTTTGGTGAATAAAAGTTCAAAAACCGCGATACGCAATATATTTCTGTCTATAGAAGCCATTCTGCTTAATTCCCAGTTTTCAGCATACTTTATAATGGCTTTATCGATAACTTCTTTATTAGCGTCAACTCCCTCCGCGAGAAAATTGGAAAACTCCTCCGACCGGAGAGCTTCGTTGTTTTCCCAAAACTTTTTTTTACAGACCGAAACGGATTCTTTGGTAATATCGTTCGCGTAGAGAATTTTAAGCGCGAGTTCACGAGCTAAAGTGCGTGTTCTCATATTGCATCCTTTTTTTATAAAACGGAATATAAACTACACATCTCTATTGCCGTCCTGGCCGCGTCTCTTCCCTTATTCCCGCTTTTTGTTCCGGCTCTGTCAAGCGCCTGTTCGAGATTATCCGTAGTAATAATCCCGAACACGCAAGGCACTTTGCTTTCCATCGCGATTTTAGAGACACCTTTGGCGGCTTCAGCGGCAATAAAATCAAAATGCGGCGTTTCCCCTCTTATCACCGCGCCTAAACAAATAACCGCGTCATATTTTTCCGTTACCGCCATTTTTCCCGCGACCGGCGGCACTTCGAACGCCCCCGGAACCCAAACAACAGTAATATCTTCTTCTTTAACGCCATGCTTCGAAAGAGTATCGATCGCGCCTCTTAATAACTGCTCGGATAAAAACTCATTAAACCTTGATACAACTATCGCGAACTTTTTACCATTTGCCATCATCGAACCTTTTATAACTTTTGCCGCTCCCATGTTTTCCTCCTATTGTTTAACCGTTCGTCGTTAGATTTACGGGCGGACACGCGGGTGCGCCCCTACGGTATTAAACCACCCGTCTTACAATTCATTTCGCGTCGCCATCTTCGTAGGGGCGGACCCATGTGTCCGCCCGTTTCTTATTTATCACACTTCCTTCAATTGGTGCCCTAATCGGTATTTTTTTGTGCTCAAATACGCTTTATTTTGTTCACACGGAGTTATTTCCAGTGGAACCTGTTCTATGATCTCTAATCCAAATCCCGTAAGTCCTACAATTTTTCTCGGGTTATTCGTTAAAAGCCTTATTTTCTTTAAGCCAAGAGATACCAATATTTGCGCTCCTATCCCATAATCTCTAAGATCAGCCTTGAAACCCAATTTTTCATTTGCTTCTACGGTGTCACACCCTTCGTCTTGAAGTTCATACGCTTTCAACTTGTTAAAAATACCGATCCCCCTGCCTTCCTGCGAAAGATACAAAATTACACCTTTGCCTTCTTTTGAGATCATTCGCATCGCTTTATGTAATTGATCCCCGCAATCACATCGAAGTGAATGAAACACATCCCCGGTAAGACACTGTGAATGAACTCTGACCAACGCCTCTCCCGCGGACACATTTCCTTTCACCAACGCCAAATGCTGAAAATCATCCACTATAGATCTATAGGCGCATAAACGAAACTCTCCGAATGAAGTGGGCAAGTTTGTTTCAGCGACTTTTTTGATCAAATTTTCCTTTTTACTGCGATATTTAACAAGATCTTCTATCGTACAAATTTTCAAGTTATGTTTAGCCGCGAATTTGATCAGATCCGGAACGCGCGACATAGTTCCGTCTTCATTCATTATCTCGCATATCACGCCAACCGGCTCTTCGCCTGCCAGTCTCATAAGATCCACGCTTGCTTCTGTGTGTCCAGCGCGAACCAGAACCCCGCCTTCTTTGCTCCTCAAGGGAAACAAATGACCCGGTTTGACAAAATCATCGGCGGTGGATCCGGGATCCGAGAGCAATTTTATTGTATGCGCCCTGTCATGCGCGGATATTCCGGTCGTTATATCTTTAGCCGCGTCAACAGACACCGCCCACGCCGTTTTGTAAGGATCCTGCGCCGCGTTTATCATTAAGGAAAGCCCTAATCTATCGGCGGCATCATCCGCCATAGGCACACAAATAAGCCCTCTGCCAAATTTCGCCATAAAATTAATTTTCTCAGGCGTAACATGTCCGGCCGAAAAAATAAGGTCTCCCTCATTCTCTCTGGAAGGATCATCAACAACGATCACCATCCGCCCCTTTTGAATATCCCCGATTATATTTTCGATCGAATCAAACTTCACATTATCTCCTTTATTCCTAACGGACAGGGACAGGCGAGCCCGTCCCTACACTGAAATGTTACAAAATTATTATGCACCACCAACCTCGTAGGTTGGTGGTGGCTCTTCACACATCGTATATCGTATGTCGTATATAGTATATCGCGGAATAATTCCGCCGGAGGCGGCCCGCCTCCGGCGGGAATCTCTTACGATATACGATATACGACATACGATCCCACCACTATCCTACGAGGTTGGTGGTGTAAAGGTTGAAATCGGCACTAAAAAAAACCCCGAAGAAATCACTTCGGGGTTCTGAACAAACATAACCAAACTTTATGCTTTTCCCATCCCGGCTTTACGGTCGGTATTCGATTTTCACGAATTCAGGTTCTAATTTCGAAGAACCTCGCGGACTTGGGTTTTATTAAAAAATTAAACCTCACCGCCGGCTAAGGAATTTCCCATCAAAAACAGGAGCACCTTACCCCAAAGTTAAACCTAATTGTACCATAAACACCCCGCAAGTCAAGTGTTATAGAGTGAAATTTTATAAATGAACGTCCGTTCCAATCAATTAATTCGTATGTCGTATATCGTATATGGTATATCGAAAGAAATCCTCGCCGAAGGCGGACTCCGCCTCCGGCGGAATTTTATGCGATATACGACATACTACATACGATATGTACCGCACAAAGAAAAGGACAGGTTATATAAACCTGTCCTTTTCTTTGTAACATATGCACTTTCGCGTTTCGCTTACATCATACCCGGCATTCCGCCGCCCATTCCGCCCGGCATTCCACCCGGCATTCCACCGGATTTTTCGTCAGGTTTATCGCAAATAATCGCTTCGGTTGTAAGCATGAGTGAAGCAATACTCGCGGCATTCTGAAGGGCGCTTCGCGTAACTTTTGTCGGATCGATAATCCCCGCTTCAACCATGTTGATAAAACGGTCTTCATCCGCGTCATATCCGATCAAAACATTCGTTTCAGTCAAGAGTTTCTGCACAACAACCGAGCCTTCTTGTCCGGCATTAGACGCTATCATACGTACCGGCTCTTCCAAGGCACGCTTAATAATGCCTACTCCGATCTGTTCGTCTTCGGAAAGTTTTAACTCGTTCAGTTTTCTGCTTGCTCTTAAAAGAGCGACTCCGCCGCCCGGAACTATACCTTCTTCCGAAGCCGCGCGCGTCGCGTGGAGAGCATCTTCGATTCTCGCTTTTTTCTCTTTCATTTCTATCTCAGTCGCGGCGCCTACATTAATAATGGCAACTCCGCCGGAAAGTTTCGCGAGACGTTCCTGAAGCTTTTCCTTGTCATAATCTGAATCGCTCGCGTCAATTTCGTTCCTGATCTGTGATATTCTTGATTTAACCGCTTCCGGAGTTCCGGCGCCTTCGATAATGGTAGTGTTTTCTTTATCTATTGTGATCCTTTTTGCCTGACCGAGTTCTTCAAGAGTCACATTTTCAAGTTTTATACCGAGGTCTTCGGTAACGGCTCTGCCTCCGGTAAGAACCGCGATGTCGCCCAACATTGCCTTTCTTCGGTCACCATATCCCGGCGCTTTTACCGCGCAGCAGCTGAAAGTACCGCGAATCTTATTAACAACTAAAGTCGCCAGTGCTTCTCCTTCGGTTTCTTCAGAAATAATGATAAGCGGTTTCCCTGACTGAGCAACCTTTTCCAAAAGAGGAAGAAGGTTTTTCATGTTCGAGATCTTCTTCTCATGAATAAGAATGTAAGGATTATCCATGACGCATTCCATTCTTTCGGTATCGGTAACAAAATAAGGAGATAAATATCCTTGGTCAAACTGCATACCTTCCACTAACTTTAAGGTCGTATCCAGCGTTTTTCCTTCCTCAACCGTAATTACTCCGTCTTTTCCCACTTTTTCCATTGCTTCGGCTATTTTTTCTCCGATAATTTTATCACCGTTCGCCGCGATAGCCGCGACCTGAGCGATTTCTTTTTGTTCTTTTATCGGAGTAGAAATGCTCTTTAATGTTTTGACCACAGCTTCCACCGCTTTTTCGATGCCTCTTTTTATCTGCATCGGATTCGCGCCGGCTGTCACATTCTTAAGGCCTTCTCTGTAAATCGCTTCGGCAAGAACTGTCGCTGTCGTAGTTCCGTCACCCGCGACATCACTGGTTTTAGAAGCAACTTCTTTCACCATCTCAGCCCCAAGATTTTCATACGTGTCTTCCAGCTCTATTTCTTTCGCTACCGTAACACCATCTTTGGTGATCGTGGGAGCGCCGAATTTTTTTTCAATAACAACATTTCTGCCTTTCGGTCCCAAAGTAACCTTAACCGCTTTCGCAAGTTTTTCGACACCCCTTAATATTGAACGGCGCGCCTCATCGCTGAATTGTAACTGTTTAGCCATTTTTCTTTCCTCCTAATGTTATGCGTTTTGTATTTTAAAACCCGCTTTATCCAACTATTCCTAAAATATCATCTTCCCTCAGCATTAATAAATCCTTATCATCAACTTTGAGTTCCGTACCGGAATATTTACCGAACAAAATCCTGTCGCCTTCTTTCACTTCTAAAGCAATAACCTTACCATCTTCGGAAACTTTACCTTTTCCAACCGCAACTACCTTTGCTTCCTGCTGTTTTTCTTTTGCTGAATCAGGCAGAACGATCCCGCCCTTTGTAGTTTCTTCAGCATCAAGAACTTCAACAAGAACTCTGTCACCAAGTGGTCTCACCTTCATAGCCTTCCCCTCCATTTTAGTTTTGATAAATTAAACATTACCCCTGTTTCATTAGCACTCATTCATCAAGAGTGCTAATGAGTTATCCATTATAGAATAATCCGCCCACTTGTCAAGATTTTTTTATGCATCTGTTAGATTCAATCAAAATTACCCCATTTACTTGGCACTTGAGTCCCAAGAGTGCTAATGCCAATTACGTTAATTAATTAGCAGAGATCCCGGCTCACAGCCGGGATGGCAAGTTAGGCGGTCGCACACCTTGCTATCCCGGGCTTGACCCGGAATCTCTCTCCTGGATAATTATTTTTTGTAATTGGTACAACTACGAGGTTGGTGTTTTTGGGGATTGGAATTTTATTTTGTGAGGTATTTTAATCCGGTAAATATAAGGTCCGGATAAACGCGCTTTATTTCACGGGAATATTTGGAAATTAGACCGGCATCTCCGCCGGTGGCGACTACTTTTGTTTTGGATCCGTATTTGTCCTTCAATCGTTTAATAAAATCGTCACAAACGGCCGCGTATCCCAAGAGAATGCCTTTGTTGATACTGCTTCTGGTATCCTTTCCCAATATGCCCTTTGAAGCTTTCAATGTCACAGAAGGCAACAAAGCGGCATTCCGTATCAAAGACTCAAGAGCCAGTCGGAGCCCGGGAAATATCAGACCTCCTTCATATTCCCCTTTCGCGTTAACGAAATCGAATGTGACAGCCGTTCCGAAATCCACCACAATAGCGGGAGCCCCAAACAGACAACACGCGGCGAAAGAAACAACTAAACGATCCTGCCCAACTTCGCCGGGATCTTTATATTTCACAACCATCGGAACCTTAATATCTTTCCCAATAACAAAAATCGGCACTTTGTCCGCGATAATTTTAAGATTTTTTTGGATCAATGCCAGAAATTCAGGAACAACACTTACAATGACAACGCGATCCGAATCTTTTAAATCTTTCCCAATAAGTCTTCTCAACGCCTCGGTCTTCACTTCGGATTTACCCGTATGAATAAAGTACCGTTTCATAATTCTTTCGCTTTTTCCAATCACCGCGACAGAAGTATTTGTGTTTCCAATGTCAATTAATAGTTTCATAATCCGCTGCCCTGCATTCAAAGTACAATACGCGTTCAAAGCTGTTTAAATCGCTGAATAATGTCACTTGAATTATTGATTATTTTTTTATTTCACCAATTTTAGGAATTCTTCAATTGTTAAATCAGTGTCCCTTAACAATTTTCGTAATAGACCTTTGCCTAAAATTTTATGGTTTGGAATGGTTAGAGGAGTTTTGGCTTGATCACTTGAATTGCGCATTCTAATATGACTACCTCGTTGACGAATAATTTGATAACGCAATCTTTTCAAATGCTTTTATCGCTTCTTTGGCAGATATCTGTGGTAATTTAGGCATAAGACAGAGTAGAAAACATTAATTCTTGAGGGTGAAAATCTCTCAAAGCTTCCTTATTTTCCTTTTCTTCCAGACACAAAGCAATAACTTCGCGAATATTTTTTAACGCCTCTTCCATGGTTTTACCTTGAGTATAACAACCGCTAAAAACCGGGCATTCCACTACGTAAAACCCATCTTCGTCCTTCTCAATCAAAACCGGCAACTGATGACGTCTTTTCATTGTTTTCACCTCAAAACAAAGATACCACTATCCTCACTAAAATACAAGAACTATTGCAAATGATTCGTAGGGGCACGGCATGCCGTGCCCTTTTATGAACCGAAAACACTTTTTATTTTAAATTCATCACTATCAACGGACTTGACAAACCCAACCCTTACTTACATCGCCTGAAAAAACTCGTTTTAGGTTTCCGTCCTTTTTCTTAACTATCAGAGCGCCTTTTTCGTCTATATCTTTTGCTATTCCTTCGAATACATGATGATGTTCTTTGACTGTTATACGTTTGTTAAGCACTGTCGAGAGTTTTTTACATTCTTCTCTCAAGGGCTCAAAACCCTCTTTTTTTAGTTTCAAATAATCTTTTTCAATTTCCGTCAATATCTGCCTCATAAGTTTTATCCTACTGACAGAATTTGAACTTTCGTTTTTTAGGCTGGTTGCCTCAGCCGGGAGCTTTTCTATCGGCGTATTAACATTTATTCCCGCGCCAAGAATCAGAAAGTCCACCATATCGGGCTGGGCTTTGATTTCGCACAAAATGCCGCATACTTTTTTTCCGTCAATCAAAATATCATTAGGCCACTTGATACCGGCATCCGCACCGCATACTTTTTTTATTGCCTTCTGAATAGATGCCGCCGCGACAAGGGTTATAACCGGAATTTTGTCGGATTCCATATCGGGACGTAAAATTAAAGAAAAATAAATACCTCCGCCTTCAGGTGAAATCCATTTTCTCCCGAGACGGCCTCGACCCGCGGTTTGAGTTTCGGCAATAACAAGTGTTCCTTCCGCCTCGCCGCTTTCAGCTAATTCGTAAGCCTTGCTATTTGTTGAGCGCAGACTATCATAATACCAAATCTTTTGTTTTCCGATAGTCTCGGTACCAAGACCAAGACTGATCTCATAGCCATACATTTTGTCCGGCGCTGATCTTAATGTGTAACCTAAATGAGGAACAGCTTCAATGATATATCCGTCATATCGAAGCTTATTTATATGTTTCCATAAACTCGCGCGGGAAAATTTCAAAGACGCGGAAATTTCCTCACCCGAAACATAGTCACTTTTGTTCTCATAAAAGAACTCAAGTATCTGTTTTTTAATATCTGTTTCTTGATATTTTGTCATTGTTTGCTGTCTTTACCTGCCGCCCCTGAAACACCAACCTACGAGGTTGGTGTTTCAGGTTGTAGGGGCAGGTTCTAAACCTGCTCTTAAATATGAACTATTGTCGAATATGACCAAAGATCAAAAAGTAAGGGCGGGTTTAGAACCCGCCCCTACAATAATTTTTGTCATCTACCTGATCAACATATGCGTAAGATCGTTTACTATGGGAATAATGAATTTGTCGAAAAGACCCAGGTATAAAAATATTATCAGGATAAAAAAACCGTATTTTTCAAGTTTCGCGTAGGCGCTCATCAATTCCAAAGGTAAAACTGACATAATTATGTTCGCGCCGTCAAGCGGCGGTATCGGAATCAAATTAAATATACATAGAACAAGACTTATAATAATTCCCGTAAGTAAAAATGTCCAAAGAACAGAATGCGGCGCGAACAAATTCATTTTAAAAATAAACGCGAATATGACCGCCAGAGCAAAGTTTGCCGCCGGACCCGCGAGTGATGAAAAAAATAATCCCTGTTGAGGATTTTTGAAATTACGCGGGTTTATTGGAACCGGTTTTGCCCAACCAAAGACTACCGGGGAATGCATAAAAATAAGAATGGCCGGAAAAATAACAGTACCAAAGGGATCCGCGTGACGAAGAGGGTTTAATGTCAAACGTCCCGCGTCTTTAGCGGTTCGGTCTCCAAAAAGGTACGCCGTATAAGCGTGCGCGAACTCATGAGTAACGATTACAATAACGAAAACAACAATTGAAATAAGCATGTTTCTATGTTTTAGGTTACGGCGTCGAGATACTAATTTTTTGACAACCTTGTTAAATTTCCGCGGCGCTATCCTTGCGATTTATTCAAAGTTAAAGCTTTACAATTGAAAGGTATCTTCTATGATCCCCATATCTTCAAGAAAAACTTCTATATCCTTATTGGATTTCAAGATTTTCTTTATCTTTTCTTTACTGCGAAGGAAAGCAATGACTATCGCCGGATCAAAATGAGTTCCCGCCTCTTCCTTGATTATTGAAACTGCCTCGTCAAATGAAAAAGCTTCTTTATACGGTCGTTTTGTCGTAAGCGCGTCAAAACAATCCGCTATAGCGACGATCCTTCCGTAAAGAGGAATTTTTTCGCCCTTAAGCCCCGCAGGATATCCCGAACCATCAAAATGTTCATGATGGGTACGAGCAATAACTTCACATGCTTTCATAATGTCTGATTTCGCGTTTTTGAAAACTTCAGCTCCGACTTCGGGATGTTTCCTCATAAGCTGTATTTCTTCAGAGGTCAGCTTGCCCGGCTTTTTAAGTATCGAATCGGGAAGTATGATCTTACCGATATCATGCATCGGACTTGCCAGCCTGACAATATTCACTTCTTCCTTAGACAAAGCGCATGCCTCCGCTATGATCGCGCTATAATCGGCAATCCGAACGAGATGCGCGCCGGTGTTAGGATCTCTGAATTCCGTCAAAAGAGCTACCCTGAAAATCATCTCAATTTGAGAATCTTCCAGCTTATTGTAAGCCTCTTTCAAGCCTCCGTACGCGTCGCGCACTTTTTTATTATTTTTCTTAAATTTTTCTTTCATTTGCCATTCTTAATCATCGATATATCATTTTAACTCTTTTAAATACTTGTAGTAGTCCCCGTTAGTAGTAAGAATTATCGTCGTCGTGCCGTCAACAGTGTCCGCGTAAGTTTCTAAAGTTTTAACAAATGAATAAAACTCCGGGTCATTGTTATACGCGTCGGCATAAACACCGATGGCTTCCGCGTCCGCCCCGCCTCGAATTCCTTCCGCCGTACGATACGCTTCTGAGGTGATCATTTTTAATTCCTTTTCCATCTGTCCCGTAATTTCAGCGCTTTTACCTCTTCCTTCTGAACGATATTGTTCCGCCGCCCGTTTCCGTTCGGAAATCATGCGGTCATAAACTTTCTTCCGAACTTCCTTTACGTAATTTAAACGTTTTACGCGAACATCAACCAAATCAATACCATACTGCGGAGCCAGAACTTTAGCGCGATTAAGTATTTCCTGCTCCAACCCGTGCCGTCCGGATTTAACCCGCTCCAACGCTTCTTCGGCAAGAGTAAGCACAACGCCGTCATCCTGTTGGTCAAGAATACGATTCGAATCCCGGATCGTCTCGACAAGTATATGCGAGGTTATCACATCCCGCGTCGCCGAATTTATTATGTCATCCAAACGCCCATGCGCGCCACGTTCACTCCCAACAGACTGCAAAAATTTCAGCGCGTCGGTGATCTTCCACCTCGCGGTAGTATCAACCCAAATATATTTTTTGTCTCTTGTAGGGATCTGATTCGGGTCTCCGTCCCAGTCAAGAAGCCTTTTGTCAAAATAATGCGCCTCTTGAATAAAAGGCAGTTTCAAATGCAATCCCGCTTTAGTAACGGGACTGCCGACAGGTCTACCGAACTGTGTGATCACAACCTGGCTCATTTCAGAGACGATGTAAAGCGTTCCTGTTAAAAAAGCGACACTAACTAAAACAACTATGGCCATAATTATGCCGGTAAATTTCTTCATTTTTATTTTCCCCCTTCACCGAGCTTTAATAATTGCAGAACTGAAGATTGTTCCGGATCCATAACATATTTCTTTTCGGCTTTCGGTAAAATTAATGACATGGTTTCCAAATAAAGTCTCTTTTTTGTTATATCCGGCGCTTTTTTATATTCTTCCCACGTAACGCGAAACCTATCCGCTTCGCCCTTTGCCCTGTTTACCCTATCTAAGCTGTATCCTTCGGATTGGCTTATTGTTCGTCTGGCTTCACCTTTCGCTCTCGGTATAGCCTTATTATACGCCTCCCACGCTTCATTTATCATTCTCTCACGTTCTTGTTTAGCTTCATTCACCTCATTAAAAGCGGGTTTTACTTCATCAGGAGGATTCACATCCAGGAGTTTTACGGTAATAACGTCAATACCGGTTTCATATTTATTGAGCAGTTTTTGAAGTTCTTCCTGCGCTAAAACAGCTATCTCTTCTCTTTTTGTGGTAAGGACTTCATCAACCGTATAGTCACCGCATAAGCGCCTCATGACAACTTCCGACATTGCCCTGACATTGCCTACCGGATCCCTTGTTTTAAATAACAGTTTAACCGGATCAATCACACGGTATTGTACTATCCACCGTACATCTGAAATATTTAAATCACCCGTAAGCATCAAAGACTCTTCCGGATACTGTTTCGCGGCATACACGCTTCTGATTCCGGGGCTGGCTGTCCTAAAACCAAACTCCTCCTTGAATATTTTTTTAACTTTAATCGGCGTCATTTTTTCCAGACCCAGCGGAAGTTTAAAATGAAGACCAGGTTCAGTTGTACGAACAAACTTACCAAATCTCTGAATCACTCCGACCTCATCCGGACCTATGGAATAAATAGATCCCTGTAAGGCCGTAATGATAAGAAACACCACTACAACAACGGGAATATACTTTCCATACGCCTTTCCAAACTCCCTCACTTTTTTAGTTTCCTGTTTAAAAAGATCTTCCGGCGAACGAAAATCATCCATACCTATTACCTCCTGTTATTACAAATCAACGAGAATCTTCAATTTTAAATCTCGGAAAATAACTTCTATTAATTTTATTCATTATACATGAGGTCAACCTTATATCCAAGACATAACAACGTTTTTTTTATCTAAAAAAATTCAATCGTTTTTTCCCGAGATTGTAAAGACCGCGCGCATGGGTTCACCCGTCGTATTTTATAAAAACAAAAACAATTTCGTCAATTGACAAACACGCATCTTTAACATATAATTAGGCTTCCGCTTAACCTGTGGCGGGGTAGCTCAGCTGGTTAGAGCGCACGGCTCATACCCGTGTTGTCGACGGTTCGAGTCCGTCCCCCGCTACCAGAATGGTTAGCTGGTTAGCCTGTTAACCAGTTAGCCTGTTAGCTGGTTAGTGCTGATACTTGTTCCCTCCTCTAATGCCTATTGCTCAGGTCCATACAAATAGATCCCCGCTTCCGCGAAGATTAATTCGCGCTTATATTTTATGCTTCCTTCGGGCGCGTAAATTATGTGCTTATTAAACTTATCCAGCCGCTTCCGGCGACTATGTCATCTTCATAAAAAACCGCCGCCTGTCCGGGTGCCGGGGCGAATTGCGGTTTCTTAAAACGGACAACGCATTCATCCCCGTCTAAATTCTCTATTACGCCTTCGCATTTGGCGCTGTTATATCTTATTTTGATCAAAAACTCATGTCCCTCTATCGCCTTTTCCTTGATTAACCAGTTTAATCCTGTAAGACGAATTTTCGTTTCCATAGCGTCTTTTTTTTCGCCTACGGTGATAACATTATTTTCCGCGTCAATCTTGAGAATATACACCGCGTTACGCCCAGCTATTCCAAGCCCGCGCCGCTGTCCTACCGTATATAACGCGATACCTTTATGTTTTCCGAGGATATCTCCTCTCACGTTTACAACATCTCCCGGTAAAAACGCCTTTTTAATACCGCGCTCGGCCAAATATTCCCCATAACCTTTACCGCTCGCCGCGAAACAAATATCCTGGCTAGATTTTTTTTCCGAGGGTAAAAGCTTCTGTTCTTTCGCTATTTTGTTAACTTCACTTTTTTTAATATTTCCCAACGGAAATTCAATAAAAGGAAAAGTTTCTTCCGCGATATCACAAAGAAAATATGACTGGTCATATCTCTTATCTTTCCCTTCCGCGAGATAATATTTCCCATTGTTCGTCAAAATACGCGCGTAATGGCCGGTAGCAATCTTCGAAAAACCCCGCCGGCGGAGCTCTTGGAAACAAGTGCCGAATTTTATTCGGCTATTACAAAGTATGCAAGGGTTAGGCGTCCGCGCTCTCAAATACTCACTTATAAAATATTCTTCGATCTCCTCGGAAAAATCCTTAGATAGATCCAGAACTTTATGCGGTATTTTAAGCTTTTCCGCGGCAAAACGAGCGTTTTCAATCACTTCAGACGAATAGTAAATCTTCGTTTTTTTTTCATCTTCCGCTGTAAACACTCCCTTTTTTTCACCGTCTCGCCACGTCTTTATCGTAAAGCCCGTAAGCTCAAATCCTTTTTCTTTTAAAAGAAAAGCGGCCACGCTCGAATCTACTCCGCCTGACATTGCCACAGCAACTCTCATAAGACTCTCCTCGTGAAATCGGTTGACCAATTCGCCGGTTAAGTATAAGGGCGGACACGCAGGTCCGCCCCTACGATTTTAACCACCCGCCTTACAATCCATTTTGTGCCGCGGACGGTATTGTTTGTTTCATACAAACCACCCGTTTTACAATCCATTTTGTGCCGCGGACGGTATTGTTTGTTTCATACAAACCACCCGTTTTATACCAATTACGTTAATTAATTGTACATTTTAAACTACGAAATATTTGCTTACATTTATATGTTTGGACTTTTTTTTGAGGAACAAATCCAGGGTCAAGCCCAGGGCTGGCTCATGCTGTGATGTTTAGATCGGA
>Ga0265592_1000764_pt1 | contig 15575 bp, 16 predicted proteins | sample saktaG_7_FD_190141 | JGI IMG/M metagenome (GOLD analysis project Ga0265592, IMG submission 190141) | Saline water microbial communities from Sakinaw Lake, British Columbia, Canada - sak_2010_1_5_120m | ecosystem: Environmental > Aquatic > Non-marine Saline and Alkaline > Saline ... | reverse complement strand
CACGGAAGAGCTGCTGAAGGAGCGTGAGAAGGGCGAGCACGCATGGGAACGGTACTGGAAGGAGCATGACGCGAGGATCGTGCATTTTATCGGCACGGACATCGTGTATCATCACTGCATCTTCTGGCCGGCGATGCTCAAAGGCGCGGGCTATTCCCTGCCCGCTGCGGTCGTCGCCTCGGGCATGGTGACGATCAACGGCAAGGCGTTCTCGAAGACGCGCGGGAATGTCGTCTGGGTGTCTGAGTTCCTGGAACGGTTCCATCCTGACACGCTGCGGTACTTTCTGGTGGCGCAGTCGAGCCACACAAAGGAGCTGAATTTCTCCTGGGAGTCCTTCGCCCTGCGCGTGAACAAGGAGCTGGTAGCGATCCTCGGTAATCTTGTGAACCGCGTTATCTCATTTACGCACAGGAACTTCGGCGTCATACCCGAGGGCGCCATCCAGGAGGAGGTGATCGCGGAGATCGAGAAGACGAAGCTGGAAGTGCTGAGTGCGCTGGAGGAGTACGAGTTCAAGAAGCTCGTAGACGCGGTAATGAAGCTCGCAGACTTTGGGAACAGCTATTTCCAGCGCGAGGAGCCCTGGCACTTGATCAAAACTGACGATCAGGGTAGGGCGCGTGTGGGCGAGATCATCAAGAACGTGTTGCAGCTCGTTAAAGCGATCTGCATCTTACTGGAGCCGGTGATGCCGGTGAAGATGACAGAGGTGTGGCAGCAGCTCGGCATGTCAAGTGATCTGCATTCGGTGCAGCTGGATGAATTGGTCGTGCCCGTGGAGAGCGGGAAGCAGGTGGCGAAGCCGAGGATATTGTTCGAGAAGGTGGAACTGTAACGAACGCTGATCTTATTGGCGGGTATACTTTTTGGGCCCGAATCTCGTAAGCGTTCCTTGCGTTGCCGGGAATTTGCTAACGGCGAGCAGCTCTCGCTCCCCGTCGAGTACCACTTCACGAGCGGATTGCTAGCCTTTTATTAGTCGCCGACCTTATCAATCAGTATCCGCGGTAGAGGTGCACGGTCATGAAAATCTCCATGGATATTGAATTACAGGATATTCCGGGCCAGTTAGTCCGTGCCTTACAGCCCATTTCGGACTCCGGTGGGAATATCGTCAGCATTGTGCATCACCATGATAAAATGACTCCCTCCGGACGCATACCGGTGCAGCTCGTTGTTGAGCTGGACGAGCAGAGATTAGAGCGGCTGGTAACTGCGTTGGTGGACCGTGGCGTGACCGTCGTACGCACCGGTGAGGAGCGGTTGAAGGAGTCGATGGTTGTGCTCCTCATCGGGCATATTGTTCATTCTGACCTTCGGGAGACGATCGACAGTATCGATTGCACGGGCTTTGCCGAGGTGGTAGCGCTCTCGCTCTCTATGCCGAGTGTGGATGAGGAATCGTCCGCGTCCGTGACGATCAGCGCAATCGGTGAGCAGGAGCTGAGGGAGGCGCTGCATATTTTGGAGCAGACAGCGAAGAAAAAAGCGATCATGGTTATCGCGCCTATTTAAGGTGCGTGCGTGGTGAGATGAGGTGAATGATGCTATGAGCATGCAGAGGAACGCGAAAACGGTACGAATTTCGATCATCGGCTTTGGCTACGTCGGTGCCGGGTTAGCGGAGGTGATTCGGCGAAAGCGAGCGGAGCTGGCGAGTATCTACGGTCTGGATGTACGGATTGTCGGGATTGCGGATTTGAACGGCATTTTTATCGATGAGCACGGCCTTGATGAGTCGGAACTCCTGAAACTGCGAACCGGAGCGAAGGACTGGGAGCGCCCGGAGGGGATGACGACGCTCGATCTCATCAAAGAGCTGGATCACGATGTGATGGTCGAGACTACGTACACGAACGTTGAAACCGGCCAGCCAGGATTGGCGCATATCAGTACCGCATTGGAGTCAGGCAGGCACGTGGTCACCTCGAATAAGGGGCCGCTCGCGTTGGAATACTCACGCCTCACCGATCTTGCGGCAGAGCAGGGCCGCGCACTCAAATATGAAGCGACGGTCGGCGGCGCGATGCCGCTTATCTCGCTGATACGGGATAATCTTGCGGGAAACGGCGTGCTCTCGATCCAGGGCATTCTGAACGGCACGTGCAACTATATCCTCACCCGGATGGCCGAGGAGTGGTTGCCGTACGAGCACGTACTCAAAGAGGCGCAGGAGCTTGGCTACGCTGAAGCCGACCCGTCGAGCGACGTTAAAGGGGTCGATACGGCGGTTAAGCTCGTCATCCTCGCCAATTCCGTCTTTGGCATGAATGCGACCTATAAGGACGTGGAGGTGACGGGGATCACGGCAGTCACACCCGACGCCTTGAAGCTCGCGGATGATGCGGGCTATGTGATTAAACTGATCGGCGAGGTGGGGCATGAAGGCTGCTTGAAAGTGCGGCCGCGGCTGGTGCCCAAGGGCGATCCGCTCAATGTCCGTGGCACGCTCAACGTGGCTACGATCAAGACGGATCTTGCAGGCGATATCACGGTCATTGGCAAAGGCGCGGGCCCGATAGAAGCGGCGAGCGCCATTCTTGCCGATATCATCAGCATCTACCGGTAGATAGCGGGTGGGCTCACATCCCGCTTCCCGCCCGCGTCCGTCAAGCACGTTTTAGTATCGTTCAGTTGAGAAGTAACGAGGAGGTATTGAGAGCGCAATGGTAAACGCGAAGGGCTGCATAGTGATTTCCCTCACCCCGTCGGCGTCGCGGCGGCTTATTGCGAAGGGGGTTGCGAATCTGGAAGTGGTGCAGCGTGCACTGAAGCACGGCACGATCGTTATCGGACTGGGAACAACCAATGCGTACGTCGCCGAAGAGCTTTTGCGATACGCGTCAGGAGCAGAGAAGGTGCTTGAGAAGCAGCGCTATGCGGCCGGTGTGATCACGGCTGAGGGCTTGTGCGTCGTACCGAAAGAAGCGCGAATTAACGAGATTATCCTGCGGAACGGCACGGTAAGCGAGGAGCGCATTGGCGACGCGATCGAGACGCTAACCGCAGACGACGTGTTCATCAAGGGCGCAAATGCGCTGGACGCGACGGGAACGGCGGGCATACTCATGACCAATCGGTTAGGTGGCACAATCGGCGCGACGCTCGGATCCGTGATGGCGCGCGGCGTGCAATTTATCATTCCGGTAGGGCTCGAGAAGACGATCCCCTATTCCATTGCCGACGCAGCGAAGCGTGTCGGGATCGACCGCTGCGCGAGAACAATGGGCTGGCCGGTGGGCTTGATGCCCGTGCACGGCCGGGTGATCACCGAGCTGGATGCCTTGAAGATCCTGGGTGCGGACGATGCCTTTCCCATCGGTGCCGGTGGCATCAACGGTGGCGAAGGCTCCGTCGTTATCTGCTGCGAAGGTAATCCCGAGACACTGGACGAGGTGATGACGCTCGTGCGTCAACTCAAGGGGGAGGCACCGGTTCGGGTGGTGAGCACGGACTGTCTGTAGCGGTTGAGCGGAGCAATCTTATAAGCGCAATTTTTATACCTTAACCTATGGAGAAGCGGAAGCGCCCCTCGATCTTCGACCTGGTCGAGCGGTACATGGAACGCGTGCTTGAGGAGATGAGCAAGCTGCCCGCGCCCACCGAAGAGGAGTTCGCGCGCATGATGAGTCGGGGCCCACATGAGCTTGACGAGTGGTTCCGCGACCCATTCGAGGAGATGCTGCGGGAGCTGGATACGGAGCTGCCTGAGGAGGTGCACAAACGACATGGGCCCTTCATTTACGGGTTCTCCTACACCCAGGAGCCGGGAAAGGAGCCGGACTTCAAGGAATTCGGGAACATTAAATCATCCAACGGACGCTTGGAGCCCGCTCTGAATGGTGAGCGCGAGCCGCTGGTGGACGTCCTTGAGGATACTGATGCGTACGAAATCGTGGCGGAATTACCCGGTGTTGAGAAGGGGGCAATCAAGTTAAACGCCACCGAGGACGCGCTTGAGATCCGAACAGAGGGCGAGGTGAAATTCTATAAGGAAGTACCCTTCGAGACCTGCGTCAAGCCGGAGACAGCCACGGCGACCTATAGGAACGGGGTGCTCAGCGTCCGGATAGAGAAGCGTAGTGATGAGAAGAAGAAGACGCCGATTCCGCTCGAATAAGCCGCAGCAGAACAGATAGTACGTTACCCGTTCAACATCGGCTGTCTTCTCCGCGATTTCACGCTCAGCGCGCCAGTGCTCGTCCGCGCAGAGCGCTATTCAACTTCTCATCGTTTTACTGATGCGATCCGAGGAGCATGAGGAGCTGCTCCCGTAACGCATTCACCTGCCCGCTCGTTCGCTTTCGCGGGCGCTCGATATCAACAGAGAGAACCTCGAGGATGCGGCCCGGCCGTAAGGACATCACGACCACGCGATCCGCGAGATAGACTGCTTCGTCAACGCTGTGGGTCACGAACAGTATCGTCTTCCTCGTCCGTTTCCAGATCTCGAGCAGCTCTTCCTGGAGCACGTTCCGGGTCTGTGCGTCCACGGAGCCAAAGGGCTCGTCCATCAGTAAGATCGCGGGCTCGGTCGCTAATGCGCGCGCGATCGCGACACGCTGCTTCATGCCGCCGGAGAGCTGAAAGGGGAAGCTGTGCTCGAAGCCCTTGAGCCCTACGAGCTCGATGTAGCGCTCTGCAGTCCTCTTTATGTCGCGTTTGCCCTGTATCCTCAGCCCGAATTCCACATTCTTCAATACCGTGCGCCAGGGAAAGAGCGAAAACTCCTGAAACACCATTCCTCTATCAGGAGAAGGGCCCTGCACCGGAGTTCCATCCAGAATGATCTCGCCGCTCGTCGGATAGTCCAGACCCGCGATCATGCGCAGCAAGGTGGTTTTCCCGCAGCCCGAGGGCCCGACGATGCAGAGGAATTCGCTCGGCTTCACTTCTAGATTGATGTTCTCCAGTGCCTCGCGCGATCCGTTCTCCGCGTCAAACGTCCGCGTTACGTTGCGCAGTATGAGCTGATGATCCATCTTACATCACTTACTTCACAATCCCCTTCTTCCATCTGAAGAGTCGATCCTCCACGAAATACCTGAACATGCGGTCTAAAACCAGGGCCAGGAGCCCCAGCACGAGCATGTATGCGATCACATAATCCATCTGGTGGAGGAAATAAAACTTCTGGAACAGCCGGTACCCCAGCCCGCTATTCCCCACACCGAACATCTCTGCCGCGACCACGCACATCCAGCCCACACCCATACCCACACGGGTGCCGGTGGCGATCGCGGGAAGCGCGTAGGGCAAGGCGACATGGCGTATCAGCTTCCTGTCCCCGATACAGCCCAGGACCATGCCAGTCTCCACGAGGACGCGGGGCACGTCCCGGAAGCCCGTGTAGCTGTCAATGAGTATAGGGAAGAAGGCGCCGATGAAGATGATAAAACCCGCCGCATAATCGTTCAGCCCAATCCACACAATGGCCAGCGGTATCCATGCGAGCGGGGGGATGGGCCGCAAAATCTCGATAATAGGGTCAACGGCCTTGAATACCGGCCGAAACCAGCCCATAACGACCGCCAGTGGCAGCGCCACTGCAAACGCCAGCGTCAGCCCGATACCAAAATGGTAGAGGCTGGTGAGCAAATCTGGGATTAAGAGATTCCGGAGTTTATAAATGGAAATAATAACGACAGAGAAGCGCGGTAAGAAAAACGGATTCTTGATAAGGTACCCTGCGGTTACCTCCCAGAGGAGGAGAACCAGGATGAGTGGTAGCAGCGAGAGTCCGTTCTCGCGTATCACTGCCGTTGGCTTCATGCTCCTTCTAACGGGTTAGTTCGTCGTACAAGCTGGTATCGAAGATCTCTGTCTCTCCGAGCACCGCGATTCCCTGGCCCTCGTAGCGCTCCCTGTCCATGTCATAGATGACGCTCGCATATGCGAGTGCTGACTCCACCTCGAGGTGCGGGTCGTCAGTCCAGTGCATGTCACTGACGTTCAACGAGCGTTTGATCGTCGCCACGTCCGCTCCCTGCAACTTCGCGTAAATCTCCGCAGCCTCGTCGGGATGCGCGAGCTCGTAGTCCGTCGCCCGTATATGCGTCTTAATGATCTGCGAGACGATATCGGGATGCTCGCGTATCATATCCCCGCTCGCGACCAGACAGCAGCAGGCGTGATCTGGCCACATCGTGCCGGACCACTCGACGATTACGCCGTTACCTTCGGTCTCGATGATCGTCGGCGTCGGACTCGGCAGGAATACTGCATCGACCGTTTTGGCCCCGATCGCCGTGGCCGCGTCGCTCGGCCCCATTGCCTTCAGATCCACTTCCGTCTCGGGATCTATCCCGTTATCCATGAGCCATTTCGAGAGCACGGTATACTGAATCGAGCCGGGCGGGAAGGTCCCAATTGCCAGTCCCCGCAGCGATTCGGGGCCCGTGTAACTGTCCGCGAGCTCCGGACGGAGTACCAGTGCGGAGCCCTGGGTTTGAACGCCGGCGATGATCTTCGCATCCAGGCCTTCGTACATCGCCGCGATCGGCGGTGCGGCCCCCACATAGGCAGCCTCGAGCTCGCCAGAGAGCATAGCGTGCATCTCCGGAGGTCCCGATGGGAACTCCTTCATGACAACCTCGGTGACACCAAACTGAGCCAGGTCCTCTTCCCACCAGCCCTGCTCAGCCGCAACCATCGCGGCGAGCTGATGCGTGCTCGGCTGATAGCCGATAGTGATGGTCGTGATCTCTCCAGACGTCTGGTCCTCCAGACATCCGAGCGCCATCACCGCCATTACAACCGCTCCCATAGCCAATAAGCCTATAACAATTCTTCGTTCCACATTACTTCACTCCTAACCTTTTTTATTTATGTCTCGATACGTTCTTGTTATTGCTTGATATCTGGAAGATAGGGTAATAAAAGGATTACTATTCTGGGTATGAATTTACCCGATTGTATAATTCAGCTGGCAAGGATTTATATATTAAACGGTGGAAATTACCCTAAACGGCACGACTGAGCGCCACTCTGAAGCGCCGCTTCAGCGCCGCGGCCCGTACGGGGATGTTCCCGACGTCGGCATTGCCTGGTTTAACCGTAACGTGGAGAAATCGCGGACCTCGCATTTCGTATAACCGTTCCAAAATGGTTCGCAATTCAGCTTCTGTAGTAGCCCTCAGGACGGTCTCGATGCCCGCACTGAATGCCATCAGTTCCACATCCATGTACGGTGCCGGTTGGTCGCCGGTGCTGCCCCAGGTGCCATTATCCAAACAAACAACGCTCAGATTCTCCGGCCGCATCTCGGCGACGAGCGGTAAAATGTTGCTCATCTGTAGACTGCCATCGCCATCCAGCACCAGCGTCTCTCGTCGTGTCTTCAACGAGACACCCAGCCCGATCGGAGTGGCTTGGCCCAAACTGCCGAGCATGTAAAAATTCAACTCGCGATCTTTAGCGGCATACAGCTCCTTGCTCGGCACGCCTATGTTGGCGATTACAGCTTCTTCGCGCAGATACTCGGCGATTATCCGTATCGCATCGTATCTGCTCAGCTCGGGCTTTCTACGGTCGCAGGTGTAATTAAGGACACGCATCGTCTCGTACTGCGGAACTGTAATCGCTGGTATCCATTCATCACGGTCCCAGGCCCGCGGCGAGATGAGCGCGATATGCGGGCGTTCATTGTCGAAAGCGTCTTGAATGATGTCCTCTACTGATCCTAGCTGTGATACATCCTCTATGATCGTGTGTTTCAGATCCAGCGCATCCAATAATTTCGGCAGCGCCTTCCCCAGTGGAACCTGCGCCTCGATGCGCTCATCGTACACACCACGCCAGCTCGCCAGTATCGGCAACGGCAGCCTGTACGTGACGGTAAGCGACATGAGGGCATTGAGTAACGTACCCAGACCGGTGCTCTGGATGATCATGAGCGGCTTGCCACCCGCGAGATAAGCGCCTGCAGAGATCCCAACGCCGTTCTCCTCCCGGTTCAAACCGAGATGACAGAGTGCTTGATCGTGCGCTGCAAGGTGTAACAGCGCACAGATCTTCTCACAGGGCAGTGTCGAGACAACGTCTATCTTGTTCCGCTTCAGTATCTCCAGAACGGCGCGTGCGGGTTCGTACATTGGTGATGGTTACCCTACAATTGCAACAATCATTACAGGCAGGTCTTGATGGGCAATCCTGCTGATAAGAGACTATGCCACAGGATATTGGACAGGCTAGGAACGTCGTTACTCAATTCGCCTGAATGGCTTAGCAAGCTGTCGATGTGCTGGATGCCATAACCATGGTATGAATTCCTCAATTCTCGCATTATATCCGGGCTTGGTCCGTTGTGTGCAAGATTCCCATAAATCCAAGCGGCGCTGTAACGAATATAATCTCCCGCTGAACCTGGTATGCCTTGAATAGAGGGCTTTATCGTGGACTCGTAAAAGTCATTGGTCAGCGACTTTTTCCAGATCTCGACCTCTTTTCTTTTGGATTCAAGCTCCGTTTGGACATACAAGTTGGCGTACTTATCAAGCACTCCAAAAAAGAGCTGTTTCATAAGATAGGGAACTTCTGAAACTTCTATTATCCAACAATCGAACGCTAAGCGATTCAGAGTCAGAGTTAGTATGAAGCGTTTTTTCAGATCATTGATCCCGAGCAGTTGATCAAGCAAAGAGTTACATCTGTCGATATACCACTCAAAATAAGGAGCCGTATTCGACAACAACGATGTTGTATCGGGAGCGAAACTTTTGCCTCTTCTGGCTGGGAAAACGCTGTCACTGTAGATGTCATTGAGATAAAATTCCGCTTCTCGATGTAGATCAAATCGATATTCAGCACGAGAATCAATAGCCCGATCAGGTAGCAATAGAAAAAACAATCGCCCATCTGAAGTGGCGAAATCCCCGTTGACATAAGGATAGAAACAGAATGTCATCAAGCGTAGCCATAGATATGCAGACATCCCACCTTCAAGACCACTTGCTTCGTGAGGTGACCCGGCGTCATATTCTGGATCATACGTTTGCTGCTGGTTAAGTTTAAGTTGTCTGTGTAGTCTGTTTTCGCTTTGCCAGATTTCTGAGCGCGTATTCTCGTCGAGTTCTAGAAACCAAACTTCGGCGTGCGGGAAATCATTGAAAAATAAAGGTGCGATCACCTCTAATAGAATCCGAGGCTGTTCAGGCAAGAAGCCATGTGCCAGTTGTCGAGCAGCGTAAATGAGTTTTTCGCCTTGTGTCCCTTGATAATGCGCCAGGAAGCGCGTTTTGAAACGAGGAAGCCTATGTTCGGCAAAGGTCGCGTCCATCGCTCCTGCCACTTCAGCTTCGACGCTAGAGGTTAGTTCCCAATAGCTTTTCTTCAACTCCTTCTCGCGATTGAGTTGGGACTGATAATCATAGGCCTCGTATAGTAGGTCTCTGACATCAGGGTCGTTAAAATTCTCCGCCGTTATTCGGAGCTTCAGTTGAAGGCGATTATTCACTTCTGCTGCACCTCCTAATAATGCACATTTCTATCTGCTGTTGCATATAACTCTGGTCCGTCAGCAATAGTATATTTCCTATTATAGCTAGCATATATCGTACATACTTGTTATTAAAAAATAATTCATATCTTATGATAACTTTTATTTTGTCGGTACGGCATTATGCGTTACAAAGCCTTAATAAACTCCCGAAGCTCTTGCTCGAGCTCATCCAACGCCCCGTGATCCGAGGATTTTATCTCACACCGTGCCCTGATTTCGTGCAGCTCATAATTCTCCTTCACCCGTTTATAGCCGCCGCCGGTGATATTCAACAAAATCCTGTCATCACGCTTAACCATACCATCATCAACGGCTTTCAGTAATGACGCAACCGCCACGGATGCCGCAGGATCCAGATCGATCCCCTCTTCGCCCTCGAATAACTTCTCCGCTTCACGGGCCTCAACGTTGGTTATCCCGTACATCCTCCCATCTGTACTCGAAAGCATATCATAAACGCCGCCCTTGATGGAATACGGCGGATTCCTCGTGGAGAGCACGTCCGCGTACAGCTGCCGAATCGCATGCTCTGCATCTTTCATGTCCTTTTCCGCGATGATCTCCGCTCGTCCAGCCTGCCAGGCACTGACCATAGGCGCAAACGGGAGATTCTGCGCGATCACGATCTTCGGCATCCTCGCACCAAAGCGGCCATCTGCGATCAGCCTGCTGAACGCTTCCCACGCGGCGATCGCGCCCGTGCCGCTGCCTACCGCCTGGAAATAAAACGCTGGCAGACCGCTCATCGCGAATGCGGCTTCGAGCTCGACCACGCCCATGCCGTCCCTTCTCGCTACGTTCTTCACACCGCCCTCCTCGATGAGTCCCGACAGCTTCGCTATCTGCTTGCCGGCGGCAATGGCATCTGAGTAATCGCCATCCACAGCGATCAAGAAGATGTGAGCGTGGTTTCCAGTTGTCGTCCACATCCGCGGGAGAGAAGTGCTTGGGACGACCGCGAGAACGGGCATGCCCGTTGCAGAAGCGACCTCTGCAAAAGCACGTGACGTATTTCCGGCTGAAGCCACGGTCACGATCTTGCCGCCCGCGCGCTCTTTTACGCGCTGTAACGTCGGCAGCGCCTCTAACTCCTTGAACGTGCAGGTCTTCATGTACGCCTCGCGCTCCGGCCAGTAGCCGCTGAAGCTGATATACAACTCGTTCAACCCGAGCTCTTGTCCGAAGGCCTCGCTTTTGTACGTGATCGGACTCGCATTCGTCGGTACCGCCTTGTCCACGGGCAGCCAGTCAAAATAATTGAACATCCCCAGCCCGGACCGTCTCCGTATCTGCTTCCTGCTATAAACCGTTCGTAACAACGAATCGTGACCTTCAGGGCACGTATTTGTATAGCGATCCACAACGACTTCGCCACCTGCCACACATTTCAACTGATACTTATCAGCTCCCATCTTGCAGTTCACCTCGCTTCGCATTACCTACTCGTTAAGCCGTGCCACCGGTTCAGTAAGCGTGAACGTCCCATCCATGATCTTTTGTTTCAGCAGTTCGGCCAATTTTACTGCCCGTTTTCGGTCCGACTGCCGCAAGGTAACGGGAATCTCCTTCCCGGCAACCGTAACAACGCCGAGCTTACAGCGAAAAGCGCCTCCTGTGCATAGCTGCACGCATGCGCCGCAGTTGCAGCACACATCCCCGTCTATTTCTTTAGTCTGAGCATCAAAAGCCTCGGTCGGGCACAGGTTCGCAACCCGGCATGCATCGCATTCGAGACAGCTCGATCGCTCGAACCGCACGGAACTGTCATGCCAGACGTCCGCATAGGTTATCTCACCGACCGGCAGTCTCGTATGGACGTCCAGGACGTCAAGCGGTATCTCTTCATCGAGCTTCTTCACCGTCTCCAGCACCTGCTCGTTCACGATCGGGATGGGCACTGCCCATGAGGTCAATATCTCCGGCCCCGCGGCAGTCCGAAAGCCGCCGAGGTACTCAGGCAGCATCCCGTGCATATCCGCAATACCCATCAAATTCGGCTTCATCGCAGAGCTCCGGGTACCCTGACCGACAACAAAACCCTCTGCACCGTTCATCAGGATCTTCGTGCCCATACCGATGGTCTCCATGAACGGGTCTTTCTCTAACGGGTTCAACTCGCCACAGCCCGAGAACGTCAGCTCCATGAACGGTCCTTTTAAGGTACGCACTGAGAATATCGACGCGACATCGTCCTCCCGTGCATTGACAAACGCAAAGTAGTTCTTAAAGGCATTCCGCGTGCTGCAGAGTCGTGCAAACGGGATTTGAGCAAGGTTCGTTCTCGTTTCGAACTCCCGACCGTCAGCGGTCTCAACCACGACCTCTATCTCTTCCTGCGCAACCAGCGCCCGGAGAAGATGCCCACCACCGTAGCTGATATCCCTGCGAGACGGCCCGTAAACGATAACGTCAACGATACCAAGCCGTTCGTTGGGGCAGGGTCCGACGAAGGTCGGTACACCATTCAAAGTAACCTTTGCTGCGCGCTCAAATTCGCCGCGCGTCGCAACGGGAACCGAAAGAACCGCATACGTCCCGCTCATCACGCCACAGGTGGCAGAGGTAACAACATCTACATCTTCAAACCGTATCTCCTCACCGCTCCGCGCACGGCTGCAGAGCTCCTCTGCGGTCATCACGACCGCGTCCGCGCTCTTTACGTTCTCCCGTATTTCCGCTACTGTCCTTCTCTTCTCCATACTGCAGTCTTCGCTTTTGGGCCTGCGCTCGCTGTACACACGTTCTAATATGCTATTCTCCCGGACATCTAAAAATCACGTGGCGGCACGGTCGTACCGACACCTGGCATCCTCAGCTCTCCTCTCGTTCCTTTTGAGTTACCGCTTCTGGCAGTTCAAATGCCCAATTGTACAGTACCACGGGCAAGGGTTCATATACGGGTGCCGTCAAGTTATACTATACGACATGACCGCTGCGGATGAGTTCCTCGCTGAGCTCTTTGTCCAGGATCAAGCACTCCCAACCGTATTGACCAGGACGATCAAGCAGAAGCTGGGCATGAGCGTCGGCGAATTCAGTACGCACTCGGGAATTCCGGCCAGCACGCTCTACAAGATCCTCTCCGGTGAGCGTGATCCGAATTTACGTACCTTCCGCAGGATTCTGGGCACGATCAGAGCGATCGAGGGCGTCGAAGCGAAGACGAAGCAGAACTTCATTGCCATCGTGGGCACCCGGAGCGTCCTGGACGAGATCGAGCAGATGAGCATCTCGGTGGGCGCCCGGACCATTGACATCAAGGAGTACGCCATCACCAGTATCGAGGAGGCGATCATCAGTGCGATCCAGGCGGAACGCGACGGTGCGGCCGCGCTGGTCTGCGCGCCGATCGTGAGCTCCACGGTGGAGAAGGTGGTGACCATACCCGTGGCCACGATCAGACCGAAATCCAGCATTACTCGTGCGCTCGAGTTGATGGCGCGGAAGATCAGTTGACCTGCGCGATCTCAACGGGCACGTTGCTCGCTCGATGCCCGCATTCGGGTTCGGCGATTTCAACCCTTACCAGGCAAAGCTCCTGCTGCAGTTCGGCTTCCTCGGTGCGATCACCGCCAACGGCACCTCCTATCTCGCGCCCGGGAACGGCAGCACGCAGACGAACGAGATCAAGGTGCGCGTGCCGCGTGCGAACGTCCTCAAGGATCTGCACGTGCAGCAGCGCGTCGCTTCTGGCGCGGGCGGCCTTACAGGCATCTACACCGTCCGCGTGAACGGTGCGGATAAGGCGATTACCTGCACGCTCGATAATGCAACCACCGGCGAGGATACCACGCACGCGGTCGCGGTTGCACAGGGCGGCGCGGTGAGCATCAAGCTCGTCTCGAACGATGCCGCGGATGCGAGTGAAGACGTGAGTGCCACGGTCGTGCTCACGTAGTTGCTGAAGCGAAAGGACTCGCGCTTTCCACCGGAAATGTACCCGAAAGGCTTAACAATCTGCTTGCTTTAGCTCATTTTGCAGGAGGTGATGAAGATGCCAAGAGTGCTCGTAATGAGACACACCAAGGGGAGGCTTCCACCATCTATGGTTGCACAGAAAAAAGGAGAAATCGCACCAAAGGTAATGGATTTTCTGAAGAAAAACCCAGCCGTTAAATTCAATGGCCTGTGGATTGATAATAATGGTGTTGGGATCTGCGACTGGGAAGCACCTGATGCAGAAACTGTTAAAAAGGCAGTGGAAGCTGTTGGATTACCTCATGATGAGGTAATAGTTGTAGAAAAACTAATGTAGAGATGGAATAAGTTGTAGAAAAATTAATATAGAGATGGGGTGGGTTACCCATCTCTATCCTTTTTAAGGGCGCAAATTATGCCTTTGTATCAGCGAACGTTTTACCGGTACGATGAAAGGATAGCATCTACGACAATGATGAAGTGCTGTTTTTTGGTGCAGTGATGTTCTAACCATTCTTAAATGATTACGCGCCCTGCACACCGATTCCAGAAGCGGCAACGGTGGTACTGCCCAGTACTGGTTTGCTTGCGCTTGCAGGTTATGTAATGGTGGTAAAAAGAACACGTCAATCCAACTTCTTCCGTGTCCCGGTCACCAGGTAAATGATACGTGAAGCGATATTGCAAGCATGGTCCGCGGTCCGTTCCTGGTGCAGGGCGATGAAGATCAGATGGCTCGCGCTCGTTATCGTACGCGGATTCTCGATCATGATCGCCACCAGCTCGCGCCGTATCTGGCCAAAGAGCCCGTCGACCATGTCATCGCGCTCCGAGAAATCCTGTAGCTTCTCGATCTTCTGCGTCGCGAATGCTTCGAGGCAATCGGTCAGCATGCCCTGCGTAATCTCCGAGATCCGCGGAACATCGATCAGCGGTTTCGCGTAGGGCTCATCCGCGATTTGCAGGACGATCTCGGCGATATCGCCCGCGAGGTCGCTTATCCTGTCAAAGTCCGTGATGATCTTCAGGCACGTGCCTATCAGTCTGAGATCACCGGCCATGGGCTGCTGCAGTGCCAGCAGCCGCATACACTGATTCTCAATGTCAAATTCAATCCTATCAATTACGCTGTTCTCTTCGATCAGTTTTGATGCCAATGCCTTATCATGGTTGAACAGCGCGTCGATGGCGTTCTTTGCTGCTATCTGCGAGAGCTCGCCCATCTTGAGCGTATCTTTTTTGAGCTTCTCTAACGCATCCAGATACTCCTTTCTGACTTTCATCTATCTAGCCATACCTCCCGGTAATATAATCTTCGGTTCGCTTATCATCCGGCCGCTCGAAGATCCGTGAGGTCTTGCCGCACTCGAGCAGCTCGCCCATATAGAAGAACGCGGTGTAATCCGAGACACGAGCGGCCTGCTGCATGTTGTGCGTAACGATCACAATGGTATATTCACGCTTCAATTCTTGCAAGAGCTCTTCTATGCGCGCGGTCGAGATCGGATCCAGGGCAGAGCAGGGCTCGTCCAGGAGGATGATCTCGGGATTGACTGCCAGGGCGCGTGCGATGCAGAGCCGCTGCTGCTGCCCCCCTGAGAAGCCCAACGCGTTCTCGTCCAGCCGATCAGCGACCTCGTCCCAGAGCGCCGCTTTCTTCAAGCTCTCCTCCACCACGCTATCCATGTGCCGGTTCTTCTGTCCGTGGATCCGCGGGCCATAGGCGATATTATCGTAGATACTCATCGGAAATGGGTTGGGCTGCTGGAAGACCATGCCCACCTTCTTCCGCAACTGGATCACATCCTCCTTCGGATCATAGATATTCCGCCCGTCGATGAGGACCTTGCCCGTCGTCCTCGCGCCTTTCAGCTCGTTCATACGGTTCAGTGCTCTGAGGAACGTGGTCTTACCACAGCCCGAGGGGCCGATGAGTGCAGTGATCTTGTTCGCATCGATCTTCATATGTACGTTCTTCAAACCGTGCACTGATCCGTTCCGATAATAGACATTCAGGTCGACCGTCTCGATTTTGCTCATTTCTGCCTGGTCTTCTCCGTTTTTACGTTCTTCCCCTCTATCTGCCTCTGCCCATCTTCTTCACGTACCGGTTCCTGAGCAAGAGCGCAACGACACTGATCGCTAAAAAGATCGC
>Ga0265592_1000758_pt1 | contig 15636 bp, 23 predicted proteins | sample saktaG_7_FD_190141 | JGI IMG/M metagenome (GOLD analysis project Ga0265592, IMG submission 190141) | Saline water microbial communities from Sakinaw Lake, British Columbia, Canada - sak_2010_1_5_120m | ecosystem: Environmental > Aquatic > Non-marine Saline and Alkaline > Saline ... | reverse complement strand
CTGGTCAAGGTAAGGTATGTGGAAGCCGAGGAGATTAACCGGTTTGACCCCGAGCACCTGAGCTTTTTCAACGTTAATACCGTGGCTGACCTGGATAGAGCAAGACAAATAGCGGAAGAGGAGAGCAATGATAAGTGTTGACCAGGCTCTGGACAAAGTCCTTGGCAGGGTAGATGTTCTTGATACTGAAGAGAGTCCTATCCTGGGTTGCCTGGGACAGGTCCTGGCAGAGGACGTGTATTCCCCTATTGATATTCCCCCCCTGGACAATTCAGCTATGGATGGCTTCGCTGTCAGGTCGGAAGATACTCGTGGTGCCAGCCCGCAGTCGCCCCGGTCTCTGCGAGTTATTGGCACCAGCATACCCGGTTCTATCTGTAGCCATCAGGTGGGGCCGGGAACCGCCGTTCGGATTATGACAGGGGCCCCCGTTCCGCAAGGGGCCGATAGTGTGGTCAGATTCGAGGACACGGATAAGCAGAGGCGGGAAGAGACCTCATCTGAAATAGGCATTTTAACTGAAGTGCAGGTGGGCACCGACATTCGCCGGGCAGGCGAAGATGTTACCCGGGGAACAATCATATTACCCGGAGGAACAGTAGTCAGACCACCGGTGGTTGGTGTACTGGCTTCGCTGGGGCGGGCTACGGTAACGGTTATCCGCCGCCCGGTGGTGACTATTTTAACTACTGGAGATGAGCTGGTGGATGTTGGTCAGCCTCTGCCGCCAGGCAAGATATATAATAGCAATGCTTATAGTATTGCTGCCCTGGTTTTGCGCTGCGGTGGCATCCCCAGGATGTTGGGAGTAGCCCTGGATAGTAAAGAGTTACTGGCGGGCAGGCTTGGCGGCGGACTGGATGCGGATATACTGATAACCACCGGCGGGGTATCGCTTGGTGATTATGATGTGGTAAAGGATGTGGTAGCGAAACAGGGTGAAATCGTGTTCTGGAGGGTCCGGCTGAAGCCGGGGAAACCACTGGTCTTTGGTATACTAAGGGTGGGTGAGTCCGGGCACATACCCTACTTTGGTCTCCCGGGCAATCCGGTTAGCTCCATGGTTACCTTTGAGCTCTTTGTCCGCCCGGCGATTCTCAAGATGGCAGGGAGGGAGAATTTAGCCAGACCGGTTATCAGGGCAGTGGTTGGAGAGCCTATTGTAAATGAGGATGGACGCCGTATCTTTGCCCGGGCGGTGGTTGAGAAACGTGATGGTCAGTATTTTGCCCGGCTTACCGGTCCTCAGGGGTCAGGAATTCTGACTTCCATGGCTTTGGCCAACGGGCTGGTGATTGTTCCTGAGGATAAGGCACGGGTAGAGGCAGGGGAGGTGGTTCAGGTGATGATGATGGATTGGGGAGAGGAAGTGGCAGGCCTGATTTCAGACTGACTTGCAAGAGGAGGAACGCTTGGTATTTGACGCTTCAGAGTTTGTCTTTGAGGTGCCCCCGGAAATATCCAGGGCACGGCGGGTCTTGATTAAACCCTGTGCTACCTACCCGGTGCCATATCCGGTAACGACCAGCCAGCACATGCTCTCGGTAATCGTGGAAAGCATCAGGCAGGTCAGTGACGCTGATATCATCCTGCTTGATGGCACCCCTGACGGGGGACCGGTCAACCCTGTGTATCAGGCGCTGGGGTATAATTTCCCCCGGGTGCTGACACTGGATGTGAAGGACTGTATCTGGGTGGAGGTAGATAATCCCCTGCCCAAGCCCTTAGCGGTACCAACCTTCTGGGTACCCAATGTTATTTTATCCAGTGATTATCTGATAACAGTGGCACCGGTGAAGATTCTTGGCGGACGGGGCAGTCTTAGCCTGATGAACTTGCTATCGGTATTGCCCAGCGCCAAATATGGCAGGGGAGAGCTCAGGGGCTGGCAGGATTTATATAATCTGGGGATAGACAGAGTAATAGCCGACCTCTATTTTACCTTGCCCTTTGACCTCGGGATTGTAGAAGCGCGCCAGAAGTTTACCAGTGGGGAAGACCCTACCCGGGGCGAGGTTGAGGACTGGGGTAAGATATTTATCGGTGAACCCTATCAGGTTGATTGCGAAGCGGCCGCAGCCCTGGGACTTAAAACCGGGTATCTTGACTTGATTGAGGAAGCCAGGGTGGAATTTGATGGCTGACCAACCGCAGCAACGATGGTCTATTGACCTGGACTGGTTTGAGCGAAATAATCGCTCGTTCTCTGCCCTGGCTCAGGGCTGCTTGTGCCCCAGGTGTCAGAAGCGGCTGAGGACAGCTAAAAAGGAGGCTTCAGTAGCTGACATTATGTCTGCAATTGGGGACTGCTGCTCCAAGAAGAAGGACTTTATTACCCGGGGGTTACCAGTTACGGAGGGCATATTTCGCCTCTTCCTGGCTAACGGTAACCAACCCCTTGATTCGGATGAACTGGTCACACAGCTAGACCAGTGGCGTGCTGAAGGTATTGGAGGTACCTCGCCTGAGATTTTATCCCGCTTGCTTGAGAGTGAGCACTATTATGGCCTGAAGCAGGCCCAGGGCTAATACATTATACTGAAGCCGGGATAACTTCCGGTATATTCTGACCAGTTAGTTTCTACCCTTTCCACCCTGGCTGCTGCCGGCCCGTCCCGAAGGTGGCTGATTAACTCTAAAAGCCCCTCTCTTTCTCCCTCAGCCTGGACTTCTACCGCTTGCTGGTGACGCAGGTTACGTACATAGCCTGTTAGGTTCAGCCTGGTGGCCCACTGGGAAGTGAAGTCACGGAAGAAAACCCCCTGAACGTAGCCGTATACTATTACCCGGACCGCCGCCGTGTCAGCCATTACTTGTTACCAACGCTCTCACCAATCTCACCAGCCTGGGGACTCTGGCTTTTCCCGCCGCGGTAAAACCGCTGGTAAGCCAGTACTCCTGCTTACTCTTCTTCCCTTTGTTCTTTTTTCCCCCTCTTGATTGTTTCCACAGTGAGTGAGGTTGGCAAGATGCTCGTTGTTGAGGTCTTCCCGGGGCTCTTTTTGGCTTTCTTCGGCTCTCTTCGTCTATAATCTCGACGACCCATAATAACACCCCTATCTGTAAAGGCGTTGCTAGTCTAAGTTTAGCAAAGAGGTTTTATACTGTAAAGCGAAGTTTCTCCAGTGCGGAGCGAGCGGCTTCAGTTTCGGCTGACTTCTTACTTTTGCCTGACCCTTTACCCAGCACAGCATCGCCCACCTTTACCTCAACGGTAAATCTCCTGTCGTGGTCGGGACCTGCTGCTGCTATCACCTGGTAGACAGGGGATGACCGCTGTCTGGCCTGGATAAGCTCCTGGAGCTGTGACTTGCAGTCGGGTTTTGCCCCCTGTCTTGCTGCTTTCCTCAGTTCCTTGCGGAAAAGCCTGAGGATGAAGTCCCGGGCTGCAACCAAACCCTGGTCGAGGCAAACAGCGGCTATCGCTGCTTCTAAGGCCCCCGCCAGATTTACCGGCTTGCTGCGTCCCCCACCTGCCTCTTCGCCTTTCCCTAAATACAGGTAGTCGCCTAAGCTTATACCCTTTGCTATCTGGGCCAGGGTATCGCGTTGCACCAGGGCTGCCCGGAGTCTGGTCATCTCCCCCTCGGTGGAGTAGGGGGGGCCTTGATATAGCCTTTCGGCGATGACAAATCCCAGGACGGCGTCGCCCAAAAATTCCAGCCGCTCGTTAGAGGCAGGGGCAAGGTCGGGGTTCTCGTTGACATAAGAGGTATGCACCAGCGCCTCCTCCAGGAGAGACAGGTCGTTGAACTGGACTCCCAAACTTTGTTGTAGAATGCTGAGGTCAGCCAAGGCTCTGGTTTCCTTTCTCGAATAACCATAAACAGAACAGGCGGCGATGTCAAATTAAGGATAGAAGTACGGCTGATGTTTTTAATGGGCTGCTGCTTGTTGCCATAGGCACAGCCCCATGCTATAATTTCGGTAAGCTGGGGAATAGTCTAGTGGTAGGACAGCGGACTCTGAATCCGCCAGGGTAGGTTCGAATCCTACTTCCCCAGCCAGTTTGGACTGTTCCCGAACCCTTACCCCTAGATACGATTAGACCAAAAGGGGCGTTTAGTTCCACCTCTGATACTCTGCCTTCTTTCAGATAAACGCGCTTAAATACTGTCTCGCAAAGTAATCTCTTCTCATCAAAAGTTCCCTTTTCAAAGAGAAAATCCAGTCCTGTAGCTAGTTGTAGTGCAACTTCAAAATCAGCTTTTATTAGATGTTGCCTTTGACTTATAACATCTACGACGTTTTGCAATCTCGCCCTCTCTGCTTCAATCTTAATTCTATGCTCTTTAAAGTCGGCAAGGGTTATTTCTTCCTCTAGCATTAATTGTTGTAAGTTCTGCTCCATTCTTCTAAGCTTGACAAGCCTTGTCTCTGCCTGCTTCATCTCCTCATTGCTTTTTCCTTCGTCATTAAACCAATTCTGAAGATTGTTTCGCAGTTCTTGTCTTGAGCTTTCACTAATAGTAATATTTTTCACAATATCTAGAAGCTGGGATTCGATATTCCCAGCATTGTAGTAAACTTGTGACCCATTGACCTTAGTTCGACTGCGATAATAACTGATTTGTTTCTTCGGGTTTGTCTCTGCCCAGCATGGACTATCAGCCTCAAGCGAATGAGCTAACCCTTTCAATAGATACTTATGCCGTCGCGTATGTTGCCTGTGTTTATCATGTTCCTTAAGGACGTCTTGTACTATTGAAAAAGTAGTATGGTCGACCAGTGGCTTATGATTACCTTTTACATGCATATCTCCGGCTCGAAGCCACGTTTCACCAAGATAGAAACGATTGTGTAAAAGGGCACCCCAAGCACTCTTATATATCCGCTTTTCGCTTCTAGTTCGATATCCTGAAGAATAAGCATGTTGTGTCCATTCTTCCAGTGTCCATTTCCCGGTGGCAATTTCCTTGAATGCCTGGGAAACCAGAGCACCCAGTTTAGGATCTGTCTCGATCCATGATTTTGCGCCATCATGTTTATTCAGATAACCAAGTGGAGCTAGTTTGGTCCAGCCTCCATTTTCCACCTTCTTTTGTAGACCCTTCTTGACTTCAACCGCAAGGTTCTTTGAATACCATGAGCTTATTACTTGCATCATTCGGCGACTGATATAGCCTGCTGGAGTCGAAGCATCACCTGGCTCGCTCACACTTTCTACGATTATACCTAGGTCCTCCAGTTCTTTCTCATAAATAATGAAGTCATAGTCGTTTCGGGCAAAGCGATCAAATTTATGCACTACAATAATATCAAACTCTCTGGCCCTTGCTGCAGAAATCATGTGCTGAAATTCCGGCCGTTTATCGGTCCGAGCGCTCTCACCAGCATCAACAAACTCTTCGACCACTTCCCACCCCTTACCTTGGGCGTGATAGCGGCACCTCTCTAGTTGAAAAGGGATAGAAAGGTCTCTCTCCGCTTGCTCATCGGTAGACACCCGGGCATATATGCAGCATCGTAGTTGTTTAACAGGGGGTTCTTTCTGCATAGTCCTTCTCCTTTGTTACTCTAGCTGGTAATGTTATCCTGACACACTTCATCCCATTGCTCTTTTTCTTCATCAGTCGCGAACTCATTGATTCGCTGAAAGGCCAGTTCTTCCGGTACATCGAAGTGATCAGCCAGGTCCCAAGGCGACAGGTCGATTACCTTAGCTAGCTCTGGCCCGGGCATCAAGATATGAGCTGCGCATGCTTCCGCCTCTCGCTCCTGCTTCGCCGGGAATCCTTGCTTTTGGTAGTGAAAAGAAAGCTGATTGCCGCAGTGCAGCAGGTGATGCGCCAGGGCGTGAGCAATCAGGTGTCTCCGCTCTCTCGAGTCCAGTCCCTCAGCGATGCCAATCCAGCGCCCCTGCTTTACTTCCTTCACCGGCTCAAGAAAGGGCCAGTCAATCAATTCACAACCTTCCGCTTCTGCCATTTTCTCCATGTCAATCGGGATAGACATACCGGGATGACGCTCGTGTAGCTCTCTCCCCTTCTCAACCGCTAGTCTGCTCATATCAATCTCCATCAACTCGCAAATCTCTGTACGCTACTTCTCTTGCTTCTCTTCTTTTTCCTGCTTTCGTCTCCGTCTTTCTTCATTAAGGGTAAAACGGATAAAGGATTTCACCCGATCCTTCGGCTCCCCTTCCAACAGGCTGTCTACCTGCCGGAACATAAGCTCCAATTCGGAATCTCTCAGGTCGATCTCCCGAGGTTTTTCCCAGGGATAATCGTCAAGGGTACCGGCTATGGCTGTGTAGATATCTTCCACCGGCAGGTCCAGGGCGGCGGAAAGTCCGGCGATAAGTTCTGGGCTGGGCTGAAGGTTACGCCCGTTCTCAATAGCAGTTACGTTCTCCAGACTGGTCCCGGCTGCCTTTCCAAGATCACCTTGCGTCATGTCACCCAGCCGCCTTCGTGCGGCTCGGATCAACTTGGCCAGGGTTACTGTCATTACCATATTCTCCTCTCCGAAAACTGTGCAATATGGTAATAATATCACCACTGCTCAGGCTTGTCAAGCTCTCCTTGTCACTTTCTTTTCCGGTAGCTCAAGACCACTATAAGCGTAATATCAGCCTTGCTAGTGGTAATAAGACAGCGACAATACTACCTTGACAGTGAGGTCATCAAATCGTAATATGATTACTATATTACTTAGGAGGTAATCATGGATACTAGTAAGCCTAATACGCCGAGAAAGAATAAAGTTTCCATCAGAGTGCTGTTTCCCCAGGACGACTATAAAGAGCTGAAAAGGATAGCCGCGATGGAACGATCCGATGTCAGTACCCTGGTTAGGCGTGCGGTGGCCCACCATTTTTTTATACCTCCTGATAGTAATACGGTTAACCACTAGCAGTGACAATAATAGTATTTATGCCTGTGAGGAAAGCCATGACATTACGCGAGAAAGATACAACCAAAACACGAGAGGCGCCGCCGGTTGCAAGCAACCCCATGGTGAGGACAAGGCTGCGCACTCTCCTGGAACTGGCCGTAGCCATAGGCAAGCGAGAAGGATTACTGGGCAATAATGGTGAACTTAATATTGAAGGAGGTTCAAATGTCACCGATAAAGGGAATATCCGAGATTGTAAGACTGCCCCTGCTGGGGAAAATTAGACTGGGGATCAAAGAAGAGGACGCTGACGGGATCTTGTATCCAACGCCTACGGATTACTTCGTTTGCCCTGACGAGGTGAAGAAGGTATTCGGTGAGAGGCCGAGGGAGCTTCGTATCATGTTCCCCACCGAGGACAGAGAGCAGTGGGCAAGCCAGTACCTGCGGTGCTATTCGGAGTCCGGGAGTCTTATCTGCCGTGGAGACGGCGAGATAGCGCTGGCCAGGGTGGAAACGCCAACCGGAGAAACTGACTCAATAGGGGAAGCAGTATCAAGATTATTCGAGATGCCGTGTACTCCTGATAGATGTTCTTATTATCAACAAGGCTACTGTCGCCAGGTAATGAATCTCCAGTTCCTGGTGCCAGACTGTCCCGGCTTTGGTGTCTACAAACTGGATACGAGCTCCTATCACTCAATGAATAACATCAACGGAATGCTTGCTCTTATGGAGAGTGTATGTCAGCGTGTCTCGATAATACCCCTGTCTCTGCAACTCGTTGAGCAGTCTGTGCAACCAGATGGCTATGACAAAGTAGCTTATGTTTTGAAGCTTAGCTGCTATTTATCTCTGGTGGACGCTCAGAAATACTCCCAGATACCACAGGGGAAGGCGTTGCTCCCGCCACCCGACAGCGAAGCGCCGGATGATCTGTTTCCAAAGCAAGTCCGGGTAAATACTGACATACCTCAACATGTTCAAAACAAGGGGGAGAACCTCATCGAACTATGGACAAAGGCGAAGAGCCGAATATATCGCTACGATATCCAGGACTTCCAGATAACCAGGTGGTTTGAAAAGAATCACCAGACAACGGTCAAACTCAAGGATTTTGACCCGCCGGAACCGCCGGCAAAGTTCACCACGGAGATGCTTTCTTACTTTTGCCAGTCTGTTGACCGCTATTGCGGCTGCTAAGAAAACCAGTTAGGTGAAGAACATGCACCAAAAAAGTGATACCAATTCCGTCTTTTCAGAAGCTGTCCCGGAGCTCCTCGCCGATCATTCCCGCCATCTCACTGAGAGCAGTGGTATCAGTGTCGATGTAATCAGGGAGCGGGGATACCGGAGCCTGCTGGGCAAGTCAGAGCTTGAGAAACTCGGCTTTACGCCTGCCCAGCAGCGAGCTCCTGGTATCCTCATCCCGCTCTGGTCCGTGGATGGCAAAGAGGCAGGGTGCCAATTCCGGCCTGACCATCCCCGGACGAGCGGCCGCGGCAAACCGGTCAAGTACGAGTCTCCGGCAGGTTCCTCGAACCGGCTCGATTGCCCACCGCGCTGCCAGAAAACGATAGGTAATCCCCAAGTACCTCTATGGATTACGGAAGGCTCGAAAAAAGCTGATGCCTTAGCCTCCAAAGGAGCATGCGCTATCTCTGTTACCGGTGTCTGGGGATTCAAGGGTAAAAACCAGTTCGGTGGCATCACCTTTCTTACGGACTGGGACTATGTCGCTCTGAAGAACCGAACTGTTTACCTGGCCTTCGACTCCGATATCATCACCAAGGAGCCGGTCCGAAAAGCCCTGGAGCATATCGGCGAGCATCTCAAGCGCAAAGGGGCCACAGTTCAGATTATCCAGCTTCCCCAGCTTGAAGGGCAGGATAAAACCGGTATCGATGATTACCTTCTCCGCTACTCGTTACAGGACGCCGAGAGGCTGGCCGGCAACTTCAAGCTGGAAGAGGCTGAAGATAAAAACCGTTTCGTATCCGGATTCGTATTACCCGACGGCACGGTGGGCGAGATGGTAGTCAGCAGCGACGACGAGCGCTCCTTTATGATTGTCATCAACGGCTCGGTAAGAAAAGCCTACCAGCACGAGACGGCCAAGATTACGTATATCCCCACTGATGACCGGCTGGTAGGAGAAGTAGTTCACTTCGCCACGACCGCCGTCCCTTATGACTCACAGGCGCTGCTCTTCAAGGAAATCAAGAGATTCATCCACCGCTACCTGGAACTGCCGGCTGACTTTGAGGAGATTGCCTCTCTTTACGTGTTGCTAACTTGGGTCTACGAGTTTGCCCCTTCAATCCCCTATCTCCGAGTTATTGGTGACTGGGGCACGGGCAAAACAAGGTTTTTACAGGTAGTCGGCAGCATTTGCTTCCGTCCCATATTCGCCTCCGGCGCCACCACCCCCTCGCCGATCTTCAGGATACTGGAGCAGTTCCGGGGAACGCTGGTGCTGGATGAGGCCGACTTCAAAGACTCGGGCGCCTGGACAGAGATGGTCAAGCTCCTCAACAACGGCTACCGTCCCGGTATGCCGGTCTTAAGGGCCGACAAGGAGAACGGCAAGTGGTATCCAAGAAGCTACCAGGTCTTCGGTCCCAAGCTTATCTCCACCCGGTTTCCTTTCAAGGATGAGGCATTGGAGAGCCGCTGCCTGACCTCCGAGATGCTGACGCTTACCCGGGATGACATTCCCAGGGTACTGCCGCCAGCTTTCAATAAGGAAGTGAACGAACTGAGGACAAAGCTACTTACCTTTAGGCTAGCCAATCTGACCAAACTCAAAGGCAAAACCTTTGGCAACGAACTCCTGGAGCCAAACCTTCAGCCCCGTCTCCAAGAGATACTAATTCCACTGAAGGTCATGCTCAATGGTGATGGCGCCATGGCGGAAGCCCTGGCTGGTTTCGTGCATCGTCTTCAGGACAATCTGTTCTACAGGCGTAAAGAGAGTCTGGGAGGAAAGGTATTGATGGCGCTGCTGGAGCTTCACGATGAAGACCAGGATCTAACCTCACAGAGTATTGCCGACAGGATTGCCCAGTCGGATGAAGACAGTGAAATCAACAGTCGTAAAGTGGGTTGGATGATCAAGAAACTGGGTCTTGTTAAGGAGCGGGTAGGTAAGAATCGTCAGCGAATCATCCGATGGGACCAGGACAGGGTTCGGAGATTATCACTAACCTACGGACTGTCCGTGCCACGGGAGAAAACGTCCGAAACGTCCGCATTGTCCGCTCCAGCTATGAAAATGGCGGACGATGTTAATCTGGCTGCGGAAGATTGTCCGCCAGAACGTCCGCCAAATTCTGAAGCTGGCCCAGACGTGACGGCGGACGTAGCGGACATTGCGGACAATCTTTGCGAGAACACGGGAACGGCGCTAGATCCAATGGAACCGGTAGCGGGACAGGAAACCGATCCTCTGGAGGATTATCTTCACATGACCCGAGAGCAGGCAGTAGACATCTGGGAAGAGGAAGGCAAGCCGGTCATTACTCTTGGTCCCGGCGAAAACTGCCTCGACCTGGATAAGTTACTCAACCGCCGGGACATAAACGAACGCCACCTGACCGCTATCAGGCAGTGGCTGGAGGAGAGACAACGATGAAAGAGACGAAGAAAAGAACGCTTTATGAGTGCTCGTATGCCCGGGTGAAAGGCGAAAGCATCTATTGCTCCAAGGGCTACCCGCTCTATCTCCAGCCGGGCAATGGGCACCTGGACATTAGCCGACTGGCCAGGGGGCAGCGGCTGGCTTTCAAAGCCTGCCAGAACTGCCCTGATTTCGATTGTATTGGGTCGCCGGTACCGCCGGAAGAAAGGGGCTGGCTCAAGAAGAAGGAGGCGAAATGACTACGTGGCTTGGGCAACTATACGAGAAGATATGGAGAAGAGTGGGTGGAAGGCCGTGGACAGAGATAGTGAGAGACGATCAAAGACAGTCACCGCTGGTCTTTCTGCTTATCTTTGCTGGCTTAGGAATCATGACTGCAAAGCTCACTGGTAAATACTGGTGGCAGATTCTGCTGGGCTTTCTGCTGGGCGTACTCTGCGGGCATTTCTGGTGGTGAGCAATATGGAAGAGAATTTCGTAAAACGGCTGCGGGAACAGGAAAGGATCCTTGGCGAAATGCGCGATAACGTGCTGGGCTGGATGGACGACCTGCTGCGCGATGCCTTCAACCCGGAGAGCTTCCTTCATTATATCACCAGCATGGGAATTGACCTTTCGCAGGTCCCAAATCTGGTCGGACAGAGAGACGGGTTTAATCCTTACCGTGTGCTCGGTCTGGAGAAGACCGCAACGGACGGAGAAGTGAAAAAGCGGTACCGTGAGCTCCTCGTAAAACTTCATCCCGATACGGCCGGGGTGAGAGGTACCGACTTCCTGCTCCAGATGATGATTGCCGCTTATCGGGAGATAGCGAAAGAGAGAGGATGGGAATGATTAAAGAAAGTGACCTTGAACTACTGCAAAAGATAGCCAATTTCGAAGACACGCATGACATGAGTGACTTTAAAATTGGCTGGGCATACCGGCACGTCGGTATCCAGGGATCGACGTTGAGCCAGCTTTTCCTGAAAGGCTACCTGGAGAACATCTTCCGTTCCAACTCCTACACCGGCTACCGCCTCAGCGAGATGGGGAGAACGATAGTGAACGTTGATCAGCAGGAAAAAGATACAGAACCCGATACACTTCAGCACCTGGATATTATTAAGGATATCTTTAAAGACATTATTGGTCACGACGACGTGAAAGAACTATTAATAGCCTGCCTGCTGGCGGAAAAGCCGGTGCATGTGCTGCTGGCGGGACCACCCGCCCTGGCCAAGAGCCTCTTTCTCTGGGACATCGAAAGAGCGGCCGGTGAGAGAGCCATCTGGCTGGTCGGTTCGGCTACATCGAAAGCCGGGCTGTGGGATATTATCTCCGACAGACAGCCGCAGATTCTGCTTATCGATGAGCTGGACAAGATGAACGCCGCTGACACTGCCGCCCTGCTCTCCGTAATGGAGGGTGGCCGGCTGGTGCGGGCCAAGCGAGGCAGGGAGCTTAACCTGCACAACCAGCTGACGGTGGTAGCTGCCAGCAATCGCTTGAGTAAGCTCTCGCCGGAGCTCAAATCGAGGTTCGCTATACGGACGCTTAGTGCTTACAGCCGAAAGGATTTCCTGATTGTAGTGCGAGGAGTGTTAGTCAGCAGGGAAAACCTCAATCCGGAAAAGGCTGATGCAATAGCTCGTCAGCTCGGTGGTCGTACTCAAGATGTGCGTGATGCCATCCGTGTGGCGAGACTGGTTCCCCAGCTCGGAGTTAGCCGGGCGATTGATCTGCTCATGGAGGGAAGACGATGACGATATCCGGTCGAGGCAGGGGGAGGGTCACCCGATGGCCCCCTACCTATAGGTCTAAAAGGCAGGGGCACGTATTTGCTGGGTGCGTATTTGCTGGGTGCGTATCTGCTGACGGCAGAAAGCTCGTATTTACTGGTAATGAACTGAAAGGAGGTATACAGAATGATCAAATGCACGAAATGCGGTCGTGAGTTCAAGAGTCCGCAGGCCCTGGGTGGGCATATGCGGGGAGGTCACCAGGAAGAAACACAGAAAGACAGTAATCACCCCGATAATCCTGAAGACCCCAACAATACCGTGGAGAAAACCGAGGAGCCCGGTGGGGAAACGGTGCTGGTAGCGCAAGACACCGGTTCAAATAATCACCCCGGTAATCCCGAGGATATCGCCGAACCCATAGAGACGATTGAGGAGCCTGTTAGGGAAACGGCGCTGGTGCCGGAAGAGGCAAGCAAAGCGGAGCAGATACGGACCTATCTCAAGCAGGGCTTTACCATTAAGCAGCTGACTGATCGATTCGGTTTTAGCGAGACGACCATAAGGCAGGAAATTGCCAAGGTCGTGCGGCCGGAGGGAGAAGCAATTGATGACAAGGCAAAGCAACAGGATAACGTCTGGCCGGTAGTGCGCAAGATGGGTGGCGGCATGGAGATAATGTCTCCAGAGGCGGTGTTGCGTCAGTATATGGGCGGCGGCACGCCGGAGGAACAGCTTGAGTTACGGGCGATCATGAAGTTCCGGGCGGCCATGCTCATGGTTATGGACCTGGTCAACGTGCAGAAGGGTTCAGCCGAGGCTGATGCCAAACGGATGGAGCCTATCCTGAGGTTGATGAAGGAGACCAGGGAGGAGCAGGACGCCGCGGCGCAAAGGGCCAAGGCCTCCAGTGAGGAGATTGCCGACCGGGCCGCCTACGAGACGGCAGGACAACTATCTCAGGTGATTTCCCAGAACAATACCCGGATTACCGACTCGATAAACCAGATCCGGCAGGCCATGGGCGGGAAAGAGGAAAATCCGCTCGGTCAGGTGCTGAACTCGATACAGTCCCTGCAGCAGATGATGGGGATGTTTGGAATATCAATGCCGGGTATGCCGGGGGCACAGAGCGGAGGGCCGCCGGCTGATCAGTGGCAACCACCGTCGATTACGCACCGCAAACGCAATGAAACAGAAGGAGGAGTATAAGATGTTAGACCAGCTACAAAACATGATGGCTACCCCTCAGGCCCGTGAGATGGTGTTCAAAATGATTGCCCAGCAGGTGGCACAGGCACCGCCGGAAAGGAGAGAGGCGTTATCCCGCGTTACTGTCACTCTTGAAAAGAAGGAAAGAAGCATGCACCTGGATGTCAGTCATTCCGACGACCAGCAGGTCGAGGAGGTAATCAGGGACGCCATTGAAAACTGGACAGACATGCTGTCCCGCGGCTTCCAGTCGATGGGATTTCAAGTGGAGATAATAGAGTGATGAACCAGTCAACCGGGCCGGGAAATCCGGGCGATATCCTCTATTTCATGCGGGTGACGCTGTTCGTTACGTTGCTGTGTATGGGATATTCACTAAGCCGCCCGACGCCCGCTGGTAACAAAGAGCGGGAACTGTTCTTGATTGATACCACCGGAGCGGGTTCGGAAGATAGAGAGTGGGCGGGCCTGCCGTCGTGGCAGAGAAAGGCTTCCGAAAAAGCGATTGAAAGGTATACTGCCACCCAGGATAAGAAGTGGCGAAGGTGGAATGAAGCCATGTTCGAGAGGTCGAGTTGATGCCGATAAAAGTAGAGCGAATCCTGTTCCGGGTAGGCGAGGGCAGCCTGGCCGTCACCCTGCCCAAGACGTGGGTAATCTATCATAATCTTCAGCCCGGTGATATCGTCGAGGTTATCGTTAACGACGGTGTGCACATCCACGTTAAAGAGAATCCCGGAGCAGAAGGTAAGGCTGAAGGTTAGTACCGGCGTATATACGCACGTAATAACTTGACGGCCGCGGGACACTGATATACGCTTGAACCGTAAGCCCTGAGAGCTTAACTGGTGAAGACTGGCTCTCAGGGCTTTTTTCATCAGCGGCTCTCGGGCTACAAGAAAAGGGGTTAGCAATCTGGACCGGAAGGGTTCAAGGCTGACCCCTTTTCCTTTTCGGCCAGGTTGCTTTTCCCCTTCAGAACACCCGGCCGCGACCGGGTAACGACTAACAAGGAGGTGCCCATATGGGTAAGTACGCAAGCTGGTCTGAATTCGAGAAAAACGTCCCCATTACCTACGCCGAGAGAGCTACTCCCGAGTCCTATCGCACCGGTATGAACGGGATTGCTCCCAGCGGGATGCAGGTCAAGGAAGGCCGCGTTAACCACTACCGCGACGGTGTCGATGGTAAGGGTGAAATCGTGGTCACCGGCTACAAACGCGCCATGTTTGAATAGCATCCTCACCGCTTGATGTGATTTTGAGGGTACCGCCTTTAACCGGTTTGTCGCCGTCGCGGCGGCGCTAAACCGAACCTCATCTCAAAATAACATCGGGCATAAGCAAGGAGAAGCTTCAGGCAAAGTTAAACGAGGAGGAAAGTATGTTCACAGCACAGCAGGTAACCGGGCCGGTAGCCCCAGGACAGTACGGACCCATGCAGGTAAGCGGTCCTTCATCTTATTACCCGACGCAGACGACAGACCCGACATCCGGGATGTTCAGCTCCATGATGCCCATGATCATGATGGTCATGATGATGGCGATGATAATGCCCATGATGAAGGGCGTTACTGCTAAAGAGTAACCAAAAGAACAAACCAAATAAAACCATCAGGTTTAAGGAGGAAATCAACAATGTATAACACACAGCAGTTTGGCGGGCAACAGGCCCGGCCGCAGCAGTACCAGTACGGGACGGTCTCAGGTTACTACCCGCAGCAGACCGACCAGATGGGAAGTATGTTCAGCTCCATGATGCCGATGATCATGATGATCATGATGATGGCGATCATGATGCCCATGATGAAGGGCGTAACCGGTAACAGTAAGTCCTAGCCGGAGGTGAAATCTTAAAGGAGGTTTTATACGTATGACAAACAAACTATTTCCGCAGCAGTTACCCGGCTATTCGGGCACGCGGCCTCCCAAGGGGTGGGTACCTCCGCTGGACCAGTGGCTGAGCCTGCTCGGTGTCTTCGATAACGAGAACGGCTACTGGGTGGGATTCCCGCTGCAGACCCTGACCGAGCAGCTCGTCCTGGCGGAGAAGCAGCATGCCCTGGACAGGATTGACCCCAGGAACGGGCAAGTCAGCATCACCGTACCCATCGGTACGGCAGTCGGCGCTCAAGTAACCGGTGAAATCGAAGTACCCGAGGACGAGATATGGTTCATCAGAAACCATGAGATCCGTGTCCACCAGCAGGCGGCATTAACTGCCGGC
>Ga0265592_1000754_pt1 | contig 15670 bp, 8 predicted proteins | sample saktaG_7_FD_190141 | JGI IMG/M metagenome (GOLD analysis project Ga0265592, IMG submission 190141) | Saline water microbial communities from Sakinaw Lake, British Columbia, Canada - sak_2010_1_5_120m | ecosystem: Environmental > Aquatic > Non-marine Saline and Alkaline > Saline ... | reverse complement strand
TGAATATGAACGGCGAAGAGCAGACGGTAGAAGTCGATGAATTTGGAGATTTTCATCAGTACATAGATATTTACGATCAGACAAATACTTTCTATCTTCGGGTGACCAATTCCTCTGGGAATACAGGCATTTCAGAAGATATTACGGTGTTTCAGGCAGACGATGACAGGACTTTGACGATTTCGGTATTTTGGGATACGGATAATACCGACGTTGATCTTCATGTATGGGGTCCGGATGGTAACCACTGTTATTATGGGAATGTGTATGCAATTCCGAATGGTGCATTAGTTACCATTGATGATGGGTATGGTCCCGAAGTGTTTGAGCAGCAGCCATTGACCTATGGAGCTTTCATAATAAAAGCCCATTTTTATGATGGATATGATTATTTGAATCCAACCTCTGCCGAAGTTGATATCTCAGTTGGAGATGACACATATTTTTATGGTCCTTATGAATTTACTGCAGATGGAGATGATGATGGCGCGTGGTGGGAAGTCACGATATTCAATGTAGAGTGAAGGTTGCAAAATGAAAATTGAATATGCTTTCGCTGGAATAACATGTTAATTTGGAATCGAGTTGGACTTGACTCGCAAAATAGTGTGAGTTGAGAACAACTTCGATTCGGATTTTTCTGCATTCTGAACTCCACCCCGAATAAATTCGTTGTGAAGTCCAGTCGGATAAAGTGGCTACTCTAAAAACAACAAAACAGGGTGTCATTCCCGCGAAAGCGGGAATCCATCTTTTCATTTATTAATAAGATACACCTTTCCTAATAAAGCTAAAGAAATGTTGTGTGATATTATTAATGTTGATAAAAATATTTTTGCTTATCAGATTCTAATATAAAGAATAATGATTTTAAGATGTTATTAATTTGTGAAAATTACCACCTGCTCGTGGTGTAATAAAATTTTCTTTTCAAGAAAAATTTGACAATATTATTAATTAATAAATTTTCTCCAATAAAGATATGTAAGTATGATAACATATAAAGGATAATAAAATATTAGGACACGGGAAGGGGAAAGGTGGTTATGAAATCTGAGTTTTTATATATTGTTGCTCTTTTTACATTGAAAAATGCTTTAAGTCAATATATTACTGCTATAAAATCAAAATATCAAAACAAAATACTAACAGAAATAATGACTGTGTCTGAAGAAGATATTGATTTAGATATAACTGGAAATCGTTTGAAAATCTTATACGCCATTGTAACTATAAAACTCATCAACCTATCATACCGATTTATTTGGTGTTGTTTATTTATTTACTTATTTTTAAAATTGAAAGTAATAAATGAGTAGTCAAAAGTTGAAATCTCAATATACAATATTAAAGGACAGGGGGTGAAAACTCTTGTTAATAATGTCTTAGATGCAGGATATCATAAGGTTACCTGAAGTAGAGTGTCCAGTAATGATAGAACTGTTAGATTAGGCGTTTATTTGTATAAAATGACTACTAATAATAAAATAGTAACAATTAAATTGTTATTATTCTAAACAAAAGGGAAATTGAAATGAATAAAATATTCAGTATATTTATTTTATTATTATTATCATCTTCTATGCTTGTAGCACAGAAGGATATTAAAGAAATTGGGACAGTTCTTTACAATAAATCAGAAAAAAATGTCAATTCAAATGCACATATTGATGATATACCTATTCTTGAAATTGTTACAGAGATACCTTCATTGTCTTATTCTAAAACAAAACAAATAATTGCTAAAAATGCAACGAACTCACGTGTAAAAAGAGAAATTATTTTTTCTGATAATTTCAGTGGATCTTATCCTGGGAATTGGTATATTGGACATGATGGCGGTGGAGGAACATATGCCTGGGCTTGGCCTATTAACACATATAATTATGCACATTGTTATGCTGAACCCGGTGGTAGTGCATATTATTATCCAAATAATCTTCATGTCTATATGGAGCGTCGAAATGTAAACTTGAGTGGTTACAATACTGCTACCTTATCATTTGATAAAATTGTTGATACCGAAGCGGGATGTGACGAATTTAGTGTGAATATAAGGGATCAGTATCATGATTGGCATTGTATTTATACTGAAAGCGGAATAACAGATCCTTTACAATGGGATGATATTGAATTACATTTAGATAATTTTGCAGGACAATCTGGATTATATATACAGTTTCGTTATGATAGCGATGGTAGCGTATCTGGGTCACCTTATGCGGGTGTTTATATTGATAATATTGAATTAAATGCTGAAATGAGTTGTACTACAGATCCCTACGAACCGAATAATACATCAGCACAAGCAACTAGCATGGATTTGGAATTTTCGATATATGCATATATTTGTCCGCAAGGTGATGAGGATTGGTTTAAAGTACCAATTAGTGGAATTGGTACATATACTATTGATTTAACAAGTTTACCAGATGATTATGATTTGAAATTCTATGATCCAAATTTAAACCTATTGGATTCTTCAACTAATGGTGGTACTAATTCAGAACAAATAGAATACTCTAATTTTACTATGAGTGGTTATTATTATATTAGAGTATATGGGTATTCTGGTGCTTATCATCCAACAGATTCTTATCATTTAGAAACACAATGGGAGGGAAACGAGCCACCTAATCCTCCTTCTTTTTATTCAAATGGTCCTTCAGAATTATATTCTACTAAATCCTATTCAGTTACTATTGATTATACAGATGATGATGGTCGAACAGATATTAGACATGTTTATTTACGCCTTGCCCAAAATGATGATGAAGAAAATAATAGGATTACAATTATGTGGTATGAGTTATCTGGTAATCCCACACAATGGAATGATGAAATCTCAAATGTAGAAAACTTATCAGCCACAAAGACTAATATCACAAATGGGTATAGAGTCACATGGAATTTCACTATGAAGTGGAATTGGATTGAAAATACGAATGTTGATTATTGGGCTTGGGCTTATGATTACAACGATAATGAAGGGGATCATACGAAAAATAATAGAAATGCTGATTATGAGAACGATATAAGAATATATACCAGTTACGAAAATCAAGATCCTATTACTGTAGGTGATTCATATACTGTTACAGGTGATGTTAGATTTGAAGGTACAACTACATCACCTGACAATTGGGGCGGAATTAGTGTTGAAATGCACAAAAATTCAGTAACTGGTACTTTGTTAGATAATGACGGGAGTGTAAGTAGTGGATATTCAGTTACATGGAATACACAATCTGGTGATGAAGGAACCTATGATATATATAGTGCCTAAAAACACAAATCATCAACCACCTAATAATAGTGATATTTATTGGGATGAAGAGGATGTTACAATTAACCCACCTATCGGTAATGCTCAGATATATATAGAAGATCATAATAATGTAACAGTTGGTTCAGGTCATAAAGTTTTCAGATATGATTCAGGTTATAATTATATTGATTGGGATGAGACGAATTCATCAGGTTATGCCTACTGGAGTGATATACCTGCAGATACTTATAATTTTGAAGCATATACTACATATTACCAATCTCTATGGGGAGACTGTTACTGGGGCGCTGTTCAGGGCACAGTGACATCAGGTAATACTATGACGGAAACTATAACACAATATGAACCATTTATAGAGTCATTTACGATAAATGGATCAAGTTTCATTCCCGGATCAATAGTGCATGTTGATTTAAGTGTTCGAAATAATGGTACAGAAACTCGTCAATGTAAAGCAGAAATAAGAATAGATGGAGATCAAAGTTCTCCGTGGGAACACGAGTCAGGATTCCATGGTCCTGAGACCATAGCAGGTAATGGTGGAGTTGGTTATTTTGGTTTTGACTGGACTATCCCGTCAGTTATAAATCCGGGAACTTATTATGTTACAGCTCGAGTTCAGTCATACATATATAGTGGTTATACAAATACCGATGCGGTTGGATGGAATGAATCATTTGATATTGAAGATATCAGTCAACAAACAATCCAATTTGCCGGTCTGACTTGGAATGTAAGAAACACCTATGGTGGTCCTGGACCTAATAATTGGACAAGCAGTTCAAATTCAGTTTGGGTTGACAATGATGGAAATCTACATCTGAAAATAAGGAAATTGGGTGATAATTGGTATTGTTCTGAAGTTTGGACTGATGATTCTTTTGGTTATGGAGAATACAAGTTTTATGTTTCAAGTAATGTAGAGAATTATGATGAAAATATTGTATGTGGGTTATTTACTTACCTCACAGATAACGATGAAATTGATATAGAATTTTCACGATGGGGGGATCCTGGCTCAAATGCTGGATGGTATGTTGTTCAACCCTCATGTCCCGGGAATTATGAATCATTTCCTTTAAATTTAACTGGAGATTTTTCAACTCATCGTTTTATATGGGGACCAACACAAATAAAATTTGAAAGCTGGCATGGACATTATGATGAACCACCTCAAGGTAATCTTATACATGAATGGACTTACACAGGTGATGATATACCTGATCCTGGTAATGAAAAACTGCATTTAAACTTCTGGCTTATGAACGGAATTCCACCAAGTAACCAGCTAGATGCTGAATTAGTAATATCGGATTTTGCATTTAATAGTATACCAGTTACTCCAACACCAATTTTTCCTCCAGATGGTGAAATCATAACAACATTAACTCCTTATTTCGAGTGGAGTCCGTTTCAAGATGGTGGTGATGGAGAAACACAAGCAGGATATCAATTTAGAGTAAGAAGCGATGAAGAAGGAGATCTTATAGTATATGATACGGGATTTTTGAGCTCAACGACTTCAAATTCACATACATATTCACCAGGAAGTTATTTTGAGCCACTTCCCTGTTTTACTGACAATTTTGATGATTCATGGAGTGACATTTATAGCCCAAATGGAATATGGCGTAAATCTGGACCTTGGCCAGGAGCACAAAGTAGTTATATTTATCCAGAAAATGTGTCAGTTCAAAATGGAAAAGTAATACTAACTGTTCCAGCAAATGAACTCGAGGCAGGCCAAATTGAAACCGTAAATAGTAATTATCATTACGGATATTACGAAGCAAGAATTAAAACATCATCCGAACCAGGAGTAGTTAATGCTTTTTTTATGTGGAGTCCATCTGGTGACAATAATGAAATCGATATTGAATTTCTTTCAAATGAATTTGGAACTAATACAGGAATAGTCCACTTTGTATTACATCCCCATGAGGGTTTATCTGAAGAACTTTATCATAGGAGTATAGCTTTGCCTTTTAACCCATCAGATAACTTTAATAATTATGCATTTAATTGGAAATCAAATTTAGTTGAATTTTATATAAACGGAGAGTTAGTCCAGATCATGCAGTCTTCGGAAGGATGTCCAATTCCAGATAATTCAGGAGCGATACTATTGAGTAATTGGAGTGGAGGAGATCCTGGTTGGGGAGGTGGTCCCCCATTAGATTCAGCTATAATGGAAGTTGATTGGGTAAGGTCAATACCTGAAAATGGTGAAGGGAAAGTTAGTTTACCATTGGAGTGGGATAGTCATTATCATTGGCATGTCAGGTATCAGGATAGTGGAGGAGATTGGAGTGAATGGAGTGCAGACGAACCTGGGAATTATCAAGATTTTTATACACCCATTGAACCTATTTACACTATTAGCGGATATGTTGATTTTGATGGCAATCCACTTGAGGGAGTAGAAATTGTTACGGGTGTATTTACAGATATAGCCGGAACATATTCATTTGAAGTTAATGAAGGTGATTATGTTACCCTGACACCAACAAAAGTGGGTTATGATTTTACTCCACAAACAGTAACATTCACAAATATCCAAAACGATATAGTTCAAAATTTCACAGCCGATGAATGGGATCCTGAACAACCAATTAATCCTGTACCTACTGGAACCGATGTTTCAGTCAATGTTGCACAGCTTGACTGGGATGCTCCACCATCAGGTGTAACACCAACAAAGTATATAATTACACTATCAGTAAATCCTGATTATTCAAATCCGATTATTGATACTGAAGAAACATCAAATACATTCTATAATCTTAGTGCAGTTTTACCTTTGAATTATGAACAGGATTATTATGCAAAGGTGGTTCCTAATTATACGGCACCAGTGAAAGGATTTGAAATCAAAGGTAATGGACCAGCCTTAGAATGGAATTTTACAACAGAGCAATGTTTAGAAGCTGACTTCAATTTTGATGGTTATGTAGATGCTGCAGACTTACAACTCATCGGAGATCACTGGCACCTTATTGACACAGATCCTCTTTGGGATCCTCTATACGACCTAATGCCGGATGGGATTATAGATGCTGCTGACTTGCAGGTGTTCGGAGACCACTGGCACGAAGGCACACCTCCAAAATCCGGTGAAGGTGGCAAGGATGGTAAAGGTCCCAATGGGAATGCCGGCATAGTATTTGATCTTGATGCAACCACTTATGGTAACCAGAATCTGACATGCATACCCTCGCAACCTGCAGGAACTTACATACGGGTAGATGTGTATTGTACTGGAGTGCAAAATTTAGACACTTATGAGTTTGAGGTTATCTATGACCCGACAGAGATTGAATATGTAACAGCTACTTCTACAAACCCCATTACTTTTGAACCAAACATCCTTACTACTAATGGTGGCACTGCACTCGGCTGGATGATCGATACTTCTACTCCAGGAGTATTAAGTATTGCCTATACCTTAACTGGTACAGATACTACTGAAGCTCCAGAAGGAGAGGGTCTGGTTGCAGATATTGTATTCCAGACTCTGACTACTGAACAGGATATACCAACTTTGACTTTTGGTGATGTGTACTTCTATGATTCCTTTGGTGTGATGGATATTATTACAAATAAGGGTACTGCTAAATTTACTACACTACCTCCTGATCCACCTGAAAATGTAATTATTTATATCAACTCAGATTCTGTTTATATTACCTGGGATACAGTTCCGGGATGCACATATAATCTTTATTCTTCAACTGACCCTTATGCCACGAAACCTTGGTTAGATGTAGTAACAGGAATTAACGATACAAGTTGGAGTGCACCATTGACAGATGAGAAAAAGTTTTATTATGTTACTGCTGTGGAGAGTCAACCTACAAAGAATTCTAGTAAAAAAAGGCAAAGTAAATGATAGGTTAGAAATTTTTTTTTATTTTCTTAATGATGCATGCAAGTACCAAAATAAGTTGACAGTATATATTCCATTTGAAAAGATAAATATTATGATAAATAGAAAAGAAGCGTTAGTTCTGGCAAAAAAAATACAGGATAATTTGAAAAACATCTATGGTTCTAATCTAAAATTAGTTTATCTTTTTGGTTCTTGTGCAAGAAATGAAGCAAATGAGGATTCTGATATAGATATTGCAGTAGTCCTTGATGGTCTTGCCAGTAGATACAAAGAAAGAGAACGCTGTAGTAAAATTCGGGCAAAGATCAGTTTAGAAAATAACTGTGTCATCAATTTGTTCTTTTTAGAGAAAAACGAATTGCTTGAAAAGGAATATGCCTTGTTTCGTAATATATTTGAAGAAGGTATCGTAGTATGACAAACGAAATAAAACAGCATATAGAAAGAAGTGAACAGTTTATTAAGGTGGCCGAAGACCTTTCAAAACTAAAGTATTGGGATAATGTGATTAGTAGAACTTATTATGCAATGTTCCATGCTGCAACAGCTGTGTTGCTTAATATTAACATCCAGAGGTCTTCAAATCATGCTTTAATCGCAGCATTTGGTGAACATATAGCCAAAATGAATTTGATGGATACCAAATTTCATAGATATCTTTTGGATGCATTTTCTGCAAGAAGTGAAAGCGACTATTTCCCTGTTTCAAAGGCAAGCAAAGAAGAAGCACTCTCAATGATCAAGAAAGCTAAAGAATTTCTATCAACTGCAAAAGAATATTTGAATTTGAAGTAAATTAAAATATTTTGGAGTCGGTTGGACTGTTCAGAACAACCTTATCGTGTGAAGATATTTGGAGTCGGCGAGTCTCTCGCCGTATTATGCCCCAATGTATCCGGACTACTCCAAATGAGGAAAAAACAATGAAAAAGATATATTACATATTTCTGTTTTTATTACTCTTGCCGATTTGTTTATCAGCAAATCCAGTCACAGCAGATGATGTTGAACAGGCTGTAAAAACGCAACTTGCTTATAAAAACAAATCGATTGAATATTCAATCGCAGAAATTTCTGTTGTTGAAGACGAAAATAATCAGACAAAACTGTGTTTTATCGCAGACCTCCAACCCAAAGGATTTATTGTTCTCTCTTTGGACACCGATATTACACCAATTGTTGCATATTCATTTAGAAATAATCTGATATGCGACGAGGAAAATCTCCTATATTATATGATAAAGAAAGATATGGAATTCAGATTAGAAGCAAAATCGAAATTCACTTCTGAGAAGATAGCCACCAATAATATGCTTTGGAATAATTATATTTCTGAAAATATTAAAGAACTGAAAACCAAAGACTTTCAACAGTGGCCTGAACCAGGTAGTACTTCCACAAGCGGCTGGATTGAGACTACCTGGAACCAAAGCTATCCATATAATATGTTCTGCCCTCTTGATCCAAATACAGGTAGTAGGTGCGTAGTTGGTTGTGTTGCAACTGCTATGTCTATGCTCATTAATTATCATAAATATGTCGGGGATGTGAGTTTTAATTATTCTGATGACCATTATAGCACTAATGGGATACACATAGACTCTGATAGTACTCTTTATGACTTTCCAAGTTTTAATGCCTTAAATATATATCTTGATACATTAAAAACACATTATCAGAACAATATTCCTTTAACCAATGAAGATAAGGCAGCTCTATGTTTTGCCTGTGGAATTTCGGTGGAAATGTGGTATAGCTCATCTGGGTCAGGAGCATGGACACAATCGGTCGCAGATGCATTACTTGATAAATTTGGTTACGATTCAGCAATGTGGATGGACTCTTGGCAGGGAGAATTCTATGATTCGTTAAGTACTAATATGATAAATGCAAAACCAGCAGAATTGTCAATATATCAGGAGGATGGAAGTGGAGGACACGCTATAAATTGCGATGGATACAATACGGATAATTATTATCATCTTAATTTTGGTTGGGGCTCAAGTAATCCTGGAGGTCCAAATACAATTAATGCATGGTATTCTCTGCCAGAAGGTATGCCAGTGGGATATTGCATTGTTGGAGGCGCTGTCCTTAATGTTGAAGGTGGAGATAGACCGTTAACTGTATCTGGGACTGTATACGCTAATGGAGTAAATCCAGTTGGAACTAACATCATTTTTGAAGGAGATTATAATTATTCAACTACTGTTGAAGATTCAAATGGTTTTTATGAGATGCAAACAGTATTTCCAGGATATTATACTGCAAGTGCACTTTTGGGCAGATTGTATTATCAAACAAAAGAAGTTTATATTGATTCTGCTCATACGGTAGTTAACTTTAATTTGTTTAATTATGAAAGTGTTACAGGTGTGGTTTCTGTGGAAGGTGGCGCTGACCCAACTGGCACAATCATAAATTTTATTGGTGATTACAATTACTCTGCAGTAGTTGATAGTTTAAATGGAGAATATGAAATCTTAGATGTTATGCCAGGACACTATACCGCTACGGCAAACCTTAATAGAATTTATTATCAAACAAAAGAGGTTGATATTGATAGTACAAATATGATAATTGATTTTGATTTGGCAAATTACAACTACCAATCAATATTGAAGTATTGTGGAGACCCATCTATTTTATTTGAGCTGCCATATGAATATACTTTGCAAATTGCTGTTCGATTTACCGACGAGGAACTTGGAGACAATGTAGGCGACATTATTGGCAAGGTATCGTTTTTCGCTCCCACATCTTCAGATAGTTGTGATATTACGATAAAAATCTATGAAGGTGGTTCTCCGGATAATCCACCAGGAGAATTAGTATATGAAGCACCTATGGGAGTTTTTCCTGCTGATACATGGGTAGAGCATTTCCTTGATATTCCAATTGAGATTAAACCGCAAACAGAATATTGGGTAGGGTATGAGATTTATACTTTAAATGGCAAAGTTGGGTGGTTGGATGAAGGACCAATGGAACCAAACAAAGGAGCCTGGATATGTCCATCTAGCTGGGTTTGTCTTTCTATGATTCCTGATTTGGATCGGAACTGGCTTATTGAGATGACATTATTTTCAACCACAGGTGTGGATATACCGTCACAAGTTTCTAATGAATTCATCTTGCAGAATTATCCCAATCCATTCACTACCTCAACCACTATTTCTTTTAATATTCACCGCAAAGACGCAGAGAACGCAAAGCTTGTGATTTATAATATCAAGGGACAAAAAATCCGAAAATATTCAATATTCCCCGAACAGTCGCAAGCTCCTTACGGGGCAGGCAATATTCAATCCTCAATTCAATGGGATGGCAAAAATGATAATGATCAGCCTGTTGGAAGCGGGATTTATTTTTATAAATTAATGATGGGCGAGAAAGAAATTGCATCAAACAAAATGCTGCTTTTGAAATAATTTGGTGATTTGGAGTCGGCGAGTCTCTCGCCGAAATGATGGTTGGACTGGATTTGAGAGACGAAGTCCTCGAGTTCAGAACAACCGAAAAATAGTAATTCTCGACTCCTCGTTTCACTTAGTAGTCGAAAATAATAAAGCCGAGAGACTCGGCTACTCCAAAAAACAAAACAGGATGTCATTCCCGTGAAAACGGGAATCCAGTATTTGTTTTATTCATCCACATATTTGCATCTGCTTAAGCTGGCGAAGAATTCAGAACAACCGAAAAATAGTAATACTCGACTCCTCGTTTCACTTAGGAGTCGAAAATAATAGAGCCGAGAGACTCGGCTACTCCAAAAAACAAAACAGGATGTCATTCCCGTGAAAACGGGAATCCAGTAATCGAAACATGCGAATTGATGATTTGTCTTAGCTTCTATCTGCCTTAAGCACAGCAAGAAAGGCTTCCTGAGGCATACTGACTTGACCGATCTCCTTCATCCTTTTTTTACCTTTTTTCTGCTTCTCCAATAATTTTCTTTTACGTGTAATATCCCCTCCATAACATTTTGCAGTTACATTTTTTCGCAGTGCATTTATAGTGCTTCTTGCAATGACCTTACCGCCGATCGCTGCTTGTATCGCTATCTTAAATAGGTGGCGTGGAATTATGTTGGAAAGCTCTTCTGTGATACTTTTTCCCCACGAATATGCTTTATCCCTGTGCGTAATGAAGGACATCGAGTCAATCCTGTTGCCATTCACAAGAATATCAACCTTTACAACATCCGATCTTCTATGCTCCTTGTATTCATAATCAAATGATGCATAGCCACGGCTCACGGATTTGAGTTTATCATAAAAATCAAAAAGTATCTCAATAAGAGGGAATTCATATTTGATGCTCACCCTGTCCTCATCAATATATTCCATATCCTTCTGAATACCACGGCGCTCCTGTGCAAGATGCATAATATTTCCGATATACTCGCTGGGAACAAGGATCTCGCATGCCATAATTGGCTCTTCTATATAATGAATAGTGGCTTCATCGGGCATTTGTGAGGGATTATCAATGAGAACTTCCTTGTCATTGTCGAGTTTTATTTTGAACTCCACGCTTGGAGTGGTTGAAATGATCGGAATATCATATTCACGATTGATGCGTTCCTTAAATATTTCCAGATGAAGCATGCCGAGAAATCCGCAGCGGAAGCCGAATCCAAGAATGGTTGAATTCTCAGGTTCATAAATGAGGGAAGTATCATTCAATTGAAACTTTGCAAGCGCATCCCTGAGATTGTTGTAATCTGCACCATCGAGGGGATAGATGCCGCTGAAAACCATTGGCTTAGGGTTTTTGAAATCGGGCAAAGCAATTTTGGCTGGATTTTCTGCCTGTGTGATCGTGTCACCGACCTTTGCCTCCCGCACACCCTTAATACCTGCAATGATATATCCCACTTCACCGAATTCGAGTTTTTTGCACGGTTCCATCTTAAGAGAGAAATAACCTATATCTTCAATTTGATATTTCTTATTTGTGGAATATAGAAGTATCTCGTCTCCTCTTTCAAGCGTGCCGTCAAACACTCGAATATGAATCACCACCCCGCGATATTGATTGTATTGTGAATCAAAAATGAGCGCCCGGGTTTCTTTAATTTCAGAACTTGGAGGAGGAACTTTCTCGATCACTTCCGCAAGGATTTCCTTTATACCAATACCTTCCTTGGCACTTGTTGCAAGAACTTCTTCATCAAAAACACCAAGCAGATTTGCCAGTTCATGTATTCTTCTCTCCACATTTGCTGCAGGAAGATCGATTTTATTGATGACCGGTATGATCTCAAGATTGTAGTCCAGTGCCATATAGAGATTGCTCAGAGTTTGGGCTTCGATTCCCTGAGTGGCATCAACCAGAAGGATAGCTCCCTCACACGAAGCAATACTTCGGGAGACTTCATATGAAAAGTCAACATGCCCGGGAGTATCTATAAGGTTAAGTATATATTTTTTTCCATTCAGCTCGTAATTCATTCTGATAGGATGAGCTTTTATTGTGATTCCACGCTCCCGTTCGAGATCCATATCATCAAGAATTTGATCTACAGTATGTTTTTCCACAGTATGAGTAATCTCCAGGAATCTATCTGCCAGTGTAGATTTTCCATGGTCGATATGGGCGATTATGCAGAAATTTCGAATATTATCTCTTATCATAAAAAGGAGCTCATTTCTTGAATTTGATTTGTATCCAATATTTTTAAGGGCTATAAATTTCATCAAGATAAATAAAAAAGTTGACGAAGTTTTTTAAGGATTCAGTGAATCACGAATAAGATAAGTGAAGAGGTCTTGAATATTCAGATGAAGATGTCAACAAAGGTAATACATGGAATGTTAATTTCTTTGAAAGGTATCATCGAATTCGATGAATTTTATAAAAATTACAACAAAATGGAGTAATAAATATGAAAAAAATTCTCTTGCTTTTAGTTATAGGTCTTTTTGCTGCCACTTTCGCACATGCAAATGTTCTTGTTGTTGACCACGATCTTAGCGAGGGCGGTTACACTGACTGCTGGCCCTATTATGAAACAGCACTTATTGCGAATGGTATAATCTATACCTATTTTCAGGTTCAAACCGACTTACTTACACCTGATCTTTTAACCATGCAAATGTATGATTGCATAGTGTGGTTCAGCGGTGAATGCTGGGGCTATTATGGTGATGACTGTATGACCCCCGCTTCAGAAGCGAAGGTTGCCAGTTATCTTGATGGTGGTGGCTCTCTGTTCTTTTCAGGACAGGATTACCTCTGGGCTTCCTATTCATCTGCAGGGACATTGGTTGCAGGTCAGTTCCCTTATGATTATCTCGGTCTTGCTTCTGTAGTCCAGGATTTGTGGGTTATTGAAGATCCTGTTGTCCTGAATGCTTCAGGTGTCACCGGCTCAGTAGCAGATGGCTATACTTTCACAGCAACTGATATTTTCACAACTGCTAAAGATGGCCTGTTTGTTGACCAGATCCTTGGTTATACAGCCGATGCAATGGGACTTTTCCAGGTTGATAGCCCTTCCCCGGTGGGTATTTGTGCTGTTCAGAAAGACACCGGCGTGTTCAGATCGATCTTCACCACTCTTTCATTTGCAGCAATTGCTGATACCACTCAGAATGATCTTCTTGGTGATATGTACGACTGGCTAACAGGCGTAGCATCCGTAGATAATGGTCCTGTTGTTCAGAATTCAATAACCAATTCACCAAATCCCTTTGCTCATTCCACAACCTTCAGCTTTTCTCTGAAAGAAGCCGCATACGTATCTGTCGATGTATATAACATCAAAGGACAACTTGTGAAAAATCTTTCAAGTGAAGGCATGATGGCTGATGTTCATTCCGTAACATGGAATGGTACTGACAATTCCGGAAATGAAGTTCCTACAGGTGTATATTTCACCAGAATCGTTACTGATGATGTGGAAAATATTCACAAAGTAATGGTGATTCGCTAAGAAATCGGTAAATTCTTTTAAGCCCGAGGAGTGTTCTTCGGGCTTTTTTTTATGTTCGCTTGAAGCGTTTTTTTAATTCTTCAAAAGTAATATCAATTATTGTCGGACGACCGTGGGGACAGAAAAAGGGATTCTTGCACGCAAACAGACGATTAATCAACTCCAGCATTTCCTTTTTGCTTAATTTTTGATGTAGCTTGATGGACGCATGGCATGCATAGGATTTTGCAAGTGTGTCACGGAAATCACCATCTGGAGAGAACTCTTCCTCGATCTGTTTGAAAATCTCAACGAGTATATCTCCTTTTTTCCACTCAAGAAGATCCTTGGGAATTTCTTCAACGATGATAGATGCCGCTGAAAACCATTGGCTTAGGGTTTTTGAAATCGGGCAAAGCAATTTTGGCTGGATTTTCTGCCTGTGTGATCGTGTCACCGACCTTTGCCTCCCGCACACCCTTAATACCTGCAATGATATATCCCACTTCACCGAATTCGAGTTTTTTGCACGGTTCCATCTTAAGAGAGAAATAACCTATATCTTCAATTTGATATTTCTTATTTGTGGAATATAGAAGTATCTCGTCTCCTCTTTCAAGCGTGCCGTCAAACACTCGAATATGAATCACCACCCCGCGATATTGATTGTATTGTGAATCAAAAATGAGCGCCCGGGTTTCTTTAATTTCAGAACTTGGAGGAGGAACTTTCTCGATCACTTCCGCAAGGATTTCCTTTATACCAATACCTTCCTTGGCACTTGTTGCAAGAACTTCTTCATCAAAAACACCAAGCAGATTTGCCAGTTCATGTATTCTTCTCTCCACATTTGCTGCAGGAAGATCGATTTTATTGATGACCGGTATGATCTCAAGATTGTAGTCCAGTGCCATATAGAGATTGCTCAGAGTTTGGGCTTCGATTCCCTGAGTGGCATCAACCAGAAGGATAGCTCCCTCACACGAAGCAATACTTCGGGAGACTTCATATGAAAAGTCAACATGCCCGGGAGTATCTATAAGGTTAAGTATATATTTTTTTCCATTCAGCTCGTAATTCATTCTGATAGGATGAGCTTTTATTGTGATTCCACGCTCCCGTTCCAGATCCATATCATCAAGAATTTGATCTACAGTATGTTTTTCAACAGTATGAGTAATCTCCAGGAATCTATCTGCCAGTGTAGATTTTCCATGGTCGATATGGGCGATTATGCAGAAGTTTCGAATATTATCTCTGATCATGTGAAATACCTCATCACAGAAACACATAGATAATTACTATTTTTCTGATCATTTCCGGCCAATATTACTGTTTATTTTCATAATGCGTATTTAGACTCCATCTACCTTAACGATATTGAAAGGGCGTTCTACGCCTACACCTCGCGTCTGCTGATATAGAACGTGCTTGAGTAGTTGAACATTATTAAATACTTTGTTTTTCCAAGGCAGCATTTAGATTTTTCTTTGTTCCTTCCGAGTTTGGCCATATTTTTAGAGACATCCGAAAATGTGAAATTGCATTTTGTAAATCATCTTCCATAAAATAT
>Ga0265592_1000737_pt1 | contig 15892 bp, 22 predicted proteins | sample saktaG_7_FD_190141 | JGI IMG/M metagenome (GOLD analysis project Ga0265592, IMG submission 190141) | Saline water microbial communities from Sakinaw Lake, British Columbia, Canada - sak_2010_1_5_120m | ecosystem: Environmental > Aquatic > Non-marine Saline and Alkaline > Saline ... | reverse complement strand
GCTGGTTTGCGGTTAAACCCTTATAACATCATTAAAGATTGTAAAATAATGGAAAAAGCTGGCATAGAAGAAATAGATAAATTACTGGAAATATATAAAAACCTTTCTTTCTGGAAGAGCGGAGCAAAAAATAAAGGAGCAATTCAAGCCTTTGAAGACATTGTCCGGGAATCTGGTTTTTTGGTTTATATCTTGAATAAGCCGGCGGCTGCCGAAAAACTAGCTAAACTTCATGCTCTATTTGATCAGATAAAGTCGCTTATCGAAAGTCATAAAGACTATAACCTTGAACACTTTTTTGAATATCTTGACGTTATTCAAGAACACAATGTTTTAATAAAAACAACTATCTTTAAGCAGGCTCCAGATAGAGTTAGATTAATGACAGCTCACAAATCAAAAGGTCTGGAGTTTGAGTATGTTTATATTATTAATGCCGTTGACGGCCATTGGGGCTCTCGTCGTCACTATGAACATATCAAACTTCCGCAGCAGGTTTATTCTTTATTAAAAAAAGTTGAAGAAACTTTTACCGGAGATAGCGACGAAGACGAGCGTAATTTATTCTATGTTGCTTTAACTCGAGCTAAAAAACAAGTTTCGATACTTTATGCAAAACAGAATCAGAATGGTCGAGAGCAGTTGCCTTCGAGATTTATAACAGAAATAAAACCAGAATTAATAAAAGAAGCTGAGGTTGGTGAATCGAAGGTAATGGTTGGAAAAGAAGAGGATTTGGAATTTGCTCCAGCTCTTTTATTTCTCTCAACCGCTAAAGAAAAATCTTTTTTGAACTCACTTTTCTATCAACAAGGTCTTTCTGTGACCGCTTTGAATAACTATCTTAAGTGTCCTTGGAAATATTTTTATAATAATTTGTTGCGTATTCCCGAAGCCCCAAACAAACATTTAATTTTCGGTACGGCCGTGCATAATGCTTTGAAGAGTTTCTTTGACAGGTTTATAAAAGAAGGGGATCCTGGTAAAGAATATCTTATTAATAGGTTTAGGGAATCTTTAAATAGTCAGCCGATCCAGGAAAAAGACCATAAAGAGGCTTTAGATAAGGGAGAAGCTGCACTTTCAGGGTATTACGACTATTATTATAAATCTTGGAGCACAAATATGCTTAACGAATTCAGTATTCGTGGTATTGATTTGGGAGATGGTATTACTATAAATGGAAGATTAGATAACGTTATCTCCCTTGATTCTTCAAATAACGTTAATGTTATAGATTACAAAACCGGTAAACCTAAGTCCCGCAACGAAATAGAGGGTTTAACTAAAACAAGTACTGGGGATTACAAGCGTCAATTGGTTTTTTATAATCTGCTTTTAAATTATTATCAAGATGGAAAATTTAACATGGTGGCCGGAGAAATTAATTTTATAGAACCAGACGATAAGAGTAATTACCGGAAGGAATTATTTGATATAAATCCAGAAGAGGTGATTGAACTCGAAAAACAAATAAAAACAGTGGTTAAAGAAATTCTTTCTTTGTCTTTTTGGGATAAAACTTGTGACGATCCCAAGTGTGAATACTGTAAATTGCGTAAAATGATTAAATAGTATAGCTGATTTTCTCTTTTAAACGTGGGTTCTATATTAGGAATGCCAATTAATTTCCACCTATTCTTTCTGATGATTTTTTGATATTATATAGCAAGTCTAATTTAATTAAATAAATGAAAATATGTTTGAAGAAAATATAAAAAAAGAAGAATTTAAGATTTCAGGGAATGACGTTCTTGAGAAAATTAAAGAAATAGTAAAAGCTGGTAATGTTCGAAGAATTATTGTCAAAAATGAAGAAGGTAAATCTTTGATTGAAATTCCCGTCACCTTAGGGGTGGTTGGTGCTGCGCTTTTACCAGTTTGGGCAGCTATTGGTGCTATTACTGCTTTAGTAACTAAATGTACCATTGTAGTTGAAAAAAGAGAAAATAAAAAAAGTTGATAGTCTAATCACTAGTTATATAATTATTAAAGAGGTTTGAACTTTGTCCACAACCCGTGCATCCTTGGAGCAGGTTATCTGTAATTATTCTTTAAAGTGACGTGTGGCATAATATTTAGATACAGGATTGTTTAATATTGACTTATCATAATATTTGTGTTATATTAACAGCTATTCAAAGGAGGTATTAGCAATGGATAGAATTGAACTGAAAAAGGCCGATCAGTTTACTAAGAAGGAGTTCAGCCAGATCTATGCCATTGAGGCAGAGATCTTTCCGGAAGGCCTACGGGAATCTCCGGAAACAATGAAGGAATCCATCAGTAATGAATTGGGGATATACTTGGTGGCAAAACGCTGGGGAAAGGGAATTGTCGGATATCTTTTCTGCGTTCCCCATAACGATGCTTACGAAGGGAAACATTATGATCGCTTGAAAGACTTCGACCACAGGATGAAGGAGGATGTTTCTGCTTTGTACATCGGAAATGTGGCCGTTCTTCCTGGATTCCGGAACCAATATCTTTTCTCTTTGCTTTGTTTCCGACTGAGAAGCGAAGCAAAAAAGGCAGGATACAGAAGACTAACTATGCATGTTCGAAGTGATTTATCACCATTGATGCAGAGATTAGGAGCCAGACGTATCTACTCCGTTTCCAATTGGTTCGGATCCGGGGAGATCGTTGACTACCTGAAGTTTAGTCTATAGTATCCCCAAGAGAGGCTCTTTCGAGTCTCTCTTTTCTTAGTAATTTCCGTCTATTCTTTCAGAGGTTTTTTAGTAGATGATTTTTTAATTTGACAGATTATTTGTTTAATGCATAATTATGGTTAGCAAGGTTAGATAAATCTAACCTGTAAACGAAAAAGGAGGTTTTGATGATAAATCCTATTGTGTTGACTTCTTTCGGAGAGACAATTACTAGGTACCCTGGAAGCGAGGAGACAGACGATAGTAAATTGGGCGGTTGCATTGGTGTTCATGATGTTTGTGAAGGATTTGTTGATATCCAGGAAATATCAACTACCCACAAAGCTATCATCTGCAGATCTTGCCATTTACGAGTTGTCGTCCCTGTTTCCATCCAAATATATGGTCAACTTCGGGCACATTTCATCACAAAGTGAACAAGAGACTGAGCAGTCCAGCTGCTCCCGCCAAAATACTATTTAATTAGTTGAGGCGGTTTTTTATACAAAACAAATTCGAACTTTATCTCATAGTGTTAGTTATTTATACTAAGTTAGGTAATTTTATATATTTAGTCTTAAAAATTGCCAAGAAGGCATTTTTAAAATAGAATAATATTATGATTAAAGTTAAAGATTTAATAAAAAAGTTTAATGGCTTTACGGCGGTAGATAAGATTTCTTTTGATGTTAACAAAGGAGAGATTTTTGCTTTTTTGGGTCCAAACGGGGCAGGCAAAACAACAACAATAAAAATGTTGACAACTCTTCTTAGTCCAACAAGTGGTCAAATTAGTTTGAATGGCTATGACGTGTTAACTCAGCCAGATAAAGTCCGTCGTTCGTTTGGTATTGTTTTTCAGGATCAGAGCTTGGATGAAGAATTGACTGCTTTGGAAAATATGGATTTTCATGGAGTTTTATACAGTGTACCTAAAGAAATAAGAAAAGAGAGGATAGAAGAACTTTTAAATATTGTTGAGCTGTGGGACAGAAGAAGAGAATATGTTAAGAATTTTTCCGGAGGAATGAAGCGCCGATTAGAAATAGCCCGCGGTCTTTTGCATCACCCAAAAGTTCTTTTTCTTGACGAACCTACATTAGGACTTGATCCACAAACAAGAAAACATATCTGGTCGTACATAGTAAATCTAAATAAAAAAGAGGGTATTACCATATTTTTCACAACTCACTATATAGAAGAAGCAGGGAAAATAGCTGAGCGGATTGCTATAATCAATCAAGGGAAAATTGTTATCCAGGGAAGTCCGGAAGAACTTATGAAAGAAACTGGTACTACTTTATTGGAGGATGCTTTTATCAAATTAACCGGCCACGATATTCGTAATGAACAAGCTTCCAGCGCTGACCATATGCGCATGATGCGCCGTGTTCATAAACACTAAAATTTATGAAAATTATTTATATTCTTTGGCTAAGACAACTTAAAAGGTATTCTCGCTCAAGGGCTCGCATTGTTGGTTCTATTGGTCAGCCGCTTTTATTTTTGGTGGCGCTTGGCTTTGGTTTAGGACCTGTTTTTGAAAATGCCGGAGAAGGAAATTATCTACAATTTTTATCGCCTGGTATTATTGCCATGAGTATTCTTTTTACTGCAGTTTTTTCTGGAATAGAAATTATCTGGGATAGGCAATTTGGGTTTTTAAAGGAGACTTTAGTAGCTCCAGTTTCACGCCTAGAAATTATGATTGGTAGAACCTTGGGCGGAGCTACAGTAGCTTTTTTCCAGGGGTTAATAGTTTTTGTTATTGCAATTCCTCTTGGTTTTCATCCAAATTTTTTTATGTTGCCTTTGGGATTATTATTTATGCTTTTAATTGCTTTGTTCTTCACTGCGCTTGGAACAGCTATTGCTTCAGTATTGAAAGATATGCAGGGTTTTCAGTTAATTATGAATTTTATTATAATGCCCACCTTTTTCCTTTCAGGTGCTCTGTTTCCAATCAATAGTTTACCTAGTATGTTTAAAATAGTTTTAGCTGTTAATCCATTAGCTTATGGTATTGATGGTCTTCGTGGAACTTTGGCGAGTGGTGCCCACTACGGAATTGGCCTTGATTTTCTCGTTTTAGGAACAGTTACGGCATTGCTTTTAGTTATTGGTAGTTACCTTTTTTCAAAGATACAGATTTAATTTTACTTCGTTGTTGAGAACATCAGTAAAACTTATTATGTCAAAAACAAAATATCAAAACAGAGATTCTCAACTAGAAACTTTAGGCAAAATTGTTGGATTTTATGAAAGAGAATTTTATTGCTTTTCTAATTTTTCTAGTTTTACAGTCCGATGGAAAGGGAAACTTTGGCCGACTTCTGAACATGCATATCAATCTTCCCATTTTTTCAAGACTGCACCGGAACTGGTTGAAAAAATTTACAAAGCAAAATCAGCTCACGAAGCTTACAAAATTGCCAAAGCAAATGCAGATAAAGCTCCAAAAGATTGGGAAGAAAAAAAAGTAGCTTTTATGGAAGATATTGTCAGACACAAATTAAAACAAAATCCTTATGTTATGCATAAGTTAATCCAAACCGGGAAAAGAGAAATTGTTGAAGATTCTCCAAAAGATGATTTTTGGGGATGGGGGAAGAAAAGAAAAGGAAGAAATGAATTAGGAAAAATTTGGATGAAATTAAGAGATGAAATTATAAAATAGCTGATTTTCCTTTTTAAAAATAAATTTTAGATCAGGGACATAAGTAACAGTTTAGTGCTAAGTTGGGTGACCGATATGATTGATGGAAAGTAATTTTTATTTATATGATTTGACTTTTTTTTAAAACAATTTAAACTTTATAACATAAGGAGGATAGTAAAATGGAAAAGAAATCCACATTAACTATTAAAAAATTTGAGCTCTTATGTCTTTCAGATCAAGAAATGACGGATGCGGAGATTAGTGTTTGTTTTGGAATGGTTCCCATAAAATCGGAAGCAGAAATTTCAGAAGTTTGTGATATTCTTCATAGATATAGGCCAGAAGTAGAAAAGAAGCTTGTAAGAGGGTTAAATAGATAGAAAAATGTGCAATAATTTTCATTGAAGACCCCATTTGGTAAAAACTGGATGGGGTTTTTGTTGTTTTTTTATGTTCGAACTTCATTCACAACTAGCAGTTGATTTTCTCCTATTCTTTTGAGCTGTTTTTTGATAAAATGAAATAAAAAAGATGCTTATTCTGTAGTAACTAAACAGTATGGTGCAAGAAAAAGACCAACAATCAGATGAAGAAATTGTTGCCCAAATTCAATTAGGTGGCGTTGATTTGTTTGGAGTTTTAATAGAGCGTTACGAAAAGAAAATGATGCGGTATGCCAGAAAATTTCTATCTGACAGCGAAGACATTAAAGATGTAATCCAAGAAGTGTTTATAAAAGCATATAAGAACATTAAGAGTTTTGACACTAAAAGAAAATTCTCAACATGGTTATATCGGATTGCCCATAATGAGTTAATTAATGTTCTTAAAAAGAGAAAAACTTTGCCTTTATTTGATTCAGATGTTTTTCTTCCTCACAATCTTCATGATAATAATCTTGTTCAGCAGATAGACCGTCAAGATATGCGTGAAATGATTGATAAGTGTCTTGATCAGTTAGAACCAAAGTATCGTGAGACTATCGTCCTTTATTACTTTGAAGAACTGTCATATAAAGAAATAGCTGATACCATGCAGATCCCAATTTCAACAGTTGGAATAAGAATAAAAAGAGCAAAAGAAAAGATGAAATCTATTTACGAGAAATTAGAAAACAATATATGAGTAATCCAGAACAAAAATCTATTAGCGATGCAGTGCTGAATAAGATAAAAAGCAAAGAAGTTAAAATGCGTCCTAAGTATTATTTTATCTTAAGAACCGTTTTAACTGCATTAAGTATCTTTATTGTGACATTGTTTGTCTTATATTTGATCAGCTTTATCATCTTTACTCTCCGGGCAAGTGGAATATGGTTTTTGCCTGAATTTGGATTTTCTGGCCTAAAAGTTTTTCTTACTTTGCTTCCGTGGGTTTTAATTTTAATAGCCGTAATTTTGATTATTACTTTAGAAATATTTGCTAAACGCTTTGCTTTTGTTTATCGCAAGCCCATTTTCTATTCAATACTTGTTATTATTATATTTGTTCTTTTGGGAAGTTTTATAATTGGAAAGACCCAATTTCATCCAAATCTATTTTGGAAAGCGCAAGAAAATCGCTTACCTATAGCAGGAAAACTTTATCGCGACTTTGATGTAAATAAACTTAAAGAAGTACATCGCGGTATTGTTTCAGAGATAACAAAAGACGGTTTTTATCTTGAAAAACCTGACGGTCAGATACTAAATATAATTATAAACTCTAATACTAAGCTTCTTCTTAAGAAAGAGAACATGAAAGGAGACGAAGTGGTTATTATGGGGAAGGAGGATAATGACATTATATATGCCGCTGTTATTAAGGGGATAAATGACAATATGATGTTTTTCAAACAAGGTCCTATTAACAAACATTTAAAAAATCAATTACAATAATGAAAGAAAATTATTAATTTGTTGTAGTAATAGATAGAAAGGTCGTAATAATCTAATAGAAAATAAAATGAAAAAAGTTTTAATTTATTCGTTCGTTGCAGTTGTTGCTGTTGGTATTTTAATAGCTGGAGCTGTAAGCGTTCAAGCACAAGATAACGGCAATTATCCTCCAATTATTCAAAAACTTGTCGAAAGATTTAATCTTAATGAAAATGAAGTAAGAGAAGTAATCGATGAAAATCGTCAAGAGAGATATCAAAGGACACAAGTTAACTTTGAAGAGAAACTGGATAGACTAATAGCTAATAATCAGTTTAATGGAGAGCAAAAAGAAGCTGTTATGGCTAAGATGAATGAAATGCAAGAAAAGTACGAAGAATTTAAAAATCTTCCTCCAGAAGAAAGATGTGCCGAAATGAGAGAAATGAAAGAAGGCATGAAAGAATGGTCAGAAGAAAATGAGATTAAATTTGGAACTCTAAACGGATTTAATAAAGGATTTGGAAAGGGGTTTGGATTAAGATCTTTTTAAAATAGTTGCTAATCTCTAATAATAAAAACCACCATAATCGGTGGCTTTTATTTTATAAAAATAAATATTAAACTATGTCTTTGTTGACTTTTTTGACTTTTCTTGTATAATACATAAAGGAGGTATAAATGAAAGAAGCACTTTGCAGGCCTGATTCCATACACTGGTGTATTGAATGCTGTCCACCCGGCTGTCCTCTTTTGGGAGACACTGGAGAGGGAAAGATGGGTTGTTTGGGACATAACGGTAAAAGAATATTTGGAGGTCTGACTGAACGTCCCTGTTGTTTAGAGGTTGATTGTTTACATGGATTTTCTTCAAAAGATAGAGAAGAAATCCGACAAATAATTTTTAGAATGGCACCAGGAGAATTCAAAATGATCGAGACTTTGATTAAATTCAAAGATGAGAGAGAATAAGGAGGAAACGAAAGTGGATATAGAGATTATCGAAAAGGGTATTATTGTTATGGTAGATCCCAATGGGATCGCCATGATCTGCAGAGTTTCTCATATTATTTTAACAGAAGGAGATAGCGTGAGAATATCTGCAAAAATTGTACCGATAGGCACTGCTGAAATAAGTAGTGCCTTTCTATTAGATCATAAAAGTTAATACAACCATTGACAAATCAAATAAAAATGCTATATTTTTATTGGTGGTGACTGAAAAAGGAGGTAAATAGTTGAATATATATTTGCATTGTGGTGATGGAGTAACTAAAGAGGAGGGTCAAGTTGCTATTCATGCCTTATTAGAGACGATTGATTTCCTGGTTGATTTCATACCAAAAACTTCTAATAACGGATTTCATGCAAAAGTCTTGGGCAATTGGTCTCCAAATAGTGCAGCATTTCAAAATTTGGAGCGGCATGTAGCTTCCTCTTTTATTCCAGAGATTAAGAAGTTCGATGGGAGTAATATCCTTTTGAATTTAATTCATGGAAGAAAAGATATTTCTCACTTTGATATTGCGATTTCTAGCAAAAGAATAACTGCTAGGGATTGCAATGGAAACTGGCTCGATTCCATTTTTGGACTAGCGGGAGGTGGAACTGCGATTGTTTCAACTCATGAATTCAATCATGAGTTGAAAAACGAGGAACTACGCCACTTGTGTCTTCGGAGAGTTATTATCCATAAATTCTTCCATATTCTTGGACTTCTGCCTAACTGGCGCGAGACCAACATAGACAATCGTCTCGGATTGAATTGCGGCAATGTATGCGTAATGCGACAAGGGATGAGCGTCTCTGAATGGAAGAAGTATGCCAAAGAGGAAGAGAATAAAGGAGTGGCTCTCTGTTCTCAATGCGAAGATAATCTTCTTGAAATCTTTAGTCGTAAGTGATTAAGGATATGTAAGGTCTTAGCCTGTTGGTTAGGACCTTTACTTTTTGGATTATTAATAAACATTAGTATTTTTTTAATTCTTGACTAATAAGAATAAATATGGTATTTTAATAATGTTTAAAGGGAGATCTCCCTATATATCAAGGAGATTTTTTATTATAATAACCTTATTAATATGGAAATTAGAAATATAGCTATTATTGCTCATGTAGATCATGGGAAAACTAAGCTTACTGATGCTATTTTACGGCAGACAGGAGCTGAAGATCAAGATGTAAGTATGGATTCAAATATGCTTGAAAAAGAGCGGGGTATTACGATTTACTCAAAAAATGCTTCGGTGCTATATAAAGATACTAAAATTAACATTGTAGATACGCCAGGACATGCAGATTTTGGTTCGGAAGTAGAAAGAGTATTACGTTCTATTGATTCAGTACTATTGGTAGTTGATGCCCAGGAAGGTCCAATGCCGCAAACTCGTTTTGTATTAAAAAAGTCACTAGAGCTTGGATTATGTCCCATACTGGTAATTAATAAAATTGATAAATTGGCATCAAATCCTGATCGGGTACACAACGAAGTGTTTGAATTGTTTGCGGAACTTGGAGCAACCAACGAGCAGCTTGATTTTCCAGTGGTATATACTATTGCCAGAGATGGAATTGCAAAACGCAACCTTAATGATGAATCAAAAGACATTACTCCGGTATTAGATATAATCCTGGAGCATGTACCAATAGCTTCAAAAGATAATGATGAACCATTTCGTGCTCAGCCTTTTAATTTGGCATATGATAATTTTTTGGGGCGAATGGCAATTGTTCGTGTATATAGCGGCAGTATTAATATTGGAGATACTGTATATGTAAAAAAACATTCAGGAGAGACTACAAATCACAAGGTAACGGAACTATTTACGTTTGAGGGGATTACTAGAAAAAGTGCGCAAATTGTTAAAGCTGGAGACATTGCTATGATTGCCGGACTTCCGAATGTATATATTGGAGATACGTTGGTAAAGTCTGCAGATGAAACATTATTAGAAAGCATTTCCATAGATGAACCAACCATTAAGCTTACATTTTTAGTAAATGACTCTCCGTTTGCCGGACGCGAGGGAAAGTTTGTAACAAGCAGGCAAATTAGAGAACGTTTAGAAAAAGAGCTGGAAGTAAATGTAGGATTAAGGATAGACTTTGATTCACACTCAACTGAACGATTTGTTGTATATGGAAGAGGGGAACTGCACATAGCCATTCTCATTGAAAATATGCGTAGAGAGGGATATGAACTTCAGGTTTCTCATCCGCAGGTTATTATGAAAGAAATTGACGGCCATAAACATGAACCTTTTGAAGAGGCCATAATAAATGTGCCGGAAGAGTTTCAAGGAACAGTTATTAAAAAGTTGGGCTCTCGAGGAGTGCAAATGACTCATATGGAATTAAAAGAAAACCGTTCTTTCATGCAGTTTGAAGGTCCAAGCCGTGGTTTGTTTGGCTATAGAAACCAATTTATTATAGATACAAAAGGAAATGGAATTTTAGCAAGCAGGGTTATTGGATATCGTCCCTATGTTGGGAAAATTGCACACAGGAAAGTTGGATCTATGATTTCCGGAGCAACTGGCAAAGCATTAGCCTATGCGCTTGATAACTTACAAAATAGAGGAACTTTGTATATTGAAGCAAACACCGAAGTGTATGAAGGCATGGTTATTGGAAATACAGCTAAAGGAGAGCAAATGACTGTAAACCCAGTCAAAGGAAAACATCTTACTAATATGCGGGCCTCTGATGCTGATGATGCAATTAAGCTTACCCATCCTCAAGTTATAACTATTGAAACCGGATTGGAAATAATGGATAAAGACGAATATCTCGAGATAACTCCTGGAAACGTAAGACTAAGAAAGAAATATCTTACAGAAATAAGTCGCACCAGAGCGCAACGAGAAAACAGTTAAATTAGCATTTTATTAGTTTAGGGGTTGACAAATTATTCTTTAAGTGTTAATATTGTTTCGTATAAGATAGTTACCTGGTGAAAATTTAGTCGAGTTTATTCATGGAACTAAACTTTAGGATAAAACCTTAAAATATTAATTAATTTATATCATATCATGGAAGGAACAATCAAAAACCTTACAGATAAAGGATTTGGATTTATTACCGTTGATGGTGAAGATAAAGATTTATTCTTTCACAGCAACGAGCTTAAAGACGTAACCTACGATGAGTTAAAAGTAGGTGACAGAGTGTCTTTTGAAAAATCTGATTCTCCGAAAGGACCTAACGCAACAAGCGTTACTCGTCTTTAATCGGTAAGTCAATTAAATGAAATTAAGCCCATTCTTGGGCTTTTTTCATTTGATATCTATCTTCTTTTAATAATTTTTGGTATAATAGAAACAGATCGTAATATTAATTGAAAGGTCGAAATTAATAACTATACATAATATATATATGAAAAAAATAATTATTCCATTTTTAATTTTTGTTTTATTTAGTTCAGTTGCAATTGCTGTTAGTCCAAATGATGCTGGCCAAAAAGGAGTTCAGAATACTAATGCAACTACAGAAGATTCTCAACCAGGACAAGGACAGCAAGCACAAACAGAACAAAAAACGCAAAATAGTGGAGAAGAACAGCAAATACAAACAGAAAATCAAGAGCAAAGTGGACAGAACTTTATTCTGGAAAATCCAGAAAGAGCTCGTACATTAAACGAAGCAAAAGAAATGGTGAAAGAAAGAAAGCAGGAAATGGAACAAGAAATTCAGGAATTCAGTGATACTGTGAAAAAAGTATATCAAAATCAAAATCAAGTTAGAGAAGCAGTACATACTTTGCTTAGTATTGAGGATTTAGCTCTAGGTATAGGGTCTCAAGTTTCTGAAATTGCTCGTGAATTTAACAATTCTGTCAAAACGACAATAGCAGCTGAAGAAAAAACACAGAAAAGAAATGCATTTGTCCGGTTTTTTATAGGTGGAGATCAAGATGCTGCTGAAAATATAGAACAAGAACTGAATCAAAATCAAGAGAGAGTTCTAGAACTTAAGCAATTAGAGGGAGAATGTGATTGTGACGAAGAAGTTAAAACAGTAGTCCAAGAGCAGATTCAAACTATAGAACAGGAACAGGTAAGACTTCAAGATCTAGTAGATAATGAGAAAAGTTCAAATGGAGTGTTTGGCTGGATTAGAAACTTGTTTAGATTTGGAAGATAGATAATTTTTATTGTTTTAAAATAAAAACTGCTACTTTGGCAGTTTTTATTTATTTAAATATTTATTACAAAAGATTATAGCTCTTGCTTTTTTTTATATAATTTATATACTAAATTAGTTTCTTAACATTTCAGTGTCAAAGGAGGTCTGAAAATGAAAAGATGGTTGAGGATAAGAGATTTCTTTTTAATTGAAGAATTAGAAGAATCTCAATCAAACTTATTAGCCAATATTGGTGGTTTCATTGGAGGTCTTCCATGTCTTCCCTGGTGGTTAATTTTAATCCTAGCTGCATATTGCTTTATTAAAGCTGCTATTATCCATCAAAGAAGAAAAAAACAAGATATTTCATTATCAAGAATTAATGCTAAAAAAGAATTAGTTTGGTTTATCTGGTCTTTAATCTTTACAATTTTAGCGTTCTGCTTTTACTTTGCTTCTTATTATTGTATAAATATAAGAATCTTAGCTGCTTTAATCTTGACTATTTTCCTTACTTGGTATTTGCTTTCAAAGATAAAACAAAAACAGATTGATTAAAAAGTTGAATATTTTAAAAGAGAAGAGACAGGTAGAGCCTGTCTCTTCTTAAGTGAATTATTACCCGAGGGGGTAATAACCTTAGAAGGGTCTGTCAGAACGGCCTCTTCTTCCTCTGCCAAATGCACGGCCTCTTCCGCAACCCCAGGGGATTCCACCGCGACCTACTCCGAAAACAGCTTCGGGAGGAGGATTTTCGGGTGGTGTTACCCTCTGGACACAGAAGCCACGTCCTCTGCCGGTCATAGGACCTTGTCCCATCGGTCCTTTTCCATTGTATCCTGGCATTTTAGGCACCTCCTTTCTTACTTCAAGAAGTTCTAACCTCTTGATCTACTTTAATCATATGCGGACAAAAATATTAGTCAATAGATTTTTATTTATCTTCACATATTAAGTTGACAATAAGAAATGTTTTTAGTATATTAGGGAACAGCAGTTCTTTTTTTTAAAAGAAGATGCCGTAATCTCTAAGAGAGTAAGGTCGTTAAAATTTAATAAATAAATTTTTTAAAAAATGAGTAAGAAACTTTATGTAGGAAGTCTTTCCTACAGCACTACAGATGATTCTCTTAAAGACTTCTTTGCTGGAGTTGGCAATGTAGAATCAGCAACTGTTATTAAAGACAATGTTTCTGGAAGATCAAAAGGATTTGGTTTCGTTGAAATGGCTTCAGAAGAAGAAGCTAAAAAAGCAATAGAAGAATTGAAAGGAAAAGAATTGGACGGAAGAGCTATTGTTGTAGACGAAGCAAAACCAATGAGAAAAGACTCTTAAGAAATCTCAAACAAAAGCCCTTACGGGCTTTTGTTTTTTAACTTAAAAATATGAAAAAAATATTAATTATAATTTTAATTGTTATCTCTCTAATCATTGCTTTTGTTTTTCTAAACAAAAAGACTAATCCTGCTTCTGCTTATTGTGAAGAACAAGGAGGAGAAATTGAGTTGCGGGCAGATGAAAAAAGAGTATGCGTACTTCCGGATGGTTTAGAATGCGAAGAAGGAGAATTTTACAGAGGAGAATGTAAAAAAGGAAATGAATTGAAAATAGAAGTATTAAAAGAGGGAAGTGGTGATGAAGCTGAAAATGGAGACAACGTGTCTGTTCATTATATTGGCACACTTGAAGATGGAACAAAATTTGATTCAAGTTTGGACAGAGGAACTCCTTTTGAATTTAAGCTCGGAGCCGGGCAAGTTATAGAAGGATGGGATTTAGGAGTTTTAGGTATGAAGGTTGGGGAGAAGAGGAAATTGACAATCCCTTCAGAATTAGCCTATGGTCCAAATGGAATCTCTGGAGTTATTCCTCCAAATGCTACTCTTATATTTGAAGTAGAGCTTTTGAGAGTTGATAAATAGTGTAAACTGTATTATAGTATATACAGTACATTAAGGAGGATAAAGGTGAATAAAGAGATTAGTTCGTTTCTGAGAAGTGAAGGAGAGAAAATTCTTGTCAATGAAGAGACACAGATTAAAGTTGAAGATGAGAATGGATGCTTGAAAAAGTTCTCCGTGTTAAAATCTCCTGTCAAGAATGAGAAAGGAAACAATGTTTCTTTTAATTTCTTCATTCAGGACGTCACGGAAATAAAGAAGCTTGAATCTTTGAGCTTTTATGATTCCTTGACTGGGCTTTATAACAGGAACTTTTTCGAAGAAGAAGTTAAGAGAGTCGAAAGTGGCAGATTCAATCCCATTGGATTGATAATTTGCGACTTAGACAATCTTAAATCAATAAATGACTCCTTCGGTCATAAAGAGGGAGATAGTTTGTTGATAGCTTTCAGCAAGATTCTGAAAGCATCTTTTAGAAAGAGCGACATTATTAGTCGCATCGGAGGGGACGAATTTGCTGTTTTGCTTTTTGACGCGACTAAAGCTTCTATGAAAAGCAAAATTCGTCATCTTCAAGAAGCGTGCAGATTTAACAATATCAGCGTTTCGGTTGGATTATCGATAAGTGACAATATTCCTGTTGTTTTCCCATCTCTTTTTGCAAAAGCTGATGAAGCTATGTATGAAGAGAAAAAGAGCAAAAGGCGTCAGTAATTATACTCGACGCCTTTTCCATTGTGTTTTTTAAAGAATATAGTAAAATAGAAATATATGTTTTTAAATTTAAACGATCAAGATTTTGAAGAAACAATAAAAAAGGAAAAACTTATCTTAGTTGATTTTTGGGCAGAGTGGTGTAACCCTTGTCTTGTCTTGGGTTCTATTCTTGAAAAAATAGAACCAGAATATAAAGAGAAGATTGTTTTTGCAAGAGCTAATTTGGATGAGAATCAAATTGCTGCTGGGAAACACAATATTGACAGGATTCCCTCATTAATAATTTTTAAAGATGGAGAACCTATCTCTGGTTTTCTTGGCTTAAGACCTGAATCTGATATTAGAGAATGGCTGGAAAAAAATATCCAGTCAAAGGAAAATAATGGAAAATAATGAGATTGAACAAGTTATTGCCGAATATGAAGAATACGCCGAAAAGAACGGATTTAGATTGAATCCTAATAAAGAAATAATCAAAAGGGTTGTTAAGGGATTACTTGAAAATGAAAAAAAATACGGAAAAAAGTATTGTCCTTGTCGAAGAATTATTGGTAAGATAGAAGATAACAAAGATAAAATTTGTCCTTGTGAAGAAAGTCATGAGGAAATTAAAAAAAATGGGCAATGCTTCTGTGGATTGTTCTTAAAATAATATGGGATTAAAAAAAAGAATCTTTTTTGCTGTTATTGTTTTATTGTTTTTTATTACACCAGCAGTTGTTAATTTGATTACCGACTGGTATTGGTTCCAGAGTATTGGATTTGAGAATATATTTACAACTATTCTTTCTACAAAGCTTTTAATTGGAATGATTGCCGGATTAGCTGTTTTTGCTTTTATTTATCTTAATTTCAGAATTGCTGATTTTTTTAGTTCAAAAGAAAAAGAAGCACCTCAAATTAATAAATTCACAGAAGGGATTAAACTAAAACAGCCTGATATTGATAAGGGAATTAAAAAGTTTGGAATAGTTATTTCT
>Ga0265592_1000736_pt1 | contig 15900 bp, 13 predicted proteins | sample saktaG_7_FD_190141 | JGI IMG/M metagenome (GOLD analysis project Ga0265592, IMG submission 190141) | Saline water microbial communities from Sakinaw Lake, British Columbia, Canada - sak_2010_1_5_120m | ecosystem: Environmental > Aquatic > Non-marine Saline and Alkaline > Saline ... | reverse complement strand
ATACCATGCTCATTATCCATCTCTCGCAAAAAGCGCCGTGGATCACGCGTTGCAAAATCACGTTTTTCAGGATCTTCAAGCGAAACAAACTGATGTTTTTTGAACACATGTTGAGCAAACGTCGTTTTGCCAGATTGACGCGGACCAAGTATGGCAACAACCGGAAATTTTTTATATTCTTTGCACGCAGCAGCAAGTTTTCGTTTTATATACACGGCATCTCCACTATTTGTGCGAATTGCTTTTTCAAATTAAAATTAGCACAAAAACACGTGGGTGTAAAGTTTTTTATACAAACTATGGCACCAGCTCACCGCGAGCAATTTTGTCTTCAACATCCCCAAGCTTAAGTCGCCGGGAAAGCCAGTCGTATGGGTGAATTTTTGTGTCACCAAGTCTTTTACGATATTCTTTGTGGTATTCACACAATTGGTCATGATCCATAGTTTGCGCAAATACCATAATTTCCGGCCCTTTAAGATATTCCTCAGCCAATTTCCCACCGCTGCGAACCTCAGCAAATTCCAAAACACACTCGTAACAGTTTGCATCACGTAACGCTCGCATATCAGCATCAAGCTCTCCTGAGTCAAGGCCAATCGAATCAATTGGTTGCAGAAGATGGGCTAGTTCATGTAAAATCACTATCTTTTGGGCTCCATAGGAGAGTTTCAAAAAAGGAAGGGTAACCATAATTTGATGTTTAATACAGTCTATTTGGGCGACAATCCCATTTCGCAGTCTTTCAGTGAGCATGACTGGCAAACATTTTTTGATTTTTAATATCTGTGTGCCATAGGTAAGCAACTGTTGGCAAAAAAGTGGTGCCGACATTCGCGTGCTACAAAAAATTTCTGTGTAACGTTCATGAAACGTGCAAAGCGATTCTGGAATCAATTTTTGTATAGCAGTGGTTAACTCTATGACTCCGTCTTCCTGTTTTTCGGCATCTTTTCGGCATTCGTCCATACATGACAGGCACGTACTTTCGCCTTCATGAAATATGTATGCCAAGCCGAATTTGTGGGAACAATTTTTGCACTTTGATTCATCAAAAATGTCTCGTTCGATTTCACAAAGTCTGTTTTCAGAAACTTCCTTCAAACAAGCCGGACAGCCCAAAAGGCAGATTGCCACAACCGTAGCTTCATGGTCTATCGAACCAACCCAAGTTGTACCTGGCGCAAGCAGTGCGCTGATACGCGCACTATGATTAGTTGATTGCAAGACACTAATTACCGCTTTGCCAATTACTGTTTTAATAGCACCGTACGGCTTACCAAAAAGCTGGGGATCCACGTAAATTTGACCATCAACCGCAATCATCAAATTATGTGTTCTTTGGTTTAGTCTATTGTCTAAGCGAATAGGCAGAAACGACGGAATGATCAACCCTGGAGCGTGTGCGTCAGCGATAACCTGTACGCACTTTTGCAAGATGTCTTGATATGCTTTCGGTGCATCTGGGTACGCTTCTGCTTTACAAACTTCAGTGCTCTCATTTGCCTGCATAGCCACAAGCTGGTTGCAGCAAAAGAAACTCAGCGACGTAATTAAAATAACAAATAATTTTTTCATACAAGAGACGCTAATTTTTCTTGCATCCACGCCGGCAAGCGGGAAAAAACTTTTTTAATATTTTGGCCAAGTTTTACAAGTACTTCATTGGTACTTGCCCAATATGATTTTGGTAAAATTTTTTCAAGCGCCACTTCTGTTTCTTCTGGTGTCTTAGTATGTACCAACCCTAACAAATTGGACAGACGATGCACATGCACATCGACGCAAATAGCCGGAACATCAAACGCGCTCGAAAGCACCAAATTAGCTGTTTTTTGGCCAACACCATTAATTTGTAACAAATCTTCTTTTGTGTGTGGCACTTTGCTACCAAACTCTTTAATAAGTTGTGCGCTCACTTCTTTGATAGTGCGCGCCTTATTTTTATAAAAACCAATAGAATAAATAATTTTTTCAAGATCAGCCAGCGGCATCTTCACAAACTGTTCTGTTGTTCGTGCAATACTAAACAGCTTACGAGCTACTACTATAGTTTTTGCGTCTTTGGCACGTAAACTCAACAAACAGCTCACCAATATTAAAAATGGATCTTTGCCATATTCCTGCACAATTTTCACGCTCAGCGGATCAGGCATGTCTGCCGTTGCAGCACGAATAATATCAATTGCCTGTTTTGCCGAATGATCATCTTGTTCTTTATTTCGCATGCTAAACACTCCAGTTTACCAAAAAAACTTTACAGTTTACCGGTTCAACGTAAGCTATATTTTGTACGAGAAAAGACGCACACATCTACCTCAGTGTACCTTTTTTAATGCGCACCTCAACGCATATACAAAATTAGTAGAAGGATGTTATAGGATGGAGATTGCTGAATTTAAAATCAAAAGCCAGGAATTTTTAACCTACATTGACGTACAAAAGGGCCTATCACATAATACGTTAAATTCGTATGGTCTTGATATAAAACAACTGGTGAGTTTTTGGGAAAAAAATAATATACCAAAGCAAGAATTTAGTGGAACTATACATAATTTTCTTATTTTCTTGTATAATCAAAAAACACGTGCAAGTTCAATTGCGCGAAAGATTTCATGTTTAAAATCATTTGAAAAATTTTGTCTCACACAGGGCAAACGAATAGACCTCAAATTGCAACGACCGAAAATAGAAAAACGGCTTCCGGTTTACCTCAGCGTTGATGAAATGTTTCACTTGCTCGATAATGTTACACCCCACCAGTTGCCCACGCATCATCCACTGCGTGATATTGCCATCTTAGAATTGTTGTATGCGACCGGCATTCGCTGCAGTGAATTGGTCTCCATTCACATCAGTGACATTGATATGCAGGAAAAAACCATCAGAATCTTGGGCAAGGGCAACCGCGAACGACTTGCACTTTTTGGACAAAAAGCACTTGATAAAATGATTAATTATCTTGACCACGAACGCCAAAAAGCCCAAAGTGAAGATGAACATCTTTTTATTAATAACCGTGGCACCAAACTTAGTCCGCGCGCAATTCAACGCACCTTAGAATTATTCCGAACTTTTTTGAAAATTAAACGCCCTATCACGCCGCACAAAATTCGCCATACGTTTGCAACGCACTTGCTTAACCAAGGAGTTGATTTACGCATCGTGCAAGAACTCCTTGGGCATCGATCGCTTGCCAGCACGGAGAAATACACACATGTGACTATACAGCACCTCACACAATTATGCGATCGATTGCACCCCATAAATCAACTGCTCCACCCGACACAAAACAAAAATACGCATGGCTCCGAAACGTAAATTCACACCGCCATATATAGCGCTCTATGCATTTATCACGTTCTTAGCTATCGGATGGTGTAGACTCGCATACTTGCAAATTATTGACCATGACCATCTTGCGCTCTTGAGTAAATTCAACTTCATGCGTCTCATAAAAATCACACCACCGCGCGGCAATATTGTTGACACCAATGGCAAGTTATTGGCAACAAATAAACCGCTATGCACAGTGTGTTGGCAAGGTACAAACAACAACAACCTGAGTAATCAACAATTATTGGTAATTCAAAAATTAGCAAAAATCTGTAAGACGCCAATAACTGACGTGCTTCTCAAGAACATTAAACATGCAGAACGATATCAACAACAATTGATTATCGCCAAAGATATTACCTTTGAACAACTCAGCTGCATTGTTGAGCAATTGAGCTATACCACAAACATAGCAATCAGAACTGATTTGCAACGCTATTATCCGTACCAGACACTGGCAAGTCACGCCATCGGCCATCTCAGCACCCAAGAAATAGCAACAACTGGCAAAATGGGCCTTGAAAAAATATGCCAAAATGAGTTACAAGGACAAGTAGGCTTTAAAAAACAAACCGTCAATGCCAAGGGATATGCGATAAACGAAGAACCATTTAAGACCTATATAACAGGAAAAACGCTACACACCACAATTAATCTTGCCATACAACAAATTGCCGAAAAAGCATTTCCAACAGATGAAGTTGGTGCCTTAATCGTCATGGATCCAACCACCGGCGCTCTGCGCGCATTGATTTCTCGCCCCAGCTTTAATCCGGAAATTTTTTTGCGACGCTTAAGCCAGGAACAATGGAACACGCTACAAGAAACGCAGTTTTTCATTAATCGCACGTGCCAAGCATGCTATCCCCCGGCATCACTATTTAAATTGGTAAGTATTGCAGCAGCGGTAGAACACTCCATCGTCAGCCACGATGCCATCCGTTTTTGTCCCGGCTATTATATGTTTCATGATCGTCCCTATCACTGCAACCGCCAAAGTGGCCACGGCCTGATAAATATCAAACAATCACTTGCACAATCGTGTAACATTATATTTTTTGAAATCGGTAAAAAAATTTCTATAGACACTCTCGCGGATTATGCACATCATTTTGGTCTTGGATTGCCAACAGGCGCATTATTTCCAGAAAAAGTCGGGTTGATCCCCTCCAGCGCCTGGAAACGTGCATACAAAGGTGAGCGTTGGTATCAGGGAGAAACCCTGTCGGTTGCAGTCGGTCAAAGTTTTTTACTGGTAACTCCAATTCAAATCGCACGCATGCTCGGCGGGATAGCATGCGGCTATCTAGTCAAGCCACGCATTTTGGAAGAAGAGACTATTGAAAAACAACCGTTAGAAATTCAAGAATCAACACGAACTTTTTTAAAAAAGTGTATGAAAGCAGCGATTAAGCACGGAACCGGACGCGCCGTCCGCAACATTCCCAACCTAAAAATTTATGGCAAAACGGGCACTGCTCAAGTAACATCACTCGAGAAAAAAAATACAAACAAAGAATCACAGCCTCACGCATGGTTTGTTGCCAATTTTGTATATAAAGAAGAATCGCCGCTAACGATAGTCATTTTGGTTGAACATGCGGGTGGCTCACGAAAACCAACTATGATTGCTAAACAATTTCTAAGCAATTATCAAAAATATAAAAATAATCACGGATAATTACCAAAAATAATCGGTATGCTAAAATGGCCACAGTAACATAAAAAGTTAAGCCTGGAAAAAAATATAAAAAAACAAAAAAAACATCCTCGCATTAAACCACAATTCATAAAAAACTCACATGGCAAAACTATTCAGGTATATTTGGATATGAAATCATACAAATCTATGATGGACAGAATTAAAGAATTTGAAAAAATAAAAAGTAAGTTCATAAAAGATCAAGAGCATATTAGCAACTGAAAGAACACCAAAAGAATAGACGCTTTTGTTAACGAAAATACTATCGTGCACGATTTACCATCAGCGATCGCTCATTTTGCTGAGAAATACCCACGCACATAAAAAAAGTTATTTTTTGTTTTTTTTGATACTACTTACCAAATCACCCGCCTGTTCCCATGGCACTAAATTGCCGTTAGCGCTCTTTGATGATTGGCTACCCGCATACACAAGATAATTACTGCTTTGCGGTTGCGCTGAAAGCTCACTCCATCTATTGAGCCCATCAAAAAAGTATGGGGAAAATGTTTCGCTTGATTTAATTTCAATTGCAGTAAACGCAGCATTTTGTTCAATCAAGCAATCAACTTCAGTTGTACCATTTTTATCACGCCAAAAATACACGGGCGCAGACAAACCTTGATTAAAAAATTGTTTAAAAAAGTCGGCTATCACCAGTCCCTCAAATAAACTTCCATAAGAGGGGTTTAACGACAAACTTTTTGGCGAATCAATTTCTAATAACGAGCACACAAGCCCAGTATCATAAAAATAGATTTTAGGTGTCTTTGTAACCCTTTTATTAAAATTGACCCAGTGCGGCCGCAACAAAAAAATTATATAGCTTGATTCAAGTATAGAAAGCCATTGTTGAATGGTAGCAACACTCACCCCACAATTAATCGCCAAATCAGTAAAATTCAAGAGCTGTCCTACACGTGCAGCACACAGTTTTAAAAATTTTTGAAAAGTATATACATTGGCAACATTAATCAGTTGTCGCACATCTCGTTCCAAATACGTCTGAATATACGAGGGATAGACTTCTTTTGGTTCAAAATTTTCGACATACACGCGCGGATACCCACCACGATATATCGTTATTTCCGGCTGTCCTTCTTTAAGAAGCTTATTTTCGGCTAATTCACTCAAAGAAAATGGCAACAACGTTAAAATACCCACACGACCGGCAAGCGACTGTGAAATCTCTTCATTAATCAAAAAATTCTGCGATCCAGTAAGTACAAAATATCCCGGCCTATTTTGCGCATCAACAATAACTTTTATATAATTTAAAAGCTCGGGAACATTCTGAAATTCATCAAGTATAATGCCGTATTTATTATCATATTTTCTCAAAAATCCTTTCGGATCTCTATGCGCAAGCGCACGTAATTCGAGATCGTCAAAATCTAAAAAAACATGATTTTTAAAGGTATGGCGCGCAAGCGTCGTCTTTCCAGATTGACGCGGCCCTAAAATGGCTACTATGGGAAATTTCGCAAACTGTTTAAGAGTTTTTTCCAAATTTCTTTTATAAAAAATCATCTTCACCATCTCCATGCTAATCACCAACCACACTTATAGATTAGCACAAATAGAGCTACTTGTTCAAGAGTTTAAGAAAATAAAAACTAAAAAAAAGAGTGTCTTTTTTACAGGCACTCTTTAAAAAATTTTAAGCTGAAAAATTTATTTTGCGATTTTTTTAGAAAGACGGCTTACTTTACGCGCAACGGCGTTGCGATGAATAAGGCCTTTGCCTTTGGCTCGCATCAGTGTTGCTTGCGTTTCGTTAAATAACGCTACTACTTTTTCTTTTGGCTCGCCAGTTTCGATAGCTTTCATTAATTTTTTAATGGACGTTCTGACTTCTGACCTGCGATTCAAATTGACTACACGCTTTTTTTCGTTCTGAAGAACACGTTTTTTTGCTGATTTTAAATTTGCCATGCACAAAATCCTTTAAATCTAATTTTTATATAATCTTGCGTACTTTTCCCGCTTTAAGGCATTTCATGCATACTGATGCACTATGAACGCGCCCTTTAGAATCACCCACAATCGTAAACCGCATTTTCTGCACGTTTGGATAGACCCAACGTTTGGTTCGATTATGCGCGTGGCTTACAGAAAATGTCGCCCGCGGCCTTTTGTCACAAATTGCACAAACTTTCATGTACTCACTTTCACTAAAAGCTATAATATAAGTGTACCCAAATAGGCATTTTTTTCAACTTAAAAATTCAAAACTCTCGTTATTGAACCGCATTTTGATAAAACCAACTGACAAATGACGAAGCACCTGCAATTATTGATCGATAATCAGGCATAAGCGTAACCCCAGCGTAGTCAGTAGCAATACCACCAGCTTCCTGGACAAGTAACATACCAGCAGCAATATCCCACCAACCAACACGCCTAAAAAATGCAGCATCAAATACACCACTTGCTGCATACGCTAAATCAAGTGCTGCTGAACCCATATACCGCACTTCCGTTACGTGTGGCCATATATTTACGATCACCGGATCACACCAGCCATAATTATGTTCATCAATATACGGAAAACTTGCTGCAACTACACTATCGGCAAGTGCACGCTGCGCCACGGTTATTTTTTTGCCATTACACAATGCACCAGCCTCTTTTTGCGCAACAAAAAGCTCTTTGGTTAATGGATTATAAATAACACCAAGCTGTGGTACCCCCTCACACGTTAACGCAATCGAAATACAAAAATACGAAATTTTATAGGCAAAATTAGTAGTACCATCAAGCGGATCAATTACCCAGCACCACTGACTATTGTTACTTAGATTACCCCGTTCTTCAGCCCAAAAACCAATAGTAGAATCCAATTTTTGCAGCTCGGTAACAATAAATTCTTCGCTTGCTTTGTCTGCGTTGGTAACAATACCCGCCTGTAGCTTTTGTTCTATTTGCAATGGTTTATGCCAGTACTCAAGAAGGAGATCACCGGCCGCACGCGCTATTTTTTCGACCTGCGGTACTAATTTTTGCATATTTTTCACGCTATCTCTTTATTTATTTTCACCAAGTTCAACTGTACCAGAAATTTCATCTTCAGATTTATCTTCTTGCATAGACTTACCTGTCTTCGCTGCTTCGTCAGACGTGATCGCTTCAGCTGTCGTTAAGCGATGATCAGCTCGCGGGGTAATACCAAGAAGTTCGTATACCTCCTGCGCATGAAGCGTTTCTTTTTCCAGTAACGTCTTTGCAAGCAGATCCAATTTATCGCGATTTTCGGTTAAAAGCTTCTTGGCTGCACTGTAAGCAGTATCAATAATCTTTTGTACTTCTTGATCTATGCGTTCACGCGTTTTATCAGACGGCTGCGTATTTGCATACTCAGCATATGATGAACCGTAACTTACTTGGCCCAAATCAGACATGCCATATGTACATACCATCATACGTGCAATACCACTTGCAACTTTAAAATCATGCGAAGCGCCCGTTGTTATTTGATTAAATGCTATTTCTTCAGCAGCACGCCCACCCAAACACTGTTCGATCTGCACAAGCAATTGCTCTTTAGTAATAGAATACTTGTCACGCTCGGGTAACGAATAAGTCACACCCATTGTTCCCCCACGCGGCAAAATAGTGAGTTTGTGTAACGGGTCAGTGTGAATAGGCAAAAGTAAGTTTACAAGTGCGTGTCCTGACTCATGATAAGCAGTAACGTTAAGTTCTTCTTTAGTTTGTTTAATCGTCTGTTGTTTTTTGCCAAGCAAAATCTTGTCTCGTGCTTCTTCAAGGTCATCAAGCGTGACAACTTCGCGATTGTCGTTAACCGCTGCTAACGCAGCCTCGTTAACTAAATTTTCTAATTGCGCACCGGAAAATCCTGGCGTACCACGTGCGATGATATACAAATCAACTGATGGATCTAACTTTTTGTTACGCGTATGAATTTTGAGCACTTCTTGGCGCACATCAATTGACGGATACGGAATATGCACTTGACGATCAAAACGTCCGGGACGCAATAATGCCGAATCAAGAATATCGACACGATTGGTCGCACCAACCACAATTATTGGTTTATCAGCAGATGTTTCAAAGCCATCCATCTCAGTCAAAAGCTGATTGAGCGTTTGCGCATATTCGGCTGTACCACTATCACCCGCATGACGACGCAGACCAATTGAATCTATTTCATCAATAAAAACAATACATGGCGCATGCTTACGAGCTTGCGCAAATAAATCACGCACACGCGAAGCACCAACACCAACATATTGTTCAATAAACTCTGCACCACTAGCCGCAAAAAACGGACATTTTGCTTCACCAGCCATTGCTTTAGCAAGCATCGTTTTTCCATTACCTGGATCGCCCACAAGTAAAACACCATGAGGCACCCGAGCACCGGCACGTGTGAATCTACTTGGATCTTTTAAATAGGTAATAACATCAGATAGTTCTTCTTTTGCTTCAGGAAGCCCAGCAACATCAGCAAATCTTAATTTTACTTGTGATGGGGTAAACATACGCGCATGACCACTGCCTTTTTGCAAAAGCGACGGCTCACGCTGTGTTGATTCACGCCCTTCTTGTATTTTTCGTACTGCTTTTTTTAGATCTTCTTGCGTTAAATAGGCACGATTATCTTTTGATGCATTAATAGCAGCAATATTAAGCAAATTAGCCAAATCAGCACATGTAAACCCTGCCGTATCAATGGCAATTTGGTGCAAATCAGCAGTCTCATCAAACTTTTTATTGCGACTATGAATGCGCAAGACTTCTTCGCGCTCTGGCAACTCAGGATAGGGAACCTCAACTTGGTGATCAAAACGCCCAGGACGCAAAAGCGCTTTGTCCAGTACTTCAGGAATATTAGTTGCCGCCATCACCACGACGGGAACTGGCGATGAATCAAAACCGTCAAGTTCAGTTAATAATTGGTTCAATGTTTGTTCACGTTCATCATGACCGCCCCCCAGACCACTGGCGCGGTGACGGCCAATTGCGTCAATTTCGTCAATAAAAATAATGCAGGGCGCATTCTTGCGTGCTTGCGCGAAAAGATCACGTACACGCGCAGCTCCAACACCAACAAATACTTCTATAAAATCTGACCCGGTAATCGTAAAAAACGGCACGCCAGCCTCACCAGCTGTCGCTCGCGCCAAATACGTTTTGCCGTTACCAGGCTCACCAACCAACAAAATCCCACGCGGAATCTTGGCGCCCATTTTTCGATATTTTTCAGGATTTTTTAGAAAATCGATAATATCACGCAAATCTTCTTTTGCCTTATAAGCTCCAGCAACATCAGAAAAACGTTCTTTAACCATCGATGGCATAAACATGCGGGCACGACTTTTTAAAATGCCAAGCACACTCGACATGGGATTGCCACCCTGCCCCCCACCAGAACCTTTGAAAAAACGATACAGAAAGATAAGCGCACCTATAATAATTAGCGGCAAGAGCAACCCAAAAATTCCCGAGAAATAACCACCAGCACTCGCCCCCGGCGCATAATCAAACTTAACGCCATGCGCACGCAATTTGTCAATCAACTGACCGTCAACTTGCGGCAATCTCACCTGAAACTTCTGATTATCTTTTAACTTTCCAGCAGCTTCCTGTCCAACAAAAGCAACGGTATCAATTTTATCTTGCTCGGCATATTCATAAAATTCGCTGGTCGACAGGTGAATTATAGTATTTGAGACCTCGGTGAGCATCGAAAGCACGCCAATACCGATGGCAAAAATCACTACCAAAACCACCAATCCGCCGGGCCCTTTACGCCAAAACTTTTTTTTATCTCTAGTCATTTTTTGTCTCATACGTCAATTACACGCTCCGGGCACCGCTAAAACGGCACCTTATTATAACCGTCATTTATTTACTATTAGTATAATAAATGTAATCAAAAATGTCGATAGTTCATCATTTAATATAGCAGGTATTATTGGTTTTTGCCAAAAGAAAATGGCAAATAAAGTGCTGGTGACCAGCACGGCGAGCTCCAATATTCATTCGCCGGCGTAATAAATCGCAGCGCTCCATCATTCACGCAAACAACTGCAATACGGCTGCCACGCCCCAATTCGACGCTACAGACGATATAATTGCCACAGGGTGACCAAGAACATTCATCTTTGTGCCCTTTGGCATCACGCGTCAGTTGACGCATTTTTTGAGAGGAAATGGTGTAAATAAACACCTGCAAAAAACCATTAATGCGTTTGCAATAGACAAACTCTCGTCCGGTGGGACTCGCCATTGGACATAACGCACCTGAGACAAGCCAACGGGTTTTTTGCGTAGAAATTTCGAGCACACCAATCCGTGGAACGTTGCGCTCATCAATATGACAAAATACCACCTCATCACTATTGAGAAACGACGGTGAAATACAATCGCCTTTTTCGTGCGTCAATTGCGCAAAAACACCTTTTTTCGAGCTTTCATCAAAATGATAATTAAAGAGTTGCATCCCCTTTTTCGTCGAAAGCGCCAGAACAACACGCCCATCCGACGCAATTGCTGGCGTCATATTTTGACCATCAAAATTTGTTATAACACGAGATATCTTCTGTGAATCAACCGACATCAACCGAATATTGGTCGGCATATGCTGTGAATAAAAAATAACTGAACGCGTACTGTGCCAGCGTGGCCCAAAATTATTACCCTTGGCAACCAACACAACTGGAACGAATACACCCAAATCAAAAAAGGGATGAATCAGGCACAATGCCGCCTGCGTTCTTCCACGCCCCGGCAATCGCTTACACGCTGCAACTAACGAAGTAAATGAATTGTCCTGATTCGTTAGCAACTGAAATACATGGCCTGCGATTGTAACGGCTAACTCATAACCCGCCGAAGCATCAATGTTATTTTTTTTGCCCACAAGAAGCTGCACATCAAAGGTATCATACAAGCGCCAGTAAATTTCACGCTCATCTCCCGAAAAAAAGAGCGCCACTGCATAACCGCGTTGTACCAGGTCAGCCATCGGTTGTTTTGTAGTTGGTAGTGGCATTCTTTCGACAGTGGCCAAAAATTGACCACTTGCAGTTAATAATTGTGCGCACTGTTGCGCAGTACGCTGACAATCAGCGCCAGAAGTTTCATCAACGGCGCAAAGCAGCTTCAGCGGTTGAAAAGACTGCGCCGTTACGGCAAATTCAAGCGGCGCATCCGCCAGAACGGATATAAAAAAACACGTCACCAATAAGCACACTCTTTTTTTCACTCCAAACTCCATCATCAAAAATGCAACCTAACTTGCTGGTTCCACACGCCCTTTGGAAAGTTGGCACGATTAACTGCCATACGAGCAGCAAGATCATACGCAAGCACTCCCGAGGGTTGTTCTGCGCACACCTGAGATACACAGCCCTTCTCATTAATCGTCACCAGTATAATACACTGTTTTGCCGGACGTAGCCCAACGGGTGGATGCCACTGCTGATTCATTTCTTCATAAATAGCACGGTAGGTTTGAAGTAACTCAAATTCCTGCTGTCCCAACACTATCGGCGATCCATCATCAGATCCAGCCATCTCAATATCCATCAACTCCGGCGAAAGGGAAGATTCTTCTATAACATTTTCCAGTTCACCAGTATTTTGCACTGATTGCACTTCAGCTACCGACTCTTGTTGAACAACCGATTTTTTTGGCGCGACCAATTCTGCAGGAATTAATTTATCTTTTTTTTCATCTACCGATTGTTTTGGCCCCTTTTGCGGTAAAATTACCGGAGGTGGCGCTACAGGCTTTTCCACCGGTTTAACCGCTTCATTCACACTCCCTTTTTGGCCTTTTTTGCTTTTCTTTATCTTAATCTTCGGTAATTCTTGAACAACTCCGTGAACATTTTTTATTTTTTTTTCACTTTTTTTTGCACCCCCCTCAACAGCAGTTTTACCCTTTTCAGATCGACGTATACGTAATTTACTTTTTTGCGATTTAATCGCTGAAAACCCCGACCTAGACGTATGCGACTTTCCTACTTTTTCAAAAACACGATTTAACTGACCCGTGTTACGCACAAATGGTAATACCCGAATTATGCGATTATCCTGAAAAACAGCGCGAGATACATGGATAGTTAATGGTTGCGAACGCGACAAAAGTGCATAACTCACAATCAATAAGCAATGCGCTAACCCCACTAAAACCAAGAGGCGAAAAAAAAGCGGCATTTTTCTAGGCAATACGCTGGGTAACCAATGCCACATGCTGGACCCCCTCTATTGCATTAAGAACATCAAACAAATCAACTATTTTTTGATAACGCAATGAACGATCAGCAAATAAAAAAATCGCATTGTTAGTGCGACTCACCTGCTGCGTAATATCCCGTTTTAATGTCGCCAATTTCGATTTGTCATGCTCAATTGCATAAACATGCTGCCCAAAATGCACCTGCCCACGCCCGTCAATCTCAACAACAATACTTTCTTCTTCAACTTTCGTAGCCTGTGCTGTTTTAGAATCGGGCAAATCAACCTTGATAGTTAAACGCATCATTGGGGCAGTCACCATAAAAATAATCAGCAACGTCAAAGCCGTATCTATCAATGGAACCAATGTAATTTCTGGCATGCGCAATGGCGCACGCCCAATGCGTGATGATCGCGCCATAATTTAAATATCCTTCTTTTTGCTGTCATAAAATAACGTTTGCGTCAACCAAATAAACTGATCACTAATAAGGTTCAATTGTTGCTCCATGGAACGCAATTGAATGCTCAAATAGTGGAAAAAACACGAAGCAGGAATTGCAACAATAAGCCCGGCAATCGTTGTTACAAGCGCCTGAGCAATCCCTGGTGCGACTGCAGTAATATCAGCGCTATGTTGATGGCTAATCCCAATAAACGCATTAATCAAGCCCCAGATAGTACCGAACAATCCAAGCAGCGGCGCAACATTGGCGCTCACACTTAAATATGGCACCAATCGTTCTTCTTGTATGGCCAACATAGTACTATATTGCGCAACCATGTGATCAAGAGACTCAATTTCGCGTTCGCTTAAATGACGCGTATCACCATCTTGCACAACCAAAAGTGACTTAAGATGCGTCAGGGATTTTGAAAGAAGTACACCTGGTAACGTACGCGCATACTTTGCAGCGACCGCCAAGAGTGCATCAAGTGTTTGCGCATTTTTCAGCTCACTAACCACTGCAGCAAGATGTCGTTTTTTTATACGCCACAAAATTAATTTATATAAAAAAACAGTCCAGCAAAAAATAGACATACCTAGTAATATCAAAAGCACAATTGCCGTAACGGTATCTGAACTACGCACCAATTGCCACAGTGTATTTTGCATATGAGAAATCATAAAAATTTTCCCCTCTTACTTAATAAACAAGATTAATTTAGAAATAGTCTAGCACGAGACAATAAGCAAGCAAAGCAAAACCACACTATGATTCTTGCGGTATTACAAAGATTCTGTTAGCATAAAAATGCAAATTTTTAGCTATTAATAATCACAGGGCCAGCTATGTTTAATATTTTTATTTATGTTTTAGTAATGTTGTACACTGGTACAAGTATTTGTATGCAAAATAATACGGTCGCACAATCATATAACCTTATCGTACCAACATGCAATGTTATTGCCGACAATTTTGAACAATTCGAAAATGATGCCAACCTGCCAAATGGCACCTGCTGCTGCAATTTTGATAGATTTTATCATGGCATGATATCATCGCGCGAGGATATCTGTTTCGGACTTGTTTGTGGGTGCTGTGTTGGCGCGTGCTGTCTTGATAGGCGTGGACGCATCATGCCATTGCTTTGCTGCGCTCGATATTATCAACAAAATCGACACTTAACTCTTGATCAAATACCGGATACTGATTATAGCACCTGTTCATGTTTTGCATTTTGCTCACTAGCACCAATTGCATATGTAATTGCCTGTTTGTCTGCGTAATACCAATAAGTCATCTTGTTCTTACTTGTATTTTTTGTTGAGTAGAAATACGATGAAAAGTAAATTAGTGAGAGTAGGGTATAATGAACAAAAAACAAGTTTTAAGTATCATAGGTATGCACTGTGTTTCTTGTGCAGTTAACATTGAACATGCTTTAAAAAAAGAACCTGGAATCAAATCAATTCATATTAATTTCGCTTCGGAAAAATTACACGTGGAATTTGATGAAAACGAAATAAGTATCATCAAAATTAAAAAAATAATCGAACATTTGGGTTACAAACCAGAAGATGAAATGTTAGAAAAAAAAATGAATGATCTTCATGACCATCATAAAGAAGCAAAAGTTTCGGAAATTCAAAAATTAAAAAAACAATTTGTACGTGCTTTGCTTTTTAGTATACCGATCATGTATATGACTATGGGCGAAATGTTTAATGCACCACTCCCAACAATTGTGGCACAGTATGGAGCGATTATTCAACTTATTTTGGTTACGTTCATAATCATTTCTTGTTTCAGTATTTGGATTTCTGGTTTTAATGGTTTACAGCACCTTATGCCAAATATGGATTCGCTGATTTTTATTGGTACAGCTACAGCTTATTTTTATAGTTTAACCATTTCAATGTTGTCATGGTTAAACGTAACGACTGAAGCGCACCTTTATTATGAAAGTGCAGCTTTAATTTTAGTTTTTATTTCTTTAGGAAAATATCTTGAGGCAATAACAAAAGGCAGAACAAGTGACGCAATCAAAAAATTGATTGGTCTTCAACCAAAAGAAGCGACGATTATAAAAAATAATCAAGATATAAAAATTCCTATTTCTGATGTCAAAGTTGGCGATATAATTTTGGTCAAACCAGGAGAAAAAATACCGGTTGATGGAGTAGTCATTGATGGCTATTCAGGAGT
>Ga0265592_1000734_pt1 | contig 15957 bp, 14 predicted proteins | sample saktaG_7_FD_190141 | JGI IMG/M metagenome (GOLD analysis project Ga0265592, IMG submission 190141) | Saline water microbial communities from Sakinaw Lake, British Columbia, Canada - sak_2010_1_5_120m | ecosystem: Environmental > Aquatic > Non-marine Saline and Alkaline > Saline ... | reverse complement strand
ACTTGAGGATGCTTGTAATTTCCCTTGTTTTTTCCTTTACCTGCGATTCGAGATCCCTGGAATATCGGCTGAGTTTCTCCTGAGCGCGTTTGAGCTCTTCCTCGGCACGTTTACGCTCGGTGACGTCAATAAGGACCGCCAGGGACCGTACGATATTCATTTTACTGTCCCGTTCGGCGATGGCCGATAAGAGGATATCGATAGCCTCCCCGTTCTTCTTGATAAATTGATATGGAATATCCTTAATAAAACCAGACCCCAGGAACTCAGAAATTACACGGTCTTCGGCCAATCGGCGGGAGTTCTCAGTTAAAAACTCTGTAAAGCTTCGACCGATCACCTCGCTTCTTTCATATCCAAGGGCTTCGGACCAATAGTCACTGATACTCACCAGTTTACCTTCGTGATCTATCGAGTGCAACATGGCAGGTGTGTTGTGATACAGAGAACGGTATCGTTCTTCACTTTGACGGAGTGTCTGCTCAACCTTCCTTCTTTTTACGATTTCAAGGCTAGCCTGTTTATAAAGGAAAAAAACTGCCAGCCCGATAAAAACACATATGGCCAGAATTATATTGCCCACACTTCTCATCAAAGGATCAAAAACCGCTTTGGAAATTGCCCTGGAGCTACGAAGGAAAATGACATTCCAGCCCGGATAATTATCAAGGCTTAACTGTTGTATCAGGTATTCATCGCCTGACTCATCAAAAGCACGGTCCTTTCTTATTTTCAGACCACTCCAGGTCCATGGCCCTTTACCAAATTGCCGTGTTGTTGCAATATGAGAAATTTTATCAGGTGGAAGTTTCCATAAAAGCTTGTAAAGCCAATCTTGACGATTAGAAATGAAAACGATACCGTGAGGGTCCGTAAGCATTACTATTCCTTCATAAACATGTTTAAATTCCTTTTCCAGAGGTGTTATGGAGGCCTTGATTACGGCAACTCCTATCGGGATACCCGGGTTTTTCCCATACACCGGATGGCTGTAATACACTCCTCGCTTTTTCGAAGTTACCCCCAGGGCCATGTAGAGGGAAGTAGAACCCTCGATAGCCTTCCGGAAGTACGGGCGAAAAGCATAATTTTTCCCAACAAAGCTGTCAGACGCACCGCGATTGCTCGAAGCTATGGTTTTCCCGCTACCGTCTATCAGGTAACAGACGTTAACATCGAGGGCACTTTTAAAATGGTCGAGAATGGTATTCGCCTTTTTCAGCGAGCCATCATCCGGCCTCAATATAGCTTTTTGTAATTCTTCAAGACCGGCCAATACCCTTGCCGATTTCAGATTTCCGCCGAGAAAAGAGGAGAGGTGATTTCTGATCGTTTCTAACTGCAAAGCGGTCTGTACATTGGCCTCTTTGAAGGTGGATTCTTTTAAGGAAGCAAGGTAGAGATACCCCCCTATAGATGTAGATAGAAAGGCGAGTAGAGATAAAACTATGAGAATAACACGAAGTTTCATATTTGGTCTATTCCTTGATGCATTTGTAAAAAGTTAGTTTTCTTCGCTCAGAACCATTTTGGGGATGCTATTATTGCCCGGCTAAAAATCTAAAACTCGTGCTAATGCACTCAAACATTTAGATTTTCTTAACGCCGGTCACTACCATCATCTTTTTCCCAAAATGCTTAGATTCGCTCCGAAAAAACTTTTTGCGAACTTGTCATTCCTTCACATTCAAAAAATCCTTCAGGCCGGGAGAAAAACTCTCTTTTTCCGGTATTCTGAAAAAACTGTCTGAAATTTTTTTGTTTATCAGTATTTTCACCGGCACACTCACGACCCAGAGAATGTCATCTCTGTAAAATTCTATTCGATTTGGAAACCAGAAATTTTTCTCCACACGGGTATAATCTATATATTCGGCCCTCAGTTTCACCCGCCTTCCATTGGCCGTTCCAATACCAACAAATCTTAAGGGGAAACCTGTCTCTTTTTCTGTCCATAGCCGACTGCACGGAATTTGCCCGATTCTTTCCCCGACGGCGAAGGCAACCTTTCCATCTATACGGTCAAAGGCAACCGTCTCTGTATCTACACCCAAATAACTCAGGTCATTTATCAGCGCTTCAATAGATTTCTGGAAAAATACAATCGGCAGAACCGTATCTATTTTTCTGTAGTCAGTATCAGCGATATCTTTAACCATAGCAAAAGATTTCCTGCCATAATTGATAATGATTTCTTTCCCATAGGCAAGGGACCTCTCCGACCGGAAAATTCCTCCTTTTTTAATATAGATCTGTTCATCTACTTCTATTCTTCCTTCGTCATATTTGTCATCGAAAATCGTTGTCTTCAATACTATATTCAAATTATCTGTTTTACGGTTTGCTTTCAGGATGGGCTGTAAGATTTGTTTTGCAGTTGGTATGTAGGCAACTCCTCTATAAGAAATTACAAGCAGTGCAAATATTATTAGCACTCCTGTCAATTTTTTCTTCATGTTACACTTTCAATAATTACATAAAAAGATACAGGATGTCTTCTTCCTCGATGAAAGAAGATGCTTTCGTAAAAAGTCTTTTTTTTGTCACCCAAAATCATGTCCTGGACTTGTTTCAGGATCATTCAGGGTCTCTAACTTATTGAAATGCTTAGATGCTGAAACAAGTTCAGCATGACAAATGACACATTTTGAGACTTTTTACGAGACTGTCAAAGAAGGAGGTTAACAAAAACTTTTCAAGCATGTTTGATGCAGGTTTGTCAGGGCTATATCGGAAGGCACTGTGTCTATTGCGAGGAATATAATACCATGTTTTCTTAAAAGGTAGCGAGGGATTCACTCTCCCTGCAGTTTCTCAAGTTTTTCCTGTTTTGTTTTGCAATTTATACAAAGGGTAGTCACGGGTCTTGCCATCAATCTTTTGTCAGATATTGCCCCATTGCATACCTCACATATCCCAAAAGTTCCCTCGTCGATACGCTTGATAGCTTCCTGCATTTTTATGATTAATTTTCTTTCCCTGTCCCGTATTCGAAGTTCAAAATTTCTTTCCGACTCGAGTGTTGCTCTGTCAGCCACATCAGGAAAGTTTTCTTTACCATTAGTCATTTCCGAAACGGTTTTCTCTGCTTCACTTAACAGACCTTCAATTCTATCGGTAAGAAGATTTCTGAAATATTTAAGCTTTTCAGGTTTCATTGGTCAAATAATCTACCTTTTATATAAATTTCCCAAAGCACATCTCAAATGGAACACTGTTAACTATATAATCACAACACTTTTGTAAAGGGAAAAATGCGGTTTGTAATAAATTAATTTTCACCCACTATTCTATTCTTTATCACAATTCCATGCACTTCTCACTTTCTCAATAATGTTCGTTGTTGATGCTCCTTTAATCTCAGGAATAATGACAATCTTTCCCCCTCTTTTCTTCACGGATTCTCGCCCAACTACATCTTCCTCCGGCCAGTCTCCGCCTTTAACGATAATATCAGGTTTCAGATATTCAATCAGTTCAAGGGGGGTATGTTCATTAAATATGGTAACATAATCCACAGATTCAAGGGAGGACACAACATCCGCCCTCTCATCCTCAGGAATAAGAGGTCTCCTCTCACCTTTGATCGCTCTTACAGATGAATCACTGTTAAGGGCAAGTACCAGCACGTCCCCCAACTTTTTTGCTTCCCTCAGATACCTTGTATGTCCAACATGGAGAATATCAAAACAGCCATTGGTGAATACGATATTTTCTCCACGGGTCCTGTGCCTGTCAAGTTCTTTTTTCAGTTTTTCCCTTGAATATATCTTATTCACAATCTAATAATCACCCCATAACCCGGAACCAAAATAGAAGAAGTATTAAAAATTCGAAATCCGAAGCACGAAATTCGAAACAAATCCTAAATTCAAATGTTCTAAACGTTATTTATTCTTCTGCAATATTGATGCGCTCGTAAAAAGTCTCCTCAGCTTGTCATTTCGAGTGAAACGAGAAATCTTTAAAATGTAATATGCTGAAAAGATAAGATTTCTCCCTATGGTCGAAATGACATATTCGTCGAGTTTCACTTTTTACGAAGCTGTCAATATTGTACTCAAAATATTCACCAGCTTGTATGGTTTTGAATTTTGAATTTTTGTCATTCGATATTGTTTCGGCTTTCGATATTCGATATTCGGATTTAAAAATCAATTAATGAGCTGTCTGATAGAATGAATCTTTTCTTTCATAATAAAACCGAGGACTTCGCAACTCAGGTACTAAACCGCCCTGGCAAGTGTAAGAACTGCCACTTTCTCTGCCCCATTTTTGATTAATACCCGTGCACATTCCCTGACAGTACTGCCGGTAGTATAAACATCATCTATCAATACAACTCTTTCCCCATCTATTTTTTCCCTGTCTGTTATTATAAATGATCCTTTGACATTCGTGCTCCGTTGTTTTTTGCCCAAACCTGTTTGCGGCTTTGTATGGATAGTTCTTTTGAGTGTTCTAAAATCTAAACATATAGAATGTCTGATTGCAATCTCTCTTGCCAGTATAACGGATTGATTGAATCCCCTTTCTTTTAATCTCCTCTGATGCAGGGGCACAGGTAAAATCAATGAATACCCTTCAAGGCTGAAAGAATTATATTCAAACTCTGCCATCAATCTCCCCATGGTTTCACCCACAGATATTTCCCCTTTGTACTTGAACCGATGGATGGCATTCATAAGAGGTTGCTTAAATTCACCCACTGATCTTACAACAGAAAAATACTGTTTTGATGATATACACCCCCCGCAAAGATGATCTGTACCATCATAGTTAATAAAAGGAAGACCACAACACGAACAGATAGGTGTTCTAACAAAACTTATCCGAGAAATACACTCAGGACAGATACAAATTTTTTCATTATTATACAGAACTATACCGCATATCACACACCGTGAAGGAAATATAATATCGGCAACACCTGTCAGAGCGTTTTTCAATATCACCACTCAGTCATACAAGATCGTATATTCAGGTCAGTATTTGTAACTATAACATACCTTCATCGAGGGAAGTCACTTTATGATCTTCATTTCCAACTTCCATCCTGGGTACATCTGACCACAGCCTTTCAATATCGTAAAACTCTCGCGTAGGTTCATAGAAGATATGTACTATTACATCACCATAATCCATCAGCACCCACTGCCCAAATTTTTCACCCTCAATTCCGAGGGGCAGTGTCCCGGATTTTTTCAAATCTTTTTCAATAGACGACGTAATCGCTTGAACCTGTCTGTCAGAACTTCCACTGCATATTATCATATAATCGGTAAAGGATGATAATCCCTTTACATCAAGGATTATAATATCCTTAGCTTTCTTTTCAAGCGCCGCATTGATGCACTGCAAAACCATTTTTATCGTGTCTTCCTGTTTTCTAATAGACATTACCTCCTTATTTCTTACTGACTGGAACATGTATAATTTAATCTTTTTAATATCTTATGACTATAAAATCTTCACTAACAGAATTTAAAAATAGTGTCAATCCGAAATTGCCAGTTGTTTAAAAATGGTCATTATGGTAGAAGCTTTATCTCCATGTTTTTCAAGGGTCTCTTACCCGAGATTTTTCTGGAGCTGCAAACGTCTCGAAATCCATCGGAGGTTTATTTCAATCTCAAATTGTAAGATCTTTTAAGGTTTTGTTTTATTTTGTTTCGGCCAGTCCGGTTTAGGTATTGAACATGCGTAGCATTATAAATAGAGTTCAGATAAACATTCCCCTACATCTCCTCCATGAAAAGTATCTTTCAACCATCATAAAAGAGAAAATCAATCCGGAGATCAGCTTCAATTATTTTGTCCTCGACCATTTCAAAAGAAAAGATTTAAAGAAGATTGCTGCTGCCATTATAGAGGCGGGATTAACAACCACCATGCATGCCCCCTTTATGGACCTCAGGCCTGGAGCAATTGACCCAAAGATAAGGCAGGTATCTATAGATCGCATCAAGCAATTTTTTGAACTCGTTCCTTACTTCCAACCGGGACTTGTTGTATGCCATGCTTCCTTTGATGAAAAATATTATGTTGGATGTATGGAGAGGTGGATAGAAAACAGCATTGACACATGGCGGCAATTCTTACCTCTAGCCCGTGAGATGAATACGATTATTACTCTTGAAAACGTCTATGAAAATAGCCCTCATTATTTAGCTTTACTCCTCGATTCTCTTAAATCTCCTTACATTCATTTCTGCTTTGACACAGGACATTTCAATGCATTTTCCAAGGCAAGCTTAAAAGAGTGGATGGACAGACTGGGACCTTACCTGAAACAGCTTCACTTACATGATAACACAGGTTTTGCTGACGAACACCTTCCTGTTGGAGATGGAAATTTTCCGTTTTATGAGCTGTTTAAAATATTGAAAGAGCAATCTATAGATCCAGTAATAACGCTTGAACCTCACACAGAGGAAGACCTGCGCAAATCACTTAAAAACATTAAGAAAATGAAACTCCTAGAAACAACACATACAGAATTAAACCGTAGTGAAGGGCTTTAGCCCTGCACGAACGAATGGCAAGAATTTTTCTCCTATTCCCCGAATGACAGAAATTTAAAAAGGAGGCTTTATGAAGATCGGTATTATAGGCACCGGTTATGTAGGTCTGGTCACAGCGACCTGTTTTTCCCATATGGGAAACGATGTGCTCTGTATGGATATAGACAAGGATAAGATTGATAATCTTAACAGGGGAATTATCCCAATTTATGAACCTGGACTTGAACCCATGATCAAGAAAAATCATGCCGACGGCAGGCTCAATTTTACTACTGACATGGAAGAAACCGTAAAAGATTCACTTGTCATATTTATCGCAGTTGGAACGCCACAGGGTGAGAATGGTTGTGCGGACATAAAACATGTCCTCAATGTAGCCGAGGGCATCGGCTGCTATATGGAAAGTTATAAGATCATTGCTAATAAATCCACCGTCCCGGTGGGTACGGCAGATAAAGTAAAAAATGTCATTGAAAAAAAGTTGGGGGAAAGGAAAGTATCTACAGAATTTGACGTCATCTCCAACCCGGAATTCCTGAAAGAAGGTGATGCCATAAACGATTTCATGAAGCCGGACAGAGTTATTGTGGGAACTGATAATGTAAGAACAGCCGAGCTAATGAAAGAGCTATATTCTCCATTTGCCATGGATAGAGAAAAGTTTATCGTCATGGATATAAGAAGTGCGGAAATGACAAAATATGCGGCTAATGCAATGCTTGCTACCAGGATATCTTTCATAAACGAAATGGCAAATATTTGCGAAAGAACAGGGGCTGATATTGCAATGGTCAGAAAGGGAATTGGATCGGACAGCCGAATAGGTTACAGCTTCATTTATCCTGGTGTTGGTTATGGCGGATCATGTTTCCCAAAAGATATCAGAGCGCTTATCGCTACGGCCGAAGATTTTCAGTATGATGCGAAGATATTAAAAACTGTAGATGAGGTCAATTTCAAACAGCGAAAAGTTTTTGTCGAAAAGATAATGAAATACTTTGAGGATAAGGGAGGCCTCCACGGCAGGACAGCCGCTATCTGGGGTCTTTCTTTTAAACCAAACACAGATGATGTTAGAGAGTCTGCTGCCCTGGATACAATAAATACTTTACTGTCGGAAGGGGTAACAATTAACGCTTATGATCCAGAAGCAACCGAAGAGGCAAAAAAGGCACTGGGCACTAATCCCAACATAAGATATTTCAAGAATGCGTACGATGCCCTGAGTGAAAGTGATTTTCTTGCATTGTTAACGGAGTGGCACCTTTTTCGAAATCCGGATTTTACTAAGATAAAACAGCTATTAAAGAATCCGGTAATTTTCGATGGAAGGAACCAGTATGAGCCTCGCGAGATGAAGAAAAGAGGATTCATTTATTTTTGCATAGGGCGGAAATAATCTGCTATTGACTAAACCCGATAGCCCAAGGCACAAAGGCACATAGTTGCAAAGGCACAAAGTTGATGGTCTCGCAAAAAGTCATAAACTGCACCATTTGTCATCCTGAACTCGTTTCAGGATCTCACCTGTTTCAGTATCTAATCATTTCAGTAAGTTAGAGACCCTGAAATAAATTCAGGGTGACAAAAAAAGACTTTTTACGAGACCATCAAAGTTATAATTTTCTTCTTTCTTCTTTTTTCTTTGTGCCTTTGTGCCTTTGTTACTTTGTGCCTCAAACGGATTGATAAGGAAACGGAAACTTGCTGAGACATATCGCTAAGAGACTCGTGTTTATGATCCCTCTCCTTATCGGGATTACAATTATTTGCTTTACCGTCATGCATCTTGCACCCGGTTCCCCAACAGACCTTCAGACTCAGATGAATCCAAAGGCCGGAGCCGAGATGAAGGAACGTCTCAGGGCCATGTATGATCTGGACAAACCTCTTCACCAGCAATATCTGTCATGGATAAGCAAACTTGTCGTACTTGATCTTGGAAGATCCTTTTCTCCTGATAACCGTCCGGTAGCAGATAAGATACTGGAAAGACTCCCTATTACTATTTTTATTAACGTCCTTTCAATGATCCTCATCATCATTGTGGCTATCCCGATCGGTGTCCTTTCAGCCGTCCATCAAGACGCCCTCTTTGATAAAATCACCGGCATTCTTGTCTTTGTCGGCTTTTCCATTCCCACGTTCTGGCTGGCACTTCTTTTGATGATACTCTTTGGTATAACTCTTGGCTGGCTCCCAATCTCAGGCATAAGGTCTTTAAACTATGAATATTTTTCTCCATTCAGTGCATTCACCGATCTGACAAAACATCTTGTACTGCCTGTCCTTATTTCAGCATTCGGAGGCCTTGCCGGGCTGTCCAGGTATATGAGATCAAGCATGCTGGAAGTAATTAGACAGGATTACATCACAACGGCAAGGGCAAAGGGGTTAAGTGAAAGGGTGGTAATTTATAAGCATGCCCTCCGAAATGCACTGCTCCCTATCATAACCATACTTGGACTTTCCATTCCGGGACTCATTGGGGGAAGCGTTATCTTTGAAACAATATTTGCGATCCCCGGCATGGGGCAGCTTTTTTACATGTCGGTTATGGCAAGAGACTACCCGGTTATTATGGGAATACTGGTAATTGGTGCAGTTCTTACACTCCTCGGAAATCTGATAGCGGACGTTTCCTACGCACTTGCAGATCCGAGGATCAGGGTAGCATAAAAAAAGTGCCTAAAGTTTAAAGTGACTAAAGTGAACTAAAGTTGAAATGATTAAAATCCTTAAACTCGAAACTTAATATGGCAGATTCAACTATCAAAAGAGATTTCTGGAGCAGATTTTCCAAAAACAAGATGGCCGTTGCAGGAAGCGCAGTGGTGATTTTATTATTTATAGTTTCCCTGCTTGCACCCTGGATCTCCCCCTATGACCCCGGCGAAATCAATCTCCAGATGATTCTCTCTCCACCTTCCGGCAGTCACCTTTTAGGAACAGACCAGCTGGGACGTGATGTCTTGAGCCGTATGATTTGGGGTTCGAGAATATCCTTGAAGGTCGGGTTCGTAGCCACAGGTGTTGCCATAGTAATAGGAACCATTTTAGGCGCCACAGCGGGATATTATGGAAGGTGGATTGATGCCACGATTATGAGATTTGTCGATATTATGCTCTGTTTCCCTGCCTTTTTTCTTATATTGGCTGTCATAGCATTTCTTGAACCTTCCATCTGGAATATTATGATCGTTATAGGCATCACCGGCTGGATGGGGATAACCCGTCTGGTCAGAGCAGATTTCATTTCGATAAAGGAGAGAGATTACGTGCAGGCCGCCAGGGCCATCGGTGCCAGCGATGGGCGTATTATATTTTTCCATATCCTTCCCAATGCTATGGCATCTGTTCTCGTAGCAGCAACACTCGGAGTTGCAGGGGCCATACTGACAGAATCAGCTCTGAGCTTCCTCGGAATCGGGGTTCAGCCTCCCATACCAAGCTGGGGGAATATCCTTACCGCCGGTAAGGACAACATAGATATTGCCTGGTGGCTTTCTCTATACCCGGGCCTTGCTATTCTGATAACAGTACTTGGTTATAACCTGCTGGGCGAGGGGATAAGAGATTCCCTTGACCCAAGGCTTAAATAATAATAAACAGTGTAACACACAAAAAAAAGGAGATTGATTTAATGGGTAAGAAGAAAACTGGATATAATGGCAATCTGGATAAAAGAATCATTGAGAAACAATTATCAAAAGGAACGATCTCTAAAGAAAATTTAGAAGAATACCTGGCACAACTTCCTGACGTATCTGATAATGCCGAAGAAGTTGTCACAAACACAGAAGAAACAGACAACTCATAAAGGCTTATCTCATGTTCATTGATTCACATGCCCACCTGGAAATGAAAGCATTTGACCGAGACAGAGATGAAGTCATTGCGAGGGCCACAAAAGCCGGAGTAGATTATATAGTCACAGTCGGAACAACACTCGATGACTGCAAAAAGGCTATTTTTCTTGCAAACAAGTACGAGTCCATTTATGCCGCAGTCGGAATACACCCACACAAAGTTAAAAATATAAACAATGATACATACGACTCTCTTAAAGAACTGGCAGCCCATGATAAGGTAGTAGCATATGGAGAGATCGGACTCGATTTCTTTCGTAATCTGTCCCCGCGGGATGTACAGATAAAAAGATTTGGAGAACAGCTGGAACTCGCCAGTGAAATCGGGCTTCCGGTAGTTATTCATGATCGTGAAGCCCACGGGGAAACTCTGAACATGCTACAGAAATGGAAAGGAAATCAAAGGGGTATAATTCACTGTTTTTCAGGCAACTATGAAATGGCCCGAAAATGTCTTGATATGGGATTTTTTATATCGATACCCGGGACGATTACCTTCAAAAAATCTGAGGCGCTCCAGGAAGTAGTTGAAAATATTCCCATAACCAGTTTACTTCTGGAAACAGATTCTCCCTACCTCGCCCCTCATCCGAGACGCGGCAGGAGAAACGAACCGGCCAACGTTATCCTGACTGCCCAAAGGGTTGCCGAGATAAAGGGCATGGCCGTTGAAGAAGTTGGAAACATAACGTCCCAAAACACAAAGAATGTTTTTGGAATTACCTGAAGCGGCAAGGCCGCAACCCCAAAAGTGCCTAAAGTTTGAAGTGCCTAAAGTGAGCTAAAGTTAATGTACACGCCTTCGGCGCGGTCAAATTTGAAACAGGCTGCGCTGAAAGCGCATTTTTTAACTTTAGGCATTTTAGTTCACTTTACACTCTTAACTAAATCTTGCTATTTGAACTGGTACCAACATCTGCACAAAAAACGCAGTTGTTGAGAATAAAGACTCTAAACGTTCATGCCTTTCCAAAAAAGAGCTCTTCCCCTATTTTCCCCCGACCTTAAGCGCCAGAGCTTCCAGCAGCTCCCAACGGGTATAGGCCTTCTCCAGACCCCGCTCCAGTTCATCAAGCCTGGCCTGCAGCTTCACGACCTCCGCCCCGGAGGTCTTGTAAAGCAAGGGATCGGCCATGGTGACAAAAAGGGTGTGTTTTTGCGCCTCGAGGTCTTCGATGATGTCCGGCAGTTGCTCGATCTCACGCTGTTCCTTAAACGTGAGCTTTCGGGGACCCGTGGCCACCCTGCGGGGCCTGGCCTTTTTTTGTTGCACCCCGGGCGTGGATTTTTCCTCCTGCAGCCGCTGACAGAGCCAGTCATCATAACCACCCACGTATTCCCTCACCCGACCCTCACTTTCAAAGACCAGGGTAGAGGTAACGGTATTGTTAAGAAATGTCCGATCATGACTTACTATCAGGACTGTCCCCGCATAATTGATCAGCATAGCTTCCAGCAGTTCCAGGGTCTCCGCATCCAGATCGTTGGTGGGCTCATCCAGGACCAGCACATTGGACGGCCGGGCGAACAGCTTAGCCATGAGGAGCCGGTTCCTCTCCCCGCCGGAAAGGAAGGTTATTGGACCCCGAACCTGGTCGGGTGAAAACAGAAAGTCCTGAAGATAGCCGATGACATGCCGCGGCTTGCCGTTTACAAAGACCATATCGCTTCCCTCGGCAACGTTTTGCTGCAGGGTCTTGGTTTCATCAAGCTGAGCCCTGAGTTGATCAAAATAGGCGACCTCAAGACGGGTTCCGTGTCGCACGCACCCGCTATCCGGTTCGATTTTCCCAAGCAGTATGCGCAACAGAGTAGTCTTGCCGCAACCGTTCGGCCCGATGATTCCAACCTTGTCACCCCGCATAACGGTAGTGGAAAAATCCGAGAGAATCGACTGCCCGCCGTAAGCAAAAGTGACATCACGGGCATTTATAGCAAGCCGTCCCGACCGCTCGCCCTCCTCCAACATCAGACGCACATTACCGCTCCGGGCACGGCGCTGCTTTACCTCTGCTCGCATCTTCATCAGTGCCCGTACCCGCCCCTCATTACGGGTCCGGCGTGCTTTGATGCCCTGCCTCAACCAGGTTTCTTCGCTCCTCAACTGTTTGTCAAATTCTGCTATTCGAGCGGACTCGTTCTCGAGCAGCTCCTCTTTGCGGCTGAGGTAGTCCTCGTAGTTGCCGGTAAAACAAGTCACTGTGCCCCGGTCAATTTCAACGATGCGGGTCGCCAGGTGATTGAGGAAGGCACGGTCGTGAGTGACGAAAATCATGGTTTTTACGAAGCGCTGCAGGAACTGCTCCATCCAGACAATGGCATCGATATCCAGATGGTTGGTCGGTTCATCCAGCAGCAGAATGTCGGGGTCACTTACCAAAGCCCGCGCGAGGAGCACCCGGCGTTTGAGCCCGGCGGAGAGCTCCCCGTATGACGCTTCCTCATCCAGCCCCATGCGCGAGATGACCGTCTGAACCTGCTGATGAGGCTGTCCCGAGGCGACGATATCATAAATACTGCCGTCGAGGTTGAGGGACACTTCCTGGCTTAACAGGGCGGTTTTCATCCCCTTGGTCTTCGTGATCATACCACTGTCGGGGGACAGCTCACCATGAATCAGTTTCAGAAGAGTGGATTTACCGGTACCGTTGCGGCCGATCAGGCAGATCCGCTCCCCACGCTTGATTTGCAGATCAACCGTATCGAGCAATATGGGGCCGCCAAAGCTGATGCTTACATCTTTTAACATTACCAATGGCATAATATAATCCTGCGATGTCCGATCTTTATCACGAAAGCTTTGAAAAAATGGTTTTTCAAAGGTCTAAAGCGACAAAGCCGCACTCCCCCAAAGTGCCTAAAGTTTGAAGTGCCTAAAGTGAGCTAAAGTTGCGGTAGAACTTTGGTTCGACCTTGAACATAGGCATGATCCTCCTTGAGGTCTGTACCATCTGCGGCCCGGGTAGCCAGCTCATCACAGTACTCATTTTCAGGATGTCCAGCGTGCCCTCGGACCCAGACGAATTGCACCCGGAACGAATCGCACAGATCCAGTAACTGCGCCCACAGATCGGCATTTTCAGCGGCGTCTTTCTTCGTGCGCATCCAGTTACCGGCGCGCCATTTACGAGCCCATCCCAGGCTGATCCCGTTAACCACGTAGCGTGAATCGCTGTGCAGGACTACATCAGCCGGAGTCTTCAATGCCTTGAGCGCCGCAATGCAGGCCATCAATTCCATGCGGTTGTTGGTGGTTAGACGAAAGCCCTGGGTGAGTTCGATCCGCCTCCCCCCATCGATGATAACCGCACCGAATCCTCCCGGTCCCGGGTTGCCGCGGCAGCCTCCATCGGTATAGATGACGATTGTGCCAGGCGGCACGTCCGTATCGAGGGCGATATCGAAATCCTTTTCCCCTGATGGTGACCGAACGTATATAGGGTTCTGCAACCACTTCTCCGCCTCGGGCAGAGTGGCAAATCCCTTATAGCGAGCCCCGGCATACCCGCGGACCTGCTCCTCGGCGCCGTCCGGACCGAACCACGCAGTATATATGCCCGGGTTACAACCCCTGGCTACGGCATAGTATTTCTTCGGTCTTCCCATGCAATCATCCTCCACCTGGTGCGTATTTATCGCACCGCAAACCGATCATAGAGCTGTTTTGCCGGTTGCTTAGTGCTCGATTCTACCTGTTATTATCACCGTGTCAAATGTCTGTATTTAATGCGATGCGGCTGTTCGGCAGCCTTTCCGAGCCTCTTTTTTCTGTCCGCCTCATAGTCTGAATAATTTCCTTCAAACCACACAACGGTACTATCTCCCTCAAAAGCAAGAATATGGGTGGCAATGCGATCGAGAAACCAGCGATCATGGGTTATAATAACCGCACAGCCGCCAAAATGTTCCAATGCCTCCTCGATGGCACGCATCGTATTTACATCCAGATCATTTGTAGGCTCGTCTAAAAGCAAGACATTGGCGCCCTCCTTGAGCATACACGCAAGATGGACGCGATTACGCTCCCCGCCTGAAATCATGTTTACTTTTTTCTGCTGGTCTGTTCCCGAAAAATTAAAACGTGACACATAGGCACGGGAATTCATTTCTCTATTTCCAAGTTGAACCATATCCCTGCCGCCGGAAACCACTTCCCATATTGTCTTGTCAGGTTCAAGGGTGTTGCGCTCCTGATCGGCGTAAGCGAGTTTGACAGTGTCCCCGATTTTAATGGTTCCGGAATCCGGGTTTTCCGATCCGGTTATCATTTTAAAGAGTGTTGTTTTACCTGCGCCGTTGGGGCCTATGATGCCGACAATGCCTCCCGCAGGCAGAGCAAACTTCATGCTTTCAAAGAGAAGACGATCACCATACGCTTTACTCACATTTTCTGTTTCAATAACGACTTTTCCGAGACGGGGGCCTGGAGGAATATAGATTTCAAGATCGTTAACCTGTTTTTCATTATTCTGATCCAGGAGTGTTTCATAAGCGCTGATACGCGCTTTTGACTTTGTCTGTCGGCCTTTCGGTGACATGCGTATCCACTCCAGTTCCCGCTGTAAGGTTTTCTGCCGTTCTGTTTCTGTTTTTTCTTCCTGTTTAAGCTGCCTCTGTTTCTGTTCAAGCCAGGAAGAATAGTTGCCTTTCCAGGGAATGCCGTGCCCCCGATCAAGCTCCAAAATCCAACCCGCTACGTTATCTAAAAAATACCGGTCGTGTGTGACGGCAATCACCGTCCCTTCATACCGCTTAAGATGATGTTCAAGCCAAGCAACAGTTTCGGCATCCAGATGATTGGTAGGTTCATCCAGAAGCAGGATGTCTGGCTTCTGTAACAAAAGTCTGCACAGAGCCACCCGTCTTTTTTCGCCACCGGAAATAACCTTAACAGGTGTGTCTCCCGGAGGACAGCGCAGCGCGTCCATGGCCATTTCCAGACGCGAATCTATATCCCAGGCATCAAGATGATCGATTTTTTCCTGCAATTCGCCCTGACGATCCATAAGCTGATTCATTTCATCATCAGACATCGGTTCGGCAAATTTTTCACTGATCTCATTGTATTCGCGGACAAGATCCACAGCCGACTTCATGCCTTCTTCAACAATGTCTTTTACGGTTTTATCCGGATCAAGCACAGGTTCCTGCTCAAGAAACCCTAAAGTGTATCCGGGAGAAAGGACGGCATTTCCGTTATACTCCTCATCAACACCTGCCATAATACGTAAAAGAGAACTTTTTCCTGCACCATTTAATCCCAGGACGCCTATTTTGGCACCATAAAAATAGGAAAGAGATATATCTTTTAACACCGGTTTGTTCTGGTAGAATTTGCTGACTCTCATCATTGAATAAATAATCTTTTCTGGTCCGTTACTCATTGGGAAACCTCTCTCGTTTTTACAGAATTTAGAAAAAAAGTCTTACTATCTTCCAGTAATTTCCGGTTAGGAAATTGCATGCGAATTACATAATATTTCTAAAATAAACGGCAGGTTAAGTCATTTTTTGCTTGACATTTTTTTAATAGCGTGGGCGTGTCCTGGTATTATATAATAATA
>Ga0265592_1000725_pt1 | contig 16095 bp, 20 predicted proteins | sample saktaG_7_FD_190141 | JGI IMG/M metagenome (GOLD analysis project Ga0265592, IMG submission 190141) | Saline water microbial communities from Sakinaw Lake, British Columbia, Canada - sak_2010_1_5_120m | ecosystem: Environmental > Aquatic > Non-marine Saline and Alkaline > Saline ... | reverse complement strand
ATTGAAGGTCCCAATCTAAAGTAGTATAAACCTTTAAACCGTTTTGTTTTAAATAATTCTCTCCATAATTTTTAAAAAGATAGTTTTTTACTTCTAAAACGAAAAAAGGAGCTTTAAAAGTATTTATCTCTTCTAAGGGGGCAAAATCAATAACAATATTTTTAAGATTGTCAGCTTCTTCTTTCTCTAAATAGTCGGTTTTCTCTAATCTACCTATAATATAATTTTTTCTATTTAAAAGGTCTTCAGTGTTTTTTCCATATGGAGAAAGATAACTCGGGGCCTGAATTAAGCTTGCTAAAATAGCTGCTTCTGGCAGGGTAATTTCAGAAACATCTTTTTTAAAATATGTTTTTGAAGCAGATTGGACTCCATAACAGTTACTTCCAAAAGGCACTTGATTCAAGTAAAATTCTAAAATTTGGTCTTTTGAAGTTCTTCTTTCTAATTCTAAAGTTAAGATAACTTCTTTTATCTTTCTTTCCATAGTTTTCTCATTAGTTAAAAAAGAGGAGCGAATCAGCTGTTGAGTAATAGTTGACCCTCCTTGAGAACGGTTCCCGAGTTTTAGATCAGCTAAAATTGCTCTTATTATCCCTTTTAAGTCAAGTCCGAAGTGGCTGTAAAAATTAGTGTCTTCGGCAACAATCACGGCCTGTTGAAGATCTCTGGGGATTTTCTCCAAAGGAACTACTTCTCTTTTTTCTTCTCCGTAAATTTGGTATAAAAGAATCTTCCCGGTACGATCAAAGATTTTAGTTGGCTCAAATAGTTGTTTTTCAGTAAATTTTTCAGGCCTTGGCAATTCTTTTCCGTAATAGAAAAAAAGAAAAAGAACAAATAAAGAACAAAATAAAAAGGTCAATAGACAAACCTTAAAAAGCTTTTTGAATCTTTTCTTAAGCTTATTTTCTTTGAATATTTTTCTTTGATATTCCCTTATTGGCATATTTAGATATTCTATTAAATTAAAGCCGAATTGGCAAATTTTGCCCTTTTTTGTTATTATAGAAACATGAATATAAAAATAAAAGAAGCTCTTACAAAAAACGTGGCTGAAGTTTTTCCGTCAAAAGAAAGATTGGCTTATTTAATGGGGAAAAAGAAGATCAGGGTTTATCTTGGAGTTGATCCAACTGGAGGGAAGCTTCATCTTGGGCACACTATTGTCTTTAGGAAACTTCAAGAATTTGTTTCTTTAGGACATAAAGTTTTTTTAATATTTGGAACAGGAACCGTTTTAGCTGGAGATCCATCTTTAAGAGATTCAGGTAGACCTAAAATCAGTGAAAAGGAAATTAAGGAAAATATTAAAACATGGAGAGAACAAGTAAAAAAAATTATAGACCTATCTAAGGTAGAAATAAAATATAATGGAGATTGGCTTTTAAAATTAAAGCTTAAAGATATTATTAATATCAGTTCTAATCTTTCTGCCGTAAGACTTTTCCAAAGAGAAATGTTTCAAAGAAGAATTAAAAAAGGAGATACGGTTTTATTCAGCGAAACAATGTATCCTTTAATGCAAGGATATGATTCTGTAGTTTTGGACGCAGATCTTGAAATAGGGGGGAGTGACCAAGTTTTTAATATGCTTATCGGGAGAGAACTTCAGAGAAAAATGAAGAATAGAGAAAAATATGTTTTGACAATAAACATGGCTCTTGGAACTAATGGAGAGAAAATGAGCAAAAGCTCCGGAAATTGCATATGGATTCTTGATTCTCCAGAACAGAAGTTCGGAAAAATAATGTCTATTCCTGATAATTTAGTAATCTCATATTTTGAACTTTTTACAAACTATTCTTCCCTTGATGTTCAGAGATTCAAAAAAGAAATGAGCCCGGTTTTATTGAAAAGAAAATTAGCTTTTTCTATTGTAGAAATATATCATTCTAAAAAGGAAGCAGAAGAGTCGGAAAAAAACTTTAATAGAATTTTTAAGGAAAGAAAACAACCTTCTAAAATCCCGGAAACCTTTATTAAGGAAAAAAATATGAATATCCTTGATTTGTTATTAAAAGTGAAATTAGTGTCTTCCAAGACTGAGGCTAAAAGAATACTTATTCAGAAAGGAGTAAAAATAAACGGAAAGATTAAAAATGATTGGACAGAAAATATTCAAATAAAAAAAGGACAGGTCCTCCAAATTGGGAAAAGAAGATTTGTTAAAATAGCCAACTAAAACCCCCGGAGACTCCGGGGGTTCGTTTCTATAATTCTTCTTCTTCTTCCTCTTCAGCTGGAGTTTCTTCAACTGGAGTTTCTTCTTCTGGGGTTTCTTCTTGGTTTAAAAAAGTTTCTTTAATCATAAAATTTTTATTTTATTACTATCGACCTTTTCTTGCACACCTTGAGCAAGAGGTTTTAATTTAATAGAACCTATTAGAAGCTTCTAATAGGACTACAAAGACCATTATATGGTTTTATTAAAAATTGTCAAGTCCTCCACAGATAGCAATAGCTAAAGCGTCTGCTGCATCATCTGGAGAAGGAGTTTCTTTTAAATCAAGTATTATCCTAACTGCCTTCTGAATCTGTTTTTTGTCGGCTTTTCCATATCCGGTAACTGCCATTTTAACTTCCAAAGGAGTAAATTCAGAAACAGGAATTTTATTATAAGCAGCAGCTAAAAGAATTACTCCCTTTGCTTGGCTTACAGGGACGAAGGTTTTAAGGTTCTTAAAAAAAAAGATTTTTTCAACAAACATTCTATTCGGCTTATACTTCTTTATTAATAAATCAAGCTCTTTATAGAGTTTTTTAAGGCGAGTCCCGTTATTAAAATCTGGTTTTGTTGTAATACAGCCGTAAGTTATACAACTAAACTTTCTTTTATCTTCTTCTTTTATTAAGCCGTAGCCAGTGGTTGCTATACCAGGATCAATACCAAGAATTAACATAGTTTATCTTTTTAAATTTGAATATATCTCTTGGACAGAATCGTTTTCATCTAAGGAATCAAAAAGTTTAATACATTTTTCCTTAATTTCTTCGTCAATCTCAACTTCTTCTTTTGCTACCCAGTCAAGAGAAGCAGACTCAACCTCGATATTTTTTTCTTCAAAAAGAGATTTGATCTTTTCTAAATTGCTCTGTTCTATATATATCTCTAATATATTATCGTACCAAGAAACATCTTCTGCTCCTAAATCAATTGAAAGCATTTCCCATTCTTCCTTTGTTTTGTCTTCATTTGTTTTTATAGTTAAACACCCTTTTTTTTCAAACATCCATTGTATTCCTCCCTTTCCAACTAATTTCCCGTTGTTTTTATTTAATATCTGCTTTATTTCTCCTAAAAACCTATTTTTATTATCGGTGATTCCTTCAATAATAAAAGCTATTTCTCCTGGGCCGTAAGCTTCAAAAACGACACTTTCCAGAACTTCTCCTTCAATTTCTCCTGTTCCTTTTTTGATAGCTCTCTCAATATTATCAGCAGGCATATTCGAAGATCGTGCCTTTTCCACTACTATTCTTAATTTTGAGTTGAAATTAATATCTCCTCCGTCTTTAGCGGCGATTGTTATCTCTTTTGCCATTTTAGAGAAGACCTTACTTCTTTTGGCATCAGTTATCCCTTTTTTATGTTTTATACCTGCCCAATGTGAATGTCCACTCATATATTATTATTGTACACTTTTTTTATCTTTTTTTTAAGCCAGAAGATAGTTGCTCCTGATAAAACAGCTACAATTAAAGCGGGCCAAGCAAAGAAAAAATTCTTTTTCCCTTCTGAGAAAGTCTTTTGGGAATTTTTATAAACAGTATATTTGCTATTTTTTGCTTTTGGTGTTCCCTCAACTTGAACACTATCCTGCCAATTTTCAGAGTCGCTTCCTATAATAAGAGGAGACTTTCTTTCCATCGTTTGTTTTGTCTCATTATCTCCGGCAAACCAGCCAGAAGAACAGTCTATTGAATCAATCAAATTTCCAGAAGAATCAAAAAGTTCAAGTTCTTCTCCTTTGTTGTTTAATAATCCTTTATAGATTTTATCAGCACGAACTTCCAAAACAGTATTGTCATTGGTCCTTTCTAAGATGTAAAACGATCTCTCGTCAATTTTACCTTCTAACTCTATTTCTAAATTATTATTCTTTGAAGAAAGACGCCATCCTTCAAGATTTATTGGAGAGTCAGTTTTATTATACAACTCAATCCATTCATTAGTATAAGAATCCTCGTTTCCCATCCAGGAAATTTCAGAAATAACCACATCGAGAGGAAGAACAATACTTAGAAGAAGAAAAATCATAAAAGCTGCTGATCTCCTTTATAATTCATTTCTAAATATTGATAAGCTGCCCTTGTTGCTTTTCTCCCCTTAGGCGTTCTTTCAATAAATCCAAGCTGCATTAAATAAGGTTCATATATGTCTAAAATTGTGTCTGCCTCTTCTGCAGAAGAGGCAACTAGAGTATTTAAGCCAACAGGCCCGCCTTTAAATTTTTCTATAATAATTTCAAGTATTTTTCTGTCTCCAGGCTCTAGTCCCATTTTATCAATTTCTAAAAAGCCCAAAGCAGACTCAGTGATTTCTTGATTTATTATTCCTTCTCCTTCGACTTGAGCAAAATCTCTTACTCTTTTCAGTAAGCGATTGGCAATTCTTGGTGTAAAACGCGCTCTGGAAGCAATAATTTTTACTGATTGGGGAGTTATCTTAATATCAAGGACCTTAGCGGATCTCTCAATAATTTTTTCAATATCTTTTTGGTCATAAAAACCTAAATGAAAACTTGCTCCAAATCTATTTCTTAGAGGAGACGATATTAAAGCAACTCTTGTTGTGGCTCCAATTAAGGTGAAGCGGGGGATCTTGAGTTCCATTGTTCTGGCCATAGGACCTTTCCCAATAATAATATTCAGCTTAAAATCTTCCATAGCTGGATAAATTATTTCCTCGCATAATTTGTTGAGACGGTGAAGCTCATCAATAAACAAGACATCTCCTTCTGAAAGGTTAGTTAGAATAGCGGCCAAATCTCCTGGTCTTTCTATGGCAGGTCCAGATGTTGTCTTAATATTGGAATCCATTTCTTTGGCGATGAGGTAAGAAAGTGAAGTTTTCCCAAGTCCGCTTCCTCCAGAGAGAAGTAAGTGCTCACAACATGGTTCTTCTCTCTTCTTTGAAGCTCTAATAATTATACTAATATTCTTTTTTATCTTTTCCTGGCCAATATATTCATCCCACTGCCTTGGCCGTAGAGTAAGGTCTAATTTTTCTTCTTCTATTTTATCTCTTGACAAGATCATATAACTTTAGTATAATAAAGCATTGTTTAAAATGGTTCCAGAACTGGGGCCAGGAATTATTCTTAGTTTTGGATGATCTGGCTTTTAGCGAGATTTCTCCTCGGAAAAATTCTAAACTTTAAGCTCCCAAGCTAAAGTGCCCCCAGTTCTGGGGCCGTTTTTTTATAGACCCGTGATTCTTTCTACTTCTTCTAATGTAGTCGTTCCTTGAAGAAACTTGATTAATCCGTCTTGTTGTATTGTGATTAGTCCTTTTCTGAGTGCTTCTTTACGCAGAGCGGCAATTGATTGATTTTTTAAAATGAATTTTTCTATTTCTTCGTCAACTATTAAAGCTTCAAATATTCCAGTTCTTCCAGAATATCCTGTAAAATTGCAATATTTACATCCCTTTGCTTTAAAGGTTTTAGAAGAGGAAGGAAAAGGAATATCTTTTAACTTATTCTTTATTTCTCTCATTTTTGGATCAGAAATTTTTTCAGGGATTCTGCATTTTTTACATACATTTCTAACTAATCTTTGAGCGATAATTAAATTAATAGCAGACCCTATGTTTATAGGGTTTGCTTGAAGACTAATTAGTCTTGCAACTGTTCCTGCTGCATCATTAGTATGAAGAGTAGTAAAAACCAAGTGTCCAGTTAATGCCGCCTGGAGAGCGATTTTTGAAGTTTGAGAATCTCTTATCTCTCCAACTAGTATTATATCTGGATCCTGGCGCATAATTGATTTCAAACCAGAAGCAAAATCATATCCTTTAGTAGAGTTTGTTTGTGTTTGAGAAATTCCTTTTAAATGATATTCAATTGGATCTTCAATGGTAATAATTTTTTTACCAGGATCTTGAATCGTTTTTAAAAAAGCGTAAAGGGTTGTTGTTTTTCCAGATCCGGTTGGACCGGTGATAATAATCATCCCATTTGGTTTTTTGATTTCTTTTTTAAATAATTCTAAAAGGTCCTTTCTTAATCCAAGTTTATCAAGACTAATTAACATTTCAGGGTTTAAAATCCTGAGAACAATTGATTCTCCGTATTCTGTGGGAAGAGTAGAAGTTCTTATTTCTATCTGATTTTCTTCTGTTGAGATGGTAAATCTTCCTGCTTGAGGAAGATTAGTGACATTTAGTTTCACATTTGATGTGAGTTTTAAACGAGAGAGAATTCTTTCATAATCCTTGGAATCAAATTCAAGAATTTCTTGAAGAACTCCGTCAATTCTTAGACGAAATTTAACTTTTATTTTCTGAGTTTCAAAATGAAGATCAGAGGAGTTTAAATCAATAGCGCCTTTCAAAATAATTTCAAGGAGTTCGCTAGTAGAAGCTGATAAACTTTTTTCTATCATTTCTTTTAAATCAGCAATACTTTCAACTCTTTTTTTTACAGAAACATTTATTGGCATAAGCTATAGTGATTTTAAAATTTTTTGATATGCTTGTTCAAGATTTTTTTCTCTTATTAAAAATAATGCTGACTTTCCATTAGAAGTTCCTTCAAAATTTTCCAAAACCTTTTCCGCTAATATTTGATGATGAGAATAAAAGATACCTTTTATTAGAAGGGGAGAGCATCTGCTTTCCCAAAGAACTAAAAGATTTGAGAGAGATAAGCTTCCAAAACTGAATCTTAGCTCTTGTAAAACTCCTCCCAGGTCCTTAGAAGAGGCTTCAGAATCTTTAAAATCTTGTTCAGTCAATCCTGCCCAGTACATATCTTTTTCTTGATTAAATGCCATTTTTTTTAAAACCTGTCCCAAGAGCTTTATTTGTGAAATCGATTTTGTTTTATAGAAGTTTTGAATTATTTTCTGATGATCGGCCCCTTTTTCAATTAAAAGAGAAGCTGTTTGAAAAGTTTGTGGTCTTGTTTTCGAATTTCTGAAGTTTTCAGAAGACCAGATTATTCCAGCCAAGAGAAGAGTAGATATATTTTTATCTATTAGTTCTTGGTCAATAGATTTAATTAAATCAAAAACAATCTCTGAAAGAGACAGGGATTTTAACTCTATTAAATTAACTTCTCCGTAGTTTTGGTTCTTAGAATTATTGTCAATATTAAGAATAGGAGTCTGGTAAAAAATGTTTGAGTTTTGATCGAATTTCTTTCCAAGAAATTCTAAGCTTTGGCACCCCAAAACGATTAAGAGATCTGAATCTTGAGAAATACTAGATTGAGAAGACTCTTCTGAAGAAGAAAAAGAAACGTCTTTTGAGTTAATTTCTTTTAAAGAGGATGATAAATAAATTTTTATACCTTCGTTAGTTTGCTCATAGGAAAGTTCAGAAGAACTTGTTTCGCCGGTATTAACTGAAATAACAAGACTGGGAGCGGATAAAAATTGGAAGTTTGGAGGTGTTCTTTCAAAAAAAAGATTTGCTTTTTTCCCTATTTTTTTTAAACTATAAAGGAGAGCAGTTCCTGCACAAAAAACATCTCCTTCTGTTAAAGATAGATTGTAATTTTCAGGCAAAAAAATATGAATATTCTGAGCTTCTTTAATTAACGACTTTGATTGTTCAAACATAAAAGTAAAATTGCATTGATTTAATTTACATTATTTTTCCTTATGAGTCAATATTTAACTTCCAGCCCAAAAGAAACAGAAAACTTAGGAAAAGATTTAGCTCAAAAGATAATTGGCAAAAAAACAATAATTGGTTTGATTGGAGAACTTGGAGGAGGGAAAACAACTTTTATAAAAGGGCTTGCTAAAGGATTGGGAATAAAGGCAAAAATATTAAGTCCAAGTTTTGTAATCTATAGAAGGTATAAAACAAAAAAAAATGGAGATTTCTATCATTTTGATTGTTATAGAACTAAAGGAGAAAAAGAACTTTTAGCTCTTAATTTTAAGGATGTTATTTCTCTCCCTGGAATTATAGTTGCAATTGAGTGGGCAGGAAGAATTAAAAAAATTATGCCTAAGAACACTCTCTGGATTAATTTTGAGCATATAGACAAAAAGAAAAGAAAAATTTCAATATGGGAAAACGTTTAATTATTATCGATTCAAATTCGGTTATTCATCGAGCATTTCATGCTCTTCCTCCGTTAACTAATAAGAAAGGAGAGGTAGTGAATGCCGTTTACGGATTCTTGCTGGTTTTTTTAAAAGCAGTCAAAGATTTTAATCCAGATTTTATTGCGGCTTGTTTTGATTTTCCTGCGCCTACTTTCAGACATAAAAAGTTTAAGAAATATAAAGCAAAAAGGGCTGCTGCTCCAGAAGAGCTTTATTCTCAAATACCTAAGGTAAAAAAAGTTTTAAAAAGTTTTGGAGTTCCTGTTTTCGAAGCAAAAGGCTTTGAAGGGGATGATGTTATAGGAACAATCAGTCGTTCTTTTTCTGAGAAACAACTATTATTGAAACCAGAAAGCATTATTTTAAGCGGAGATCTTGATGTTCTTCAACTGGTTAATAAAAATACCAAGGTGTATAATTTAAAAAAGGGAGTGAAAAATACTATCTTATATGATGAGCAAGCAGTTGAAGAAAAATATGGGTTCCCTCCGGACAAAATTGTTGATTTTAAAGCCCTAAGAGGAGATCCTTCTGATAATATACCAGGAGCTTTAGGTATTGGAGAAAAAGGAGCTTTTACTTTGATTAAAAAATTCGGCAGTATCAATAATCTATATAATAAAATAGAAACGGTTGATCAAAAGATAAGAGAAAAACTTCTAAAGTCAAAAGATCAAGTTCTTCTAAGTAGAGAATTAGCCAAAATTGACACTAATGTGCCGGTGAGCTTTAATTTTAAAAAGTGCAGATGGAAAAACAACAAGAAAGAAGTGATTAAGGTATTAGAAGAACTTGGCTTCCAAAGTTTAATAAAAAGATTTCTAGACCTTCAAAAAGAACAGAAAAAAGGTATAATAGAAAAAGAAGCAATTGTTTATCAGAAAACTTTGTTTTAATAAAAAAATAGATTTTATCATTTTTAATGTTTTCTTATAATTTTTATTTAAATATTTTTTTAATATTTCTTATTATTCTTTTGTTTATTTTTTATCAGAGAAAAGTAAACGATCTCAAAAAAGCTTACGAAGAAGTGGAAGTAATTTTAGCAATAAGGACAAAAGCAAGAACTAGGGCTTTGAATGAGTTGGCTCGAAGTCTTGAAGAAAAAGTAAAAAGAAGAACTAAAGAATTAGAAGAATCCAGGATTGCTCTAATGGGTACATTGGAAGATGTAGAAGATGCCCGAAAAATAGCTGAAGGAGAAAAAGATAAAACTTTATCAATTATTACTAATTTTAGCGATGGACTTCTATTTTTTGATAAAGAAAACAAACTTTCTTTAATTAATCCTCAAGCAGAAAAACTTTTTGACATAAAAAACCAAAACACGATTGGAAAATCTGTTTCAGAACTAGAATCTTTTGGAAACCTTAATCTCTTAGTTAAAACCATAGGGAATGAAATTAAAGAAATATCTAAAAAAGAATTACTTCTTGATAGTTTAACCTTAGAGGTTTCCACAATTTCTATAATAAAAGGAGACGAGAAAACAGGAATATTGGTTATTCTCCATGATATCACAAGAGAAAAGACGATTGAAAAACTAAAAACAGAATTTGTTTCTCTATCTGCTCATCAATTGAGGACTCCTCTCTCAGCCATTAAATGGACTCTGAAAATGCTTTTAGATGGAGATTTGGGAGAAATTACTAAAGAACAGAAAGAATATATTAGCAAGACCTATCAATCAAATGAAAGAATGATAGATTTGATCAATGATCTTTTGAATATTACTAGGATAGAAGAAGGAAAATATCTTTTTAATCCTGTTCTTTCGGATTTTCAGGAAATAGTTCAACTTGCAATATCATCTTCTGAAGATATTATTCAGAAGAGAAAAATTAAACTTAAATTTGAAAAACCAGAAAAGAAACTTCCTAAGGTGAAAATAGATAAAGAAAAAATAGAGTTGGTTATTCAAAACCTTTTAACTAATGCTCTTATTTATACGAGCCCTGGAGGGGAAATAATTATTTCCCTCAAAAATAGTGAGGAGGGAATAGAGTTCAAGATAAGTGACACTGGAATCGGAATTCCAAAAATCCAACAGGAAAGAGTTTTTACTAAATTTTTCCGGGGATCTAATGCAATGAGAGTAGATACAGGAGGTACGGGACTGGGTCTCTATATTAGTAAAAACATTATTGAAGCACATAATGGAAAAATCTGGTTTGAATCAAAAGAAGGAAATGGCACCACTTTTTATTTCACTTTACCCTGTGGAAAACGCTTGTTGAAAAACTCTGAAGTGTTATAATAAATATATGACTAAAATACTTTTAATAGAAGATGAGCAAATCATGCTTGATCTTCTACGAAGAAAATTAACAGAAGAAGGATACGAAGTTTTTGTTGCAAAAGACGGAGAAGAAGGGTTAAAGGTAATGGCAGAGATAAATCCAGATATTATTTTATTAGATATTATTATGCCTAGAAAGGGAGGATTTGAAGTTATGGAAGAAATGCAGAAAGATCCAAATCTAAAAAGAATTCCAGTAATTATTATTTCAAACTCCGGGCAGCCAGTAGAATTGAGCAGAGCTCAAAAACTTGGAGCGAAAGATTGGCTGATTAAAACAGAATTTGATCCCCAAGAAGTAATTAACAAAGTAAAAAAACAACTATGGCAAAAACAATCTTGATTATTGAGGATGATAAGTTTTTAAGGGAGCTGATTTCTAAGAAAATAGGAGATGAAGGATACCATATTGTCCAAGCAAAAGACGGAGAAGAAGGAGTGATAAAAACCAAAAATGTTTCTCCAGATTTGATTTTATTGGATTTAATACTACCCGGCATAGATGGTTTTGAGGTATTGGCAAGAATAAAAAAGGATTCGGCGGTTTCTTCTATACCAGTAATAATTCTTTCAAATCTCGGACAGAAAGAAGAGATTGAAAAAGGAATAAAATTAGGAGCAACTGATTATTTGATTAAAGCTCATTTTACACCAGGAGAAATAGTTGAAAAAATAAAAGAAGTCTTAAAATAGAAAGAGTTATGTTCAAGATCCCTGAGGTGAAAACCTTAATAAGGGAATTAAGATTAAAGGTTCCGAGAAGAACCTTTTTGAGTTTAGTTTGATTTTAAAAGATTCCAAAAGTTTTTTAAAAAAGACAAAGGAAAGAAAACAAAGAAGGGAATTCTATCTCTTCTCTATAAAACTATGATTATTTTCCTTTACGGACAGGACGATTACAGATCTAAGCTAAAACTTAAAGAGATAATTGAAGAATATAAAAAGCTTTATAAGAGTAAGGCTTCTTTTGAGAGTTTTAATGCCGAAAATTTAGATTTTAACGACTTTAAAGACATTGTTTCCCAGGGATCAATCTTCTCAGAAAAAAAGTTAATAATTATTAATAACGTTTTTTCAAATAATATTTTCCAAGAAATGTTTTTAAAAGAAAGCAAAAGATTTTTGGAAACAAAAGACACGATTTTATTTTACGAAGAGGGGCCAGTGAAAAAAGGAAAACTTTTTAATTTTTTTGAAAAGAATGCCAAAAGCCAAGAATTTAAGCTCTTAGAAGGAAAGGTACTCTTAAACTGGGCAGAAAGAGAATTCAAAAAACACGGGGTTTCAATAGAGGAATTTGCCCTAAGGAAAATAATAGATTTAATTGGGAATAATTTGTGGTTGCTTTCAAACGAAATTAAAAAAATATCAAGTTATAAAAAAGAAGGAATAGTTTGTGAAGAAGATATTAATCTTTTTATAAAACCGAAAATAGAAGTTGGAATTTTCCAAGTAATTGACGCTATTGCTTCTAAAGATAAAAAGAGAGCCCTTTCTCTTGCTCATAAATATTTAGAAGGAGGAGAACCGGCTTTAATGCTTTTTTCTATGATAAGATTTCAATTTAAAAATATTCTTGCAGCCAAAGATTTAGGAGATAATAATATAGATAGACTAAGGAAAGAAGCTAATATTAGTTTCTTTCCAGCCAAAAAAGCTATAATGCTTTCAAAAGAGTTTAGTTTAGAAGAATTAAAAAAAATCTATTGGAAACTCTTCCAGATAGATTTTGATATTAAAACAGGGAAAGTAGACCCAATAGCAGCTCTAGATCTTTTAATAGCAGAAGTCTAATGCTTGTTTATCAGTTTGGTTAATCTTGATTTTCTTCTTTTGACAGTGTTGTTTTTTATTGCCTTAGTCTTTGCTGCTTTATCCAGGGCCTTATATGTCTTAGAAAGAAGCTCTTTTGCTTCTTTTGTTTTTTGTTCCAAAACTAAAGTTCTTATCTCTTTAATAAGACGTTTTACTTGGTTTTTATGAAACAAATTATTTGATCTTCTTCTTTTATTTTGGCGAAGAGATTTTTTTGCTGCTTTTATTATTGGCATTTATTTATAATAGCAGAAAATCAATATTTTATCAAGAGAAAATATTAACTCTCCTTCTTTTTTAAAAAATCCAAAAATGGTACAATAAATTAATGATTAATTATTTAAAAGGAAAAATTATAGAAAAAGAAGACAAGTACCTTATTTTGGAAAACCAAGGAATTGGGTTTAAGATTTTTTGTTCTCCTGAAAACCTTAAAGGACTGAATATCGGTATTGTTACCCAGGTCTATACATTTTTATGCCTTAAAGAAAATACAATTGAGCTTTATGGATTTTTATCTAAAAAAGAGCTGGAGCTTTTTGAAACTCTAAATGAAATTTCCGGCATAGGGCCAAAAACTTCTTTGGATTTGTCTTCTTTCGGTTCCCTTGAAGAATTAAAGAAGAAAATGGAAGAGGAAAACTTTTATCTGGAAGTAAAAGGAATAGGAAAGAAAAAGATGCAAAAAATACTTTTAGAGCTTACCGGGAAAATAAGAGAGATTTCAAAAAAAGAGGATGTTATTGATGAAGCCTTAGATGCTTTAGTATCTTTCGGATTTTCAAAAACAAGAGCAAAACAGACTCTTTTAAGTCTTCCAGAAGAAGCAAAAACTTCTGAAGAAAGAATTATGGAAGCTTTAAAGATATTAAAGAAGTGAAAGAAGCAATTAAAAAATTTATTCCATATTTTTTGATTAGCTGGTATCATTTTTTACTGGCTTTTTTGGGAGCTCTTTTATATTTTTTCCCTTCTTTCAGTAAAAGAATAAAAGTTATTGGAATTACTGGAACAAATGGAAAATCAACCGTCGTGCAGATGACATCGGAAATTTTAGAGCAAGCAGGATATAAGGTTTGTTCTATCTCTTCTATTAAATTTAAGATAGGAGAGAAAGAATGGCCGAATACATTGAAAATGACAATGCCGGGACGTTTTAAAATCCAGAGGTTTTTGAGACAAGCAGTTAATAAAGGATGTCAATATGCTGTTTTAGAGGTTACTTCTCAGGGTATTGCTCAACACAGACACAGGTTTATTAATTTTGATATTGCCTTGATAACAAATTTGACTCCGGAACATATTGAAAGCCACAAAGGATTTGAGAATTATATGAGAGCGAAGGGTAATCTTTTTAAGGCAGTAAAAGGAATTCATATTGTTAATATAGATGACCAAAATGCGGAATATTTCTTGGGATTCCCAGCAAAAAAGAAATATGGATATACTATAGAAGGAAAGGAACATGAAGGGATAGAAGTTATTGCAGACAAAGAAGAAAAGTTTAATTTAAATCTATTAGGCAAATTCAATATTTCCAACGCTTTAGGTTCAACTTGCATTGGATTATCTCAAGGAGTTAGCTTGGAGAATTGCAAAAAAGCGTTAGAGAAAATCAAGGAAGTTTCCGGGAGGATGGAAATTATCATTAAAGATCCTTTTAAGGTAATTGTTGATTATGCTCACACTCCCGATGCTCTGGAAAAAGTATATAGCTCTGTGAAAGGAGAAGGAAGAATGATATGTGTTTTAGGTTCTTGCGGCGGAGGGAGAGATAAATGGAAAAGGCCAAAGCTTGGAGAAATAGCTGGGAGATACTGCGACCAGATTATTTTAACCAACGAAGATCCTTATGACGAAAATGAAGAAGAGATACTTAAACAGATTGAAAAAGGGATTGGAAAAGAAGCAGTAAAGATATTAGACAGAAGAGAAGCTATTAAAAAAGCGATACAATCTGCAAAACAGGAAGATACTATAATAATTACTGGGAAAGGTTCTGAGCCCTGGATGTGTGTTTCTAATGGGGAAAAGATTCCCTGGGACGACAGAAAGATTGCGAAAGAGGAGATTGAAAAGGCGATGAATCCTTAAAGCAGTTTTATTTAAAGGATTATATTTTTAAATTAGAATATAGTACTGCTGGACAAAAAGCAATAAAACCGTTAAGATTAAAAGGTAATTTAATTTTATGAAAAAACTTCCCAAAGGAATAAGAAAGAATATAAGGAAAGAGAAATCAAGAATTAATAATACTATCTTTGATGTAAAGAAAAGGCAGGATTTACTTAATAAATTAAATGAAAAATACTATGAGAGTAAAAGAAATATACAATCTGGCAATAAAGCTGGGGATAAAAGCTGATTTCAGAGAAGAAAAGGAAATTGCAAGGCTTTTAGAAAGGAGAAAAACAAATTACGAAAAACTTCCGGAAAAAGAAAAAAAGGATTTTGATTTGGAATCCTTAGAAAATCCATACTTGGATTCAAGAATATATAATATTGCCGACGACAAAGAAATTAAAAAGGTTTTAGTTGGAATTGATATTGACCCAGCTGAAATTTTAATGGCAAAAGAAATTGGAAATATTGATTTAATTATTGCTCATCACCCTATTGGGAGGGGATTAAGCCACTTAGCTGATGTTATGGAGCTCCAGGCTGATGTTTTGAGCTTTTATGGAGTGCCAATAAACATTGCCGAAGGATTAATGAAACCGAGAATAGAAGAAGTGGCTCGTGGAACAAACGGATTAAATCATCAAAGAACAATTGATGCCGCAAAACTCCTAAAAACTAGTTTGATTAATTCGCATACTCCGTGCGATAATCTTGCAGCAAGCTTTTTAAAGAAGTTGATTGATGAGAAAAAGCCGGAAAGAATTGAAGATTTAATTAATTTACTCAAAGAGATTCCGGAATATCAAGAGGCTGTAAAAATTGGGACTGGACCAAAAATATTTGTTGGTTCTCCGGAAAACAGATGTGGGAAAATTGCTCTTACTGAAATTACAGGAGGTACAGAAGGATCTCCAAAACTTTATGGAAGAATGTCTCAAGCGGGAATAGGAACAATAGTAGGAATGCATATTTCCGAAGAACACAAAAAAGAAGCAGAAGAATCTAATATTAACGTGGTTATTGCCGGGCACATGTCTTCTGATTCTTTGGGAGTGAATTTATTCTTAGACGAGCTGGAAAAAGCAGGAATTGAAATAGTTCCCTGTTCTGGTTTAACCAGGATTTCCAGAAAATGAAAAAATATTCTTCTAAAAAAGCTAAAAAAGGAAAGACTGCTTTTCGAACCCCAAGCAGTTTTATATCTAAGAAGTCAAAAAGTCTTAACCATGTAAGTATTTCTTAGTCTATATCCTAGTTTCCTGAAATATTCTCTGACTCCGATTCCGGAGATAACAGAGATTTTTTTTACTTTAAACTCTTTTTTAGCTATCTGTTCTGCTTCTTTAATGAGTTTTTTCCCAAGTCCTTTGTGCTGTGGAGAATCAAGAGTGTTTTTTCCGAAAACAGGAAGTAAAAACCCGTAAGTATGGACCTGCCTGATAATAGCTTTTTTATTGGAAATAATTCTGAGTCTGAGTATACCGTAAAGATGTTTTCTTTTTTTATCTTCAAAGCTGAGAAATATTTCTTTTCCTTTTGATGCTTCATAATCCTCTCTTAAAAGGAAGAGTTTT
>Ga0265592_1000723_pt1 | contig 16107 bp, 20 predicted proteins | sample saktaG_7_FD_190141 | JGI IMG/M metagenome (GOLD analysis project Ga0265592, IMG submission 190141) | Saline water microbial communities from Sakinaw Lake, British Columbia, Canada - sak_2010_1_5_120m | ecosystem: Environmental > Aquatic > Non-marine Saline and Alkaline > Saline ... | reverse complement strand
GTTCCTGATGAAAAGAAGCAAAACATAGAGGATGCTAGGAAGAGGCTTCAGATATTGAAACAAGCATCAGTGTCGGAATCACAAAAAGAAGACTTGATGGAAGCAGACTCAGAGCCTACTCCTAGAATGGCTCCTAAAATGGAACCAAGACCAGAACCGAAACCAGAACCAAAACCTCAACCAAAAGTAGAAGTAGAGCCGATGGGAGAGCATAAAGAAAACCTCAATGAGGGAGAAAGAAGAAGAGCAGACCTATTAGATAGGATGCGTTCTCCTTTATCAGTTGTTCAAAAAAAGTCAGCTCCATTGGAGCCAGAAGAGTTTGTTAAAAGAGTTCCTAAAAAACCAAGTAAAGAGAAGAAGATCTGGTTAAGAATTGTTATAGTAGCCTTTGTTTTAATTATTCTTACAGCCGTAGTTACTTTTTGGTATTGGTATTTTGGTGTAAGAAATGAGTATAAGATAGAAGATATTAATCAAGAGCAACCAGGAGGATCAGATAATCCAGGTGGGACAGAAGAACCAGGAGAATCTTTTTTTTCTACTTCTCTCTTCTCTGTGGATGATACAAGAGTATTATCAATAAATAATCTAGATGAGATCCCTCCTTTATTGTCGCAAATACTAGGAGAAGCAGAGGTTGACAATAAATATACTAGAATTATCATTAAGAAGAGTGATAAGGAGATTGGTCTACTAGAATTTAACCAAGCATTGTCGGTTAGAATGCCAGATAGCTTTTATAGCAAAGTAGAAGACATATTCACTTTATTTACTTATTCACAACCTCAAGGGAATAGATTGGGTCTTGTTGCTAAGGTTTCAGATTCAAACGAGTTAAGCAGTATCTTGAAAAACCAAGAGGGCACTATGGAGGAAGATTTTAAGCCTCTCTTCGAACTAGTTGGTCAAACAAAACCAGGAGTTGTTTCCTACTTCAGAACAGCTAGTAATGTTAAGGGATATGAAGGGCCAGATTTTAGATATCAAACAATTAATACTAATGATATAGGTATTTGCTATGCTTCTATGAATAACTATTTTGTTTTATCTAGTTCTTGGAGAAGTATGGAGAGATTGTTAAACAAATTAGAAATAGCCCCACCAAAACAAGAGTTAACAATGGAATTGAAGCTTGGTGATAAGAATGAAGAAGTTAAGACCTTACAAACGTGGTTAGCTAAAGATGTTCAGGTTTATCCAAAGGCAATTATTACAGGTTACTATGGTAGCTTAACCAAACAAGCCGTTATAAAGTTCCAAGAGAAATATGCTTCTGAAATATTAGCACCACAAGGACTTGAAGCAGGAACAGGAATAGTAGATCCATTTACAATAAATAAATTAAACGAGCTATACGCCACACCATAATATGAATAAAAAACTAGAGAAAGAGCTAAAAGAAAAACTAGAACAACAAAAAATATCTCTTGAGACAGAACTAGGAAAGTTTGCTAAAAAAGACAAGGAGCTTAAAGGAGATTGGGATACCAGCTTCCCTAAAGCAAATGAGGCTTCTGGTAGCCAGGCGATAGAAGATGCCGCTGATCAGGTTGAAAAGTATGTTAATCTTTTACCAGTTGAGCATAATATGGAATTAAGGCTTCGGAACATTGACGGGGCTTTGAATAAGATTAAAAAAGGAAAATATGGTAAGTGTGAAAAGTGTGGGAAGTCTATTTCTGAAGAACGTCTAAAGATTTATCCTGAAGCTGTCTTCTGTGCCAAATGTAAATAACTCTAGATAACAAAAAGGGGGCAATAGCCCCTTTTTTAGTATATTTTATTTCACAAAGTCAATTTTGAGAGTTTTGTTAAACACAGAAGCAATTTTTTGAAGAGTATCTGTGGTGAAGTTTTGTTGTCCAGATTCTATTCTGGCAATAACGCTTTGGGTTGTATCTAGTTTTTTAGCTAATTGTTTTTGAGAAAAATGCTTTCCTTTTCTTAATTGAGATATTTTGTAAGCAACCTCAAGACGATGTCGTTCTTCTTCAAACGCTTTCTTGAATTTTTTATCTTTCATCTTAGCTCTAAAATGTTTTTCGTAATTGGTTAATTTATTCACTGTTGCTTTATAGCATATATGCTATATGTTTGTCAATACTTTGCTTGTGGATAAACTAATTAAACAAAAAAAGGCAATAGCCTCTTTTTTAGTTGAGCGCCTGGCAGGAGTTGAACCCGCAATTTATTCATAATAATTAATGATTATTATAAAAATATCTAAATGTAGTTTGTATGAAAAATTCCCCACGATATAGTGAGGAATTGCAAGACTAATTAATGATAGTCTTGTTTGCGGTTTTTTATTCTTTGAACTTGTTCTACTGCAACTTTCGGCTCTATATTGCCCGCTCTTAACTCAGTAAGAATGTTATTAATTGTTGGTATTTCGTAGTCGTTAGCCCCCATAATCGCAACTTGCTGTTGAAGCTCAAAAATTTTTGATTCTGCTATTTCCGCCTCTGACATCTCCCAAATTTCTTTGATCTCTTTTAGGTTTGGAAGTGCTTTTCTTGTTTTTTCTTCCGCCTCTTTTTCGTCTTCGGCTGGCATAGTTACTTTCCCAGCGTCTGTTAATAAACCAAACACTTTTGACATATCCCACCTTGCCTTCCTTGAAAAATTTATTTTCATTAAAGAACGTTTAAGTCTTAGATTATTTTAAACAGTACCATAAATAAGTAAAAATGTAAATGGTTTTAGAGTTGGAGGATAATGGGGTCAGTCACCTTTTCTAATTTGCTTATACTCGATTCCCCTTATATGAGTAAGGCTCGATGAGTAAAGACGAGTAAAGCTCGGCTTTACTCACTCTGTTGTTATTAGTCGTCCCGGACGACTTCCCTTGTCTACCGACAGGTAGAGAACTTTTAATTGGGCTCACGAGCTAATTTAAAATAAAAAGGCGCACTTCTTTTCAGTTGTGCGCCTTGCCGACTTGGAATTTTTCATCCACCGAACAGTCGGTATGTTCGCCTGTTCTTACGGGAAAACAAGATTTCCCGAAAATGGTTATGTCTCTGCATGTTAGCCTACCAGCATAAGGCATCTAGCTTTTAAGACACCATTTTCTTTGAAAGAGCAGCGCCCACATAACCGCACGATTTACCTTTTTTATTTAACCTGATGGGGTTCTCGCGTGTGGGTTTATGGATACTGGATTTATCAGGTAAACATCTTTTTCATGTGACCTCCTTTCTTTTTAAAGAACAATCCTTTTTTTAATTGAGCGCCTGGCAGGACTTGAACCCGCAACCTTTAGGGCCGAAACCTAACGCTCTATCCAATTGAGCTACAGGCGCATTTGATGATTTTACCAGTAAAATTGAAAAAAATCAATTTTTAAGATAAGATAAAGATGATGAAGATACCTAAGAAGATAAAGGATGTTTTGAAGAAATTGGAAAAGAATGATTTCCAAGCCTTTTTGGTTGGTGGTTGTGTTAGAGATTTATTAACAGATAAAGAACCAAAAGACTGGGATATGACAACTAATGCTACTCCAGAGGAAATAGTAAAGATATTCCCTGACAGCTATATTGATAACAAGTTTGGAACAGTAACTGTTCTTAATGAAATAGAGATTACTCCTTTTAGAACAGAGGCTAAATATACCGATAAAAGACATCCTGATAAAGTAGAGTGGGCTAAAACAATTGAAGAAGATTTATCTCGTCGTGATTTTACTATTAATGCGATAGCTTTTAATGCTGATCTTAAAGAAATAGATCTTTTTGAAGGGAAAGAAGATTTAACTAAAAAGATCATTAGAACTGTTGGTAAAGCAGAAGATAGGTTTTCTGAAGACGCCTTAAGAATGATGAGAGCTGTTAGATTCGCTACTGTTCTTGGTTTTGAGATTGAAGAGAAAACAGCCGAAGCCATTAAGAAGAATGCTATTTGGATGAAAGTTATTTCTCAAGAAAGAATAAGAGATGAATTAGTGAAGATTGTTATGGCTGACAATGCCTATAAAGGAATAGAGATGTTAAGGGAGTTAGGATTACTTAAATTTGTTCTTCCTGAATTAGAAGAGGGTTATGAAGTAGCTCAAGCTAAACATCACACTTTTGATGTCTATACTCATTCTATTCTTTCCTTGAAATATGCTGCTGAAAAGAAGTTTAATAGAGATGTTAGATTAGCTTCCCTATTGCATGATATTGGTAAGCCAAAATCTAAGAGAGGTAAGGGAGAAAAGGCTACTTTCTATGGTCATGAAGTTGTTGGTGCTAGGATGGTTAACAAAAGATTAGAAAGATTGAAGTTTTCTAAAAAGGATATAGAAAAGATTGTTAAGCTAGTTCGCTACCATCTCTTTTACTATAATGTAGACGAAGTCTCAGAATCATCTGTTAGGCGCTTGGTGCGTAAAGTGGGACCAGAGAGTATAGAAGAGCTTTTACAGGTTAGGATGGCTGATAGAATCGGTTCAGGAGTGCCTAAGGCAGAGCCTTACAAGCTGCGTCATATGAAATATGTCATTGACAAGGCTTCCAAAGATCCTATTTCAGTGAAGATGCTTAAAATAGACGGACAAGACATTATAAAGATATTAGGTATAAAACCAGGACCTAAGATTGGTCAGATATTAGATGTTCTTTTAGGTTATGTTTTAGATGATCCGAAGAATAATAAAAAGATTTTTTTAGAGAAAGAAGTTAAGAAGTTGGGTAGTCTTTCAGAAAAGGAACTACTTTCTTTAGCTAAAAGCTCGCAAAAAGATAGAGATAAGATTATAATGAAAGAAGATAGTATGACTAAGAAAAAGTATTGGGTGACATGAGTCAATTAAAACATTTAAGAAAAGTTGAATCTAGAATAAACAAAAACCTCTATTTGATAGCAGGCTTTGTTACAATCGTGACAATGTCTATGATATCAATAGAATTCTTTTCTCGAGGAGGGTTCTTCCCTTCTAACATGGGTTTATTTTATATAGGAGTTTTATTAATCTATTCTGTCCATAAGGAGCTATTAAGATGGTTAGGGAAAAGAACTATTGATCGACAGGGAGAGTTATTTGTCTATACTTGGATAGTTCTAACAGCTATATTGTCTATAGTTAACTTTGCCTATAACGGATATTTTAGTGTTTCTACTGGTGGAGCAAAATTAACAACATTAAGAGATTTATCAGTCTTAACATTAGAAGTTTTAGCTGTTTTTATTTTCACACGTTGTTTAAAGATATTGAAGTATGTATTAACCGGTGACTTGAAAAAAAGGTAACAATATGGTATAGTACAGTCGCGAATTAAATAAACAAAAAAGACGACCGGATTTAGCTCATTTAAGGGACGAGACTAAAAATTTGGCCATCTATTTGCGTCATGACATATAAATCTTATCAAGAACAAAGATTAGTGTCAAGGGGTGCTTTTTGGGGAAAACTAATTATCCCAACCCTCTTTCATAATATTCTTTGGGCTCCATCAAAGCTCCTTGTTAGATTTTTTCTAAGACTAGAAGTAGAAACAGAAACGAACCTTGAGAAATTAGATGGACCTTTGATAATAGCTAGTAATCATACTTGTTGGGCTGATTCTTTTATGATCGCCTCAGCTTTTCATTTTAATGCTAAAGTGTTCCCTATCCATTATGCTGTTTTGAAAAAGATATATTACTTTCCTCTTTCTTTCCCTTTCCTTTGGCTAGCAGGTGCTTTCCCAGTAAGAAGAAAAGTAGGATTGGAAAAATCATTAAAAGTTCCAATAGATATTATTCATAGAGGGGGTGTTGTTGGAATCTTTCCTGAAGGAAAAAGAGAATGGAAAGAAGGACCATCAAGACCTAAGAGAGGTGTTGCTTATTTAGCTTTTACAACAGGAGTTAAAATTCTTCCAGTTAGAATTACTCTTCCAGTAAAGAAGATGACTTTCTTTGGAGTGTTATTAAGAAGATATAAGGCAAAGATTAAAATAGGTAAACCATTTCATTTACCTTCTAAAGAAATTAAAGTTATAGAAGATTACAACCGACCAGCTAACTATGTAATGAATAGAATCAGACAGTTATAAAATGTGCTTAACCTGGTTAAGCACATTTTTTAATGTAATAGAAAACTGCTCTTAATGAGCAGCAGTTTTTTTCTTTCTTAAATATTTGTTTTTAGGTTTAAAAAGAAATCCTTTATTTGTTATTTTACCGTGGCGGTCTTTTTTTCCCCAAATTACAAAACGTAAACTAAGAGAGTCTTTACTTGAAAATATTAACTTAACAAGATTGATCGGGCATTCCCAAAGGTTGTGTTTTTTTCCATCAGCGCAGAGCAATAGTGCGCTGGAGAGCTCAAGACCTGCTTCTGATAGGTATTGCTGGATAGCGTTGTTAGTGATGTCAGTTAGTGGCTCTATATACCAAGTATATCCTTTTTCGTCCATTGTTTGTCTCCTTAAGTTTTAAAGGTTCAGTTTAGAGCTATCTTAACAGATATCTTACGATTGTCAAGCTATTGACAAAAAGGATTATTGGGTGTATAATGGAGGTAGTTTTTTGAAAGGAGAAAAAAGTGGCACTACAAGTAGGTCTTGCTGCTGGTGCTATCTTGATGATTTCTTTTATAGTTTTCAGTCTTATCGCCAATGTTTTTTATGGCGTAGGGCTAGCTTGTAAAAAGATAGTCAATATAGCAAAATACCTTTTAAACTTATAGCCCGCGCTTTGCGTGGGCTTTGTCTTTTGCTATGATGAAGTATGGTTAAGATTATTGGACATCGTGGGGCATCAGGCTATGCTCCAGAAAATACTCTCTTATCGTTTCAAAAGGCTATTGAGCTTGGTTGTGATGCTATTGAGTTAGACGTTAGATTATCTAAAGATAATAGGTTAGTTGTTATTCACGATCATAAGGTTAATAGAACTACTAATGGCAAAGGGTCAGTTTCCAAGATGACTTTGGCAGAAATAAAGGAATTAGATTGTGATGGTCAGAAGATCCCAACTCTTCAAGAAGTTATTGATATCTGTAATATTGATTTACAAATAGAGCTTAAAGTAAAGGGGACTCCCCTTCCAGTTTATAATACTATTATTGAGAATGGTATTTTGTCTAGAGTTTTAGTAACATCTTTTGATACGGAACTACTTAAAGAAATAAAGAGCTTGGATTCTAATATCAAGACAGGCTTTTTGTTCAGAAGAAAAACAAGAAAGTCTTGGGAAGGATATAGCGCTATTTGTCCTAAATCATCTATAGTCAATAAAAAGATTATAGATAAGGCTCATGGGTTAGGAGTAGAGGTTTATGTCTATCATGTTGATAATAAAAAACTAGCCGAACGTTTAATTAATTGGGGTGTTGATGGAATAGGAACCGATTACCCCGATCTCTTGTCTTAAGCTTTGTAAAGAGCTAAGGTGAAAATATGGAACCATTAGCTTCTAGAATTAGACCAACAAGTTTGGATGGATTTGTTGGTCAAAAACATCTTGTTGGAGAAGGAAAACCTTTAAACATTGCTATTAAGGAAAAGCATTTGTTTTCTTTTATTCTTTGGAGTCCTCCGGGGACTGGTAAAACTACTCTAGCTAGGATTTATGCTAAAAACTTAGACGCCAAACTCTATGAATTATCAGCTGTTTCTTCTGGAAAGGGAGATATTAGGAAGATAGTTGCTGAAGAGACTGATTGTTCTAAAGTTTTGTTTTTAGACGAGATTCATCGTTTTAATAAAGCCCAACAAGATTTTCTTCTTCCTTATGTGGAAAGAGGAGATATTACTCTTATTGGGGCAACAACAGAAAATCCAAGCTTTGAAGTTATACCAGCTCTACTTTCAAGATGTCGGGTTTTTGTTTTAAACGAGCTTTCTGAAGATGATATGAAAGCTATAATTAAGAGAACTAATTTAAAGATAGATAAAGAATCAGAAGAGTGGCTTATTAAGATGGCTAATGGTGATGCTCGACAAGCAATCACAATGTTAGAAAGTACCAATGAGCTTTATAAGGAGATTAGTTTAGAGAATTTAAAGAACACTCTTCAATCTAAGTTCTTGAGATATGATAAACAAGGAGAAGAACATTATAATACTATTTCCGCTTTCATTAAGAGTATGAGAGCTAGCCAGCCAGACGCTGCTTTATACTATCTAGCTAGAATGATTGATTCTGGCGAAGATCCTAAGTTTATTGCTCGAAGAATGGTTATCTTTGCTTCGGAAGATATAGGGATAGCTCAGCCAACAGCTTTAGTAGTTGCTAATGATGTTTTTAGAGCCGTTGAAATCATTGGCTTACCGGAATGTGCTATTAATCTAGCTCATGGAGTAGTTTATTTATCTAAATCTCAAAAAGATAAAAGTTCCTATAATGCTTATTTAAAAGCAATAGAAGATGTGAAGACTCACGGTAATCTTTCTATTCCTTTAAAGGTAAGAAATGCTGAAACAAAGCTTATGAAAGAATTAGATTATGGTAAGGGGTACGAGAAATATTCTCAAGAATCATTTTTACCCGATGAACTGAAGAATAAGAAGTACTTATAATAAAAAGACAAAGATTATGTCAAGACCTTCTTGCCTTTATCTCTTTCTTTGCTAGAATGAAAGAAATGGTATGAATAAGATTATTATAGTTATTTTAGTAATTCTCTTAATTCTTGGAGTCGTAGTTGGCTTTCTCTTCTATAGTCACTTTTTTAGTTCAAAGGATGATAAGATTGAAAATAAAGTTAAAGTAGAGATTGTTGAAAAGCAGATTGAAGAAGAAACAGATCTGTTTGTTATTGATATAAAGTATCCTCTTGTTAGTAAGTCTAATGATAAAGATATTAATGAAAAGATAGAAGGCCTTATTCAACAACAAATAAGTGATTTTAAGGGAAGCGTTGATAGTTCAGAGCAGATGGAAGGTTTTGCTAATGGATTGTATATAACCTATGAAGTTTCTTTAAACACTCCTTCGATAATAAGTATTATCTTTGATGTCTCTGTTTATTTCTCAGGAGCAGCTCATCCAGTAAGCTATACCAGAGTATTTAATTATAATCTTGAGAAGGATGAACCTATAGAGAGTATTTTTGAAGGTTCTTATTTAGAAACTATATCAGATTATTGTATAGAGGAGCTTGTTAATAAGATAGAACCGGATGAGTTTATGGAGCAATGGATATATTCAGGAGCTGGTCCTACAGAAGATAATTATAAGTATGTTGCTTTTGGAGAAGAGGGACTGGTAGTTATCTTTGATCAATATCAGGTAGCAGCTTATGCTTTAGGAAAACAGTTTGTTGAAGTACCGTATAATGAAATTAAAGATCTCTTAACCCCAGAAATCATTTCTTTACTTAATTTATGAGAACAAGGAATTTATTTAATCCACAATCAGAAGAGCCATTTAAACTTAGTCGTTCTAAAATAGAGTTCTTTTTAGAATGTCCAAAGTGTTTTTATATTGATAGACGTTTAGGAATTAGTAGGCCTTCTGGTCCCTCTTTTAGTTTAAATTCGGCTGTTGATGCTTTATTAAAGAAAGAGTTTGATGCTCATAGAACCAAAGGAGAAACTCATCCGTTGGTTGCTAAATATGGGTTAAAAGCTATCCCCTTTCAACACGAGAAGATGGGTTTGTGGAGAGAGAACTTTAAAGGGATACAGGTTATGCATGAAGAAACTAATTTCTTAGTCTTTGGAGCAATTGATGATATTTGGATTGATAACAATGAATTAATAATTGTTGATTACAAGGCAACGAGTACTGAGAAAGAGATTAATCTAGATGATAAATGGAAACAAGTCTATAAAAGACAAATGGAAATGTATCAATGGTTAGCTAGACACAATCTTGATTTAGGAGAATACAAGATATCTGATACTGGTTACTTTGTCTATTGTAATGGTAAGAAAGATAGAGGAGCATTTGACGGCAAGCTAGAGTTTGATATAGAGTTAATACCATACAAAGGAGATGATAGCTGGGTAGAGAAAGCAATTATTGAAGCTCGTCAGTGTCTTATGTCGGATGAAATACCAGCTGGATCTGAAGATTGTGAGTTTTGTAAATATAGAGATGAAATAAATGGACTTTAATGAATACCAAAAACTAGCTAAAAAAACAGCTCTTTATCCTAAGATACAGGATAATTTTGTTTATCCAGCATTGGGCTTGGTTAGCGAAGCAGGAGAGGTAGCAGGAAAGGTTAAAAAGATATATAGAGATAATAATGGTGTTCTTGATGAAGAAAGAAGACAGGTTTTGAAGAAAGAATTAGGAGATGTCTTATGGTACCTTGCTCAACTTTCTGGTGATTTGGGCTTCTCTCTTGAGGAAGTTGCTCAGTTTAACATAGATAAATTATCCTCAAGAAAAGAAAGAGGAACTCTTCACGGCGACGGAGATAATAGATAGAATATGAAGATATTTGTTAAAGTGAGAACAGGAGTGGAAGATAATGTAGAAAAGGTTGATGATAATCACTTTGTTATCTCAGTCTTAGAACGTCCGATAAAAGGACAAGCCAATAGAGGGGTTATAAGAGTTTTGGCTAATTATTTTAAAGTAACTAAATCAGAAGTAAGCATTAAGTCGGGCTTTACTTCTTCTAATAAAATAATAGAAATAAATATATGAAAAAGATAATAATTTTAATAATCGTTGTTATTCTAGGCCTTTTAGCAATCTTCTTTATTATAACTAATAAAGAAAAGTTGACAGTTAATAAAGTAGAAGTTAATAGTTTTGAAGAATGTGTTTCAGCTGGTTACCCAGTAATGGAAAGCTATCCAAGACAATGTAGTACGCCAAAAGGTGAATTATTTGTTGAAAGTGTTGTTGATAAACTAAGAGAGTCAGAGTTTATAACAGTTGATTTTCCACAAGCTAACGACGAAATAGAATCCCCTCTAACTGTTTCAGGGCAAGCAAAAGGAAATTGGTTTTTTGAAGGAGACTTTCCAGTTGTTTTGACCGATTGGGATGGACTAATTATTGCTGAAGGTATCGCTAGGGCTCAAGGAGCCTGGATGACTGATGATTTTGTTCCTTTTGATGTTATCCTTGAGTTTGAGAAACCTAGTTATAACAATAAAGGGACATTAATCTTAAAGAGAGATAATCCATCAGGTCTTCTTGAAAATGAGGAAGCTTTAGAAATCCCTATTATCTTTAAATAATATGGATTTCGTTCTTAAAAACCCTGGTGGGAATATTCTTAATGTTGGTAGAGATATCGGCTATATCTTTCAAAGACAAGTTTCAGAGAACGAAGTTTCTTTCACTCGTCCTTTAAATAGAGATGGCTATCCGCGCTTTCACATCTATCTTAAAGCTAATGATGAAGATCTATGGCTTAGCTTACATCTAGACCAAAAGAGGCCGGTCTATAAAGAAGCTCATGACCATGCAGCAGAATATGGCGGAGTAGTTGTTGAAAATGAAGCTCAGAGAATAAAACAGATATTGTCTTAATAGTTTTGAAAGGTTATTATAAAGAATAATAAATTAAATTAAATAATATGATGGATGAACAACACATAGAAATGACGCATCAAAAGAAAAAGATATTTGGTGTTTTCATTGTTATTTTAAGCGTCTTTATTTTATTTCTTATTGTTTCTACAGGAGTAGATATTAGTAATAAAATAAAACAAGGAAAATATATTGGACAAGAAGTAGAGGCAAGAAACTCTATTACTATTGTTGACTCAGGAGAGATTTATTCTAAGCCAGATTTAGGAATTATTTCTTTTTCAGTGGTTAATGAAGCAAAGACATCTTATAATGCAATGAGTAAAAACACTGAGGTTATGAATAAGGTGATTGAGGCAATGAAAGGACAAGGAATTGAAGAGAAAGATCTTAAAACTGCTTACTATAATATTAATCCTCTTTATGAGTATAGAGGTGCTACCTATTATAATTCAGGCGAGAGAGTATTAACTGGTTATGAAGTTACTCAAAGCCTTCAAGTTAAGATTAGAGACTTAGATAAGGTTGGAGCAATTATTGAAGCAGCAGCAGCCGCTGGATCTAATCAAATAGGAAGTTTAGCTTTGACGATTGATAACGAGGATGAGTTAAAAGAACAGGCTAGAACTCAAGCTATTGATAAAGCTAAAGAAAAAGCAGAAAAGCTAGCTTCACAATTAGGTGTAAGATTAGGAAAGATAATCAGCTTTAGTGAAAATAACTATTATCCATATTATACAGACAGCCTTTATCTAGAAAAAGGAATGGGTGGAGCATCAGCTGTTCCTGATATCCAAACAGGAGAGAACAAGATATCTATCTCAGTTAGCGTTACTTACGAAATATACTAAAGTCGTCCGGGACGACCAAAACAAAAAGCCCTATTTTCAGGGCTTTTTTAGTTCGCTTGTTTTTATCTCTAATCTGATGTATAATATATAGGCTATGAGATTTTTAAATGATTTAAAAATAGTTTGGCAGTATATGAAGAAGTATAAGAAGGCAGTTGTTTGGACAACTGTTCTTGCTCTTGTTTTTGCTATTTTCGATGGTTTTACTCCTTATCTTTATGGTCGTTTGGTTGATGTTGTCTCTGATGGTTCTACTTCTTTCTTAATATTATCTTTAATTGGTGTTTGGGCTTTAACGACTTTATTATCAGCTATTTTTAGAAGGATTGTTTCTGTTAAAGGAGAATATATAGGAGTAGATGCTTTAAGTGATTTTATCCACTTACATATGTCTCATATCACAGACCTACCACTATCTTTTCATCGTGAGAAGAAGGTGGGAGAGATTGTCTCTCGAATAACCAGAGCTGGTGATTATTTAAGAAATATTATTAGTGAAACTATCTTCTGGATAGCTCCTAGATTTCTAACTGTTGTTATTGGATTAACAATAATGTTCTTTATTAACTGGAAATTATCTCTAGGAGCTGTTATTGTCTTTATTCTCTCAGCTGGAGTAGCTATTATTAGAGCCCCTTTATTAGTTGAGAGTCAGCAAAGACTAAATAAAGGACTTGATAATTCAGCTGGGGCTTTAAATGATTCTTTTCTTAATATCCAGACAATTAAGTCATCAGCTTCAGAAGATTTTCAGAAGTCAAAGATAAAAGATATTTATGATGAAGAAGTTAGCCCGTCTTTCAAAAGCATTTCAGTTATTTGGGAGAATACTCACGCCTTACAGGAAGTAATCTTTTCTTTAGGGTTTGTAGTTATCTTTGGCTACGCTGTTCTTCTTTTGGGGAAAGGTGTTATTACTCAAGGTGTTTTAGTAATGTTTTTAGGGTATTTAAATTTAACTAGGATGCCATTAATGTTTATTCTCTGGCAATGGCTTCATGTCCAAAGAGGATTAACTTCAATTAAAAGAGCAACAGAGTTTCTTGATATAGAGACAGAAAAGCTAAATAAAAATGGCAAAGTGTTAGAAGATGTTCAAGGAAAGGTTGAGTATAGAGATATTGAATTTAAATATAGCAGGAAACAAACTGTTCTAGATAAGATTAGTTTTACTGCTTTGCCTGGTCAAAAGATCGCCTTAATTGGTGGAAGTGGAGAAGGAAAAACAACAACAATAGATTTATTGTCTCTTTACTTCATTCCTGATAAAGGAACAATATTCTTAGACGATATTGATATTAAAGATCTTAGGTTAGATTTTTTAAGAGGAACTATTGCTTATGTCCCTCAAGAGATAATGTTATTTAATGACACAATAAAGAATAACATACTTTATGGTAAACCAGAGGCATCAGATCAAGAAGTAATAGAATCAGCTAAATCAGCTAATATTCACGAGTTTATAGAATTATTGCCTGAGAAATATGATACTTTGGTAGGAGAAAGAGGAGTTAAACTTTCTACAGGTCAAAAGCAAAGATTAGCTATAGCTAGAGCTGTGATTCGTGATCCAAAGATATTGGTTTTAGATGAAGCAACATCTTCTTTGGATGTTAAATCAGAGAAGTTAATTCAAGAAGCTTTGGAAAGATTAGAGAAAAACAGAACCACTTTTATTATTGCTCATAGATTAAGTACTGTTAGAAAAGCTGACAAGATTCTAGTGTTGAAAAAGGGAAAGATAGTTGAACAGGGAAATCACGAAGAATTAATAGCAAAAAAAGGAGCTTATTATAATTTTTACAATCTCCAATTCTCCGAAGAATAAAGGTCGTCATCAAAAAGCCGAGCCTCACTATTGACATAATTAAGGTTTTCGTGCTATAAGTTAGACAGCACGTTGAACATAAGATTGAGTTTAAAAATCCGATGTTAGGGTTTTTATTATTTTGAGGACACATATTTTAAGGAGATTCTCTATGTTGTTAAGGTCGATTTTAAAAGGTAACAGTAAAAGAAATCAATGCTGTCGCCTCTAATCTCGAGGCAGCAAAAGACAATGAAAAGGTGTTTGGTGTAGTTCCTGAGGATTTAAGGAAAATATGGGTGTTGCGTGACCAAGTTCGCAAAGAGCTAAAAACGTTCCTTGAAGAGAAGATAGCTGGGCTGACTGTCGTAGAAATCATCAAAAAAACTACCAAAGAAAAAAGAGACGAGTTGCTTGATGAAAAAATGCTTCTTGATAGCAAGTTAGGGTTATTGGACAACTGTTTCTGGGATTCTATCCGTTGCGAATTTCCCGGAGAAGGTTTGTGCGATCTCGGGGTTAGAGCGGGATGGAACATCGTGAAGCTTCCGCCACAAGAATCTGTGATTATAGGAGGTTTCGGAATTCTTAGTCCTATGTTCTAGTGTTTTAGAACATCACAATCTCAAGCTCGTTATTCAATTAACGAGCTTTTTTATTATCTCAATCCTTCACAAACAAATTTATTTTAGCAAAAAGCTTTCATCGAAAAGCCGAGCCTCCCCTAGGCGGCTTGGCTTTAAAGCCCCCACCGTCGGTTTGTCTTCAGTTAATATATTAAAGGCTAATATTAAGCCAACGATTAAAATTAAAAACCATAGAAATAAGCTCTTCATATTTTTTCTCCCTGCCTACCGGCAGGCAGGCAAACCAAAGGGACAACTCTGTGGATCCAAACTTACTCTCGTAAATCTGACAGAAGTTGCCCCTTGGGTATTACAATACTAAACAATTGTAATAAAAATACAAGAGTATTCAGTTTGGATCCATCTTTATTATACCAAAAAGTTAAAATTAAAACAAAAAACTCCCAGTTCTATTTTTACTTTCCTTGAGGAGTGATTTTCTGTGATTTTTTCTTGCTAAATCAAAAAAATAAGAGTAAAGTGAAAGAATATGGACAGAAAAAGCATAGTATATCCCATATTATTTGGCTCTCTTGTGGCTGTTAACTCATGCGGTCTTGGTTTTTATTGTCATTGGTATTGTCAGAGTAATTGCCTAAAAGCTTGTTTAGAAATAGAAAAAATGGAAGATAGTAATATTAAAAAAGAATATTCGAATAATCCTTATAATAGAGATGTAGTCGCTGGTTTAAATGGAACGGCGTCAGCGGTAATAATGTTTTTATAATATGAATTTAAGTGATAATGAAAAAACTTAAAAAAATAATTTTATGAAAAATATTAACGACTTAACAAAAAGAATAATAGCCTTCCGTGACGCCCGGGACTGGAAGCAATTTCATAATCCAAAAGATGTTGCGTTGTCTTTAGTTTTAGAGGCGGCAGAGGTCATGGAACATTTTCAATGGAAAAACAAAGAAGAGATTGAAAAATATATTAAAACTAATAAAGCAGAGGTTGGGGAAGAATTAGCGGATGTACTCTATTGGGTCTTACTAATGAGCCATGATCTTAAGATAGATGTTTTAGAAGCACTTGAAAAGAAACTTCTAAAAAATAAGGAAAAATATCCCGTCGGAAAAGCAAAAGGAAAACACACTAAATATAATCGACTTTAAACTGTGCCAATAATTTATTCTAAAACAAAAAGAGAATTTATCGATGACGTGTTCTCTAATTCCATAGAAAGCTTTTTTGTCAGAGAAACTGGGCCTATTTTTGGTGGGAACCAAATGACGGCCATACGAAATTCAATGAATTATATGGATAGGGTTGTAAGAGATTCTGGAATTCCGGACAATGCTGGTATTGCTATAGAATATAAAATACCCTCCTCTTCCAGAAGAATAGATTTTATTATCACAGGTAAAGATACGAACAAAAACCCCATTGCCGTATTGGTTGAATT